>MKWU01001376.1_pt1 | contig 42282 bp, 43 predicted proteins | sample 809101 | NCBI WGS metagenome assembly MKWU01 (sample SAMN05860141, study PRJNA318959) | sponge metagenome | host: Aplysina aerophoba | place: Slovenia: Piran, Adriatic Sea, Gulf of Piran | collected 2013-05-07 | reverse complement strand
GCCGCTTTACCGACATGCTATTGTCCCCTTCAGCTTTCGCTTCCAGGTAGGTCGGTTGACCCATGAACTTTCTCCGAGTTCATCCCAACTGAGTTGGGTATCCTATGCCGCGTGACGCGGCGCACGGATGTAGATGCCATTGCCCACCAGCCCGTCCGGAAGCGGCCGATGCTTGTGGTCCAACTCGTAGATCGACTGGTCGTAGTCGGCGGGCAGGTCTGCGAAACCGACGGTCCATCCCTCGGCGTCGTTATCAAAGGTGAAGCTGAACTCCACGGAGTCAGGGACGGCGGTTGGCGTGGGCGGTGGGGTATCGGTGGGCGTAGGTACGAGTGTCGCCGCCGGTGTGGGTAGTGGGGTAGGGGTAGGCGTCGCCACGGGAATAGGTGTAGCGGTTGGCTCAGGTGTGGGCGTCGCTTCGGAGCAGGCAACGAGAGCAAGGAGTGTCAGGGCGAGGAGGGCGGTGGTGCGCAAGGGCAGTGCCTCGGAGCGGGGGATGGCGTGAGCGTACCATAGCCCGGCTCGAGCGTACGCCACCAGGTCCTTCCCGTCCTGTGCATCTGTCCATTTCGGTTGACCGCGCTGTGACACCAGCCCCTTACGCCGCCGCACCCCACCCGCGTACGCTGTTCCTTGCACTGGCGCGCCCTCGGCATAACCCACGCAGGCGGGTGAGCAATTATGAGCAGAAACGAGCAGTTGTGGTTAGTGAATGAGCAGCGAATGAGCAATTATGAGCAGTTTGGATGCTCACGCTGAAGGGTGATTTCAGAGGTGAATCCGGGCCGATGAGCAGAAATGAGCAGCATTTCCCCACGGAACCTTCGCTGGCCGCCCAGGGCTGCGGGGACCCCCGCCTGCACGGGAACGACGTACACGCCCACGCGCGCTGTTGTCAGCGGGACACAGGTGCGGGATACTACGGGCGTCCTGGAAGGCAGCGATACGCCAAAGGAGAGAGGACATGACCACAGCGGTGAAGTACCAGGCCATCGACGCGGACGCGCACGTCATCGAAAGCGAACAGACGTGGGACTATCTCGACGAGGCTGACCAGCACCTCCGTCCGTACCTCTTCACGAACCCGGAGAGGCCCGCGAGCCGCTACTGGGTGATCGACGGACGCATCGCAGGGCTCCGGCCCGCGTCGCCGGTCGAACGCGAGCTGAAGGCGATGTCCGAGCGCGCAGGGCGCGACCTCGTCACTGCCGAGGAGGCCCGCTCCCTCGACGACATCTCGCTGCGCCTCGCGCACATGGACCGGCTCGGCGTAGACATCCAGATACTCCATAACACGCTCTGGATCCGCGACGTGACGCAGCGCCCGGAGATGGACCGCGCGCTCTGCAAGGCGTGGAACCGCTGGATGGCCGAGGCCTGGAAGAAGTCCGACGGACGCCTGCGCTGGGCTGCCGTCCTGCCGCTCACAGACCTCGACGCCGCCATCGACATGATGCCGTGGGTGAAGGAGAACGGCGCGGTGGGCGTGGTGATGAAGCCCTTCGAAGGCCACCGCTTCATGACCGACCCCTACTTCTTCCCGTACTTCGAGGCCGCGCAGGAGCACGACCTCTCTATGACCATCCACATCGCGAACGCCAACGAGGCCTACGTGAGCGCCATCGCCTCCGCATACGACCCCAGCGGCGGCCTGCCGACGTTCCGCATGCCGACCATCCACGCCTGCAACGGCCTCATCCTGAGCGACATCCCCAAGCGCTACCCCGAACTGCGCTGGGGCTTCATCGAGTCGTCCTGCCAGTGGGTGCCGTGGATCATCCACGAGACGTCGCGCCGCGCGAAGCAGTCCGGCTGGTACTACCCGGACAACCCGTTCAAGGAATACAACATCTACGTCTCCGCCCAGACCGACGACGACTTCCAGTACGTGTTCGACTACGTCGGCGACGAGAACATCGTCATCGGTACGGACTACGGCCACACGGACACGTCCAGCGAGGTCGATGCCATCGAGACGTTCCGCAACCTCACCACGGTCAGTGAGGAGTCGAAGCGCAAAGTCCTCGTGGACAACTCGGTGGCGCTCTACGGTCTGTAGGAGGAGGGAGGCTGGTATAATGGGCGCACTGTTTGTAAAGGAGCGGAGCAATGGCTAAGCCCATCCCGGCAAATCCGATACTGACGGGGGAAGCCGCCAAGTGGTTCAGGCGCTACCTCGCTAACGCCAAGCCTTCTCCTGCCAAGGAGAAGGAGCACGAAGAAAGCATGAAGACTTTCAAGTGGCCTTCACGGTAGCTACTCGTCCTGATACAGGTCATAAACCATGAATTGATAGCGGCTACCGCTTCTGCGGGAGACTTGCTTGAACCCCTCCCTTACCCAGAAGCGCCGTCCGGGCCTGTTGTCGTTGCGGACGTGGAGGGACAGGAATCGGAATCCCACGTCAACTTCCCGTGCATATGCCCGTACCCAGCGCATCATGTATCGGCTCAAGCCGCTTCCTTGGTAGTCGCTGTGGACCCCGAATCGTCCAATCTGGAGACAAGGGGCCTCGCTGTAGCCTAGGTTGAGGTTGGCGGTCGAGGGCTCATCTTCGGTGCGGAGGGAATTGCCGAGGATGCTGCAGAAACCGGCAAGGCGGCTGTCGTGCTCGAAGACCAGCGTGACCGCCATGCCCAACTGCATCTGATTCAAGGCGTCCTCGATGAGATAGTCGGCCACTTCCCGTGCCCACGGGTCGTCCCCGCACGTCCAGTTCGCGACGTCGTCGGTCGCCCGGAGGCGCCGGATGACCACGTCCGACCAGTCGGCGGCGAGGGGCAATACCATGCCAGGCCTACGTCTTTGGCTCCTCGATGACGCCGAAGAGGTTGCCTTCCGGGTCCTCGCAGTAGGCGTGCGTGCCGACGTACGGGATCTCGTTCGGGCCGAAGACGAGCTTGCCGCCCGCCTCCGTCACCTTCGCCAGCGTCTCGTCCAACGAGTCGACCAGCGTCGTGTTGATGACGGGCTGCGGGAAGTGACGTTTCATGATGGCGCCGTCGATGCCGGCCTGCTCCTGCGGGCCGGTCGTGGCGAGCCAGTACTCCTGCTGGAATTCCTCGGAGCCCGACCACGACTGGAACTCCCAGCCGAGGACGTTGCTGTAGAACTCGGCCAGCTTCCCTGGGTCGTCGCCGAGTATCTCGAAGTGGACCGGTCTGCCCATGCGTTACCTCGCTATCTCCTGCGCCAGCGCGTCCGTCCGCGCGGCCATGATGAAGTCGTTGCGGTGCAGGTCTCCGAGGAAGTGCGTCCACCACGACACTGTCACCCGTCCGTACTCGGTGACGATGCGCGGGTGGTGGCCCTGCTCCTCCGCCGCCCCGCCGACCGCGTTCGTGAACGCGAGGGCCTGAACGAACGTCCTGAATCGGAAGGTGCGCACGAGCTGGTCGATGCCGTTCTCGTTCGCGACGCTCCACTCCGGCAGGCCGGCCAGCATCGCGGCGGCCTCGTCGGCCGTCGCGAGCGTCGACTCCGCGTTCAACTCCACGCACTGTTCGTCTGCAAGCGCCATGACGGGGAGTTTCGCGGGTGGGAGGCGTGGGCGCAAGCGCGCCGCTTTCTTGTCATGTTGAGCGCAGTCGAAACATCTCTCGGCGTGCGTCCGTGCGAAAGGAGCGCTCGCCTGAGAGATTCCTCGGCTCCGCTCGGAATGACAGCCCGCCGCGCCGGTTCTGGCGTGTGCTAGCATCGCCCCATCCTCGGAGCACGGAGCGGACACGCATGCCGGTTAGCGGAGCGCAGATCATCACGCGGGCGTTGCGTGAGGAAGGCGTAGACACGATCTTCACCCTAGCGGGCGACCACATCCTTCCTCTGCTGGACGTGCTGTACGACGAGGACTTCCGGCTCATCGACTGCCGCCACGAGCAGGCCGCGGTGCACATGGCGGAGTCGTGGTCGCGCATGACCGGCAGGCTGGGCGTCGTCGCGGTCACGACTCCGGGACACGCGAATGCGCTCCCCGGCCTCATCAACGCGCAGTCCACAGAGAGCCCCATCCTGAACATAGCGGGCTCCTCCGATCTGCGGAACTACCACCGCGGCATCATGCAGGAGATAGACCAGGTCGGCATCGCGCGCACCGTCACCAAGGGCGCGTGGCTCGCCCACGACCCGCGCCGTATCCCCGACCTCATCTCCACTGCCATTCGGGCCGCGTTCGAGGGCAGGCGCGGCCCCGCGCACCTGACCGTGCCGGTCGACGTGCAGAGCGCTGTCGTCGAGGAAGAGGAGGTGCGTTACTTCGGTGCGGAGTCGTACCGGCGCACGCAGCCCATCGTTGCATCGCCCGGGGCGATCGAGGAGGCGGTGAGCCTGCTGCGCAACGCAGAGCGCCCAATCATCATCGCGAGCACGCCCGCGGCCTATGGCGACTGGGGCCACATCTACGAGCGGCTCATCGAGACGACGAAGATTCCGTTCCTGACGGAGGAGGCAGCGCGCGGCATCGTGCCGGACGACCACCCGTACTGCTTCGGCTTCTTCGACCTGAGCCAGCACACCGCCGCGAACCTCGTGCGGGAGGCGGATGCCGTCCTCTTCCTGGGCAAGCTGCTCGACTTCACTATCGGGTTCGGGTTCGGGCCCGTCATCCCGAACGACGCGACGGTCATCCAGGTCGAGCCGGAGGCGACGCAGGCAGGACGCAACCGTGGCGTCGACCTCGCGCTCATAGGGGACGTTGGCCCCATCGCGGCGCAATTGGCGGACGAGGCCGCGAAGGGCGACTGGCCTGAGCGCCCGTGGGTGGAGCGCTTCCGAACGGCGGTCGCGGAGCACAAGGTGTACCTGGAACAGTACGTGACGGACGAGGTCCCGCTGCGCTCGATGTTCGTGCACCACACGCTGGCGCAGCGGCTGCAGCGCGGCGACGTGCTCGTGTTCGATGGCGGCGACTATGCGTACTACGGCCGGGCTTACCTGCCCGCGCTCGCGCCGTGCTCGTGGTACTACCTGCCGAACCTCGGCATGCTGGGGCAGGCGGTCCCCATGTCCATCGCCGCGAAGATCGCGAAGCCGGAGTCGCGCGTGTTCTGCATCACCGGCGACGGCGCGTTCGGGTTCAACGCGATGGAAGTCGACACCGCGGTGCGCCACGGGCTCAAGGTGGTCTTCCTCGTAGGGAACGACGCGGCGTGGGGCATCGACAAGAACCTTCAGGTCGGGTTGTACGGCAAGGCCGTCATCACCGACCTCGTGCCCTCGCGCTACGACCTCGTCGCGCAGGGGCTGGGCGCGTACGCCGAACTGGTCGAGCACCCTGAAGAGCTCGGGCCTGCGCTCGACCGTGCGCTCGAAGTGGACGGCCCGGCGCTGCTGAACATCCGCGTGCAGAGCCAGATCAGCCCGCGTGCGCAGGCTGTCGTGAACAGCCGCAAGTTCGGGGGTGGGCTGTGAGCCGCCTTGTCGTCTACGGTGCGGGAGCCATCGGCGGGCAGATCGCGGTGCGCCTCGCGAACGCGGGACTCGACCCGCTCGTGGTCGAGCCGTGGGACGCGCAGCGGGAGGCGATCCAGGCGCGAGGCCTGACGATGCAGACGGAGGGCGGCGGCGAGGAGCACGCCACGCCGGTCGCGATCGCTCCGCACGAGTTGGCTGAAGAGGTCTCGCTGCTCTTCCTCTGCGTGAAGTCGTACGACACGATGGAGGCACTGGCGGTCGTCAAGCCGTGGCTGGCGAACGACGGACTCCTCATCTCGATGCAGAACAGCATCAACGAGGAGTGGATAGCGCCGGAGGTCGGCGCGGAGCGGACGGTGGGCGGCGTCATCCTTGTCAACGGCTCGTTCCTGGAACCGGGGCGTGTACAGGCAGCGGGGTCGGTCAGCCGAGCATCTGCCGCTGCGACTCTTCCGGGCGTGTACGTGGGCGAATACGGCGTGCCCGCGGGAGCGAACGCCCGCCGGGTTGCGGACGTGCTCGCGAACGTCTGGCCCGCTGAACCGGTCGACGACCTGCTGCACGAGCGCTGGTCCAAGATGGTGAACAACACGATGCTCAACCCCGTGTCGGCGGTCGGCGGGCTGCGGTCGGCGGAGCTGCTGGCGAACGCGGACGCCCGGCGCATCGCGGTGCGGCTGGCGGCGGAGACGATGCGCGTGGCCGAGGCGGAGGGGCATCCGCTCGCGCGCATCATGGGCGACTACGACGCGGCGGACGTGTACGCCAACGCGGCGGGGGAGTCGGACACGGTCGAGCGCGGGCTGGAGGCGCGCGCAGCGAACGTCGGGCCTGGAGCGATGACCTCCATGTACCAGGACGTGCGGCGCGGACGGAAAACCGAGGTGGACTACTTCAGCGGCCTCGTTTCGCAGAAGGGCACGGCGCACGGCATCGCAACGCCGTACTGCGACGCCGTCACCGCGCTCGTGCACCGCGTCGAGTCAGGCGACGTCACGCCGTCCGCCGCGTCGCTGCGGCTGGTCGACGGGTAGGGGCTATGCCGCGCTGAACGGCGTCACTTCGATCTTCGAAACACGCTCCCGCGCCTGCCAGAGGTCGTAGGCCGTCTGCAGGCCAAGCCAGGTCTCCGGTGACGAGCCGAACGCCTTGGAGAGCCGAATGGCCATCTCCACTGACACGCCGGCCTTCTCGTTCACCAGGTCCGACAGCGCCTGACGGGTTACTCCCAACCCCTGTGCCGCCCGCGTTACCGTCAAGCCCAGAGGTTCAAGACACTCATACCTGATGATTTCACCCGGATGGGGAGGGTTGTGCATGCCCATTGTCACATCTCCTCAGTGGTAGTCCACGTAATCAACGTCAAGCACGTGTCCGCCTTCGAACCTGAAGGTCACTCGCCAATTTCCCGACACGGAGACACCGTAGTGGCCAGCGAGTTGACCTGTCAGTTGGTGCAGCCGAAACCCTGGGAGATTCACGTCCTGCGGCGTATTGCTTCGGTCAAGCACTGCAAGGATGCGAGTCAGCTTGCGGACATGCTCCGGAGCCACTCGCTGGGCACCACGACCGTTGTAGAGCGCCCTCAGCCCACGATGCCTGAACGACAGAATCATCGCGATAGAAGATTGCATGTCAAGTGTCGCTTGTCAATGGACAGGGTAGCGAGGTTGCTGCATCGTCTCCTTCATCCGCCTCGCGGCTTGACACACACTCGCGCGACAGCGTTAGATAGCGCCGCCGAACGGCCTCCGAGCCGCGGCTTCGGAGGTGAGACTTGCGATACCGCATGATGGGGGCTACCGGCATCCGGGTCTCGGAGGTCGGTTTCGGCTCGGGCGACAACGCGGGCCTGCTCGTGAAGGGCGAACCGAAGGAGCAACTCCAGGCTATCGAGCGCGCGCTCGAACTCGGCATCAACTACTTCGACACCTCCCCCGACTACGGCAAGGGCCTCGCCGAGACGAACATCGGCAAGGCGATGCGCGAGATCGGCTTCCGGCCCATCCTTGCCACGAAGATCGAGATCATGCCCGACGAGCTCGACCACATCGCGGACGCCGTCGTGGAATCGTTGGATGAGTCGCTGGAGCGCCTGCAGGTCGACTATGTGGACGTGCTCCAGATCCACAACCCTCCGAGCATCGAGACCGACACCACCGTTCCCGGCTGGTTGCACCTGGGGCTGGACGACTACCTCGGCCCCGGCGGCGCGCTCGAAGGGATGGAACGGCTTCGCCGCGCTGGCAAGACGCGCTTCTTCGGCTTCGCCAACGAGGACGCGAACGCCGACGCGGTGATGGCGCTCATGGAGACAGGTGAGTTCCACATGCTCAACGTGTGGTACGACCTGCTGAACCCGACCGCAGGCCTTGCGACGCCGGACGGCCTGGACGTGCAGCACGACTACGGTCAGTTCCTGCGGCGTGCGCAGGAGCTGGGGATAGGGACGGCAGTGATACGTCCGCTCGCAGGCGGGGTGCTGACGGACCACGCAGTGAGCGGAGGCGGCAGGCACGCGCTCGCGGGAGGCGGGTTGACGCGCAACGCGGATATGTACCAGGCCATGGTGCAGCGCGCGATGCCGTTCGCGTTCCTTTCGCGTCCGGGACAGACGCTCTCACAGGCCGCCTACCGCTTCATCCTGCAGGACGACGCGATCACGACGGTGCTCGGCGGCTTCTCGGAGATGTCGCACCTGGAGGAAGCGGCAGACTGCTCCGGAGCAGCGCCGCTCAGCGAAGAAGACATGGCGCGTCTCGACATGGTGTGGCGCTCCAACGTAGGTAAGTGGGACGAGGAAGAGCAGTTCATATCAGGCCTGTAGGCCAGCAATCAGCCGGAGGAGGCACAGAACAGATGGACATTCAGCTCAGCATAGGCATGGCATCCAACCCCAGGACGTGGGCGATCCACGACGGCCGAATCAAGCCGGACGGCATCGAGCTCATCCCGAGCCCGGTGCACGCGTCGGAACTCTTCTGGCGCCAGTTGAAGTTCGGCGACTTCGACGTCTCGGAGATGTCGTTCTCGTCGCTCATCATGGCGATGGCGGCAGGGGACGATCGCTGGGTGGGCCTGCCGGTCTTCACGACGCGCCGGTTCTTCCACACCGGCGTGCTCATCCGCAAGGACTCCGGCATCCAGTCGCCGGCAGACCTGAAGGGCAAGCGCGTGGGCGTGCCGGAGTACCAGCAGACCGCGGCGCTGTGGACGCGCGGCGTGCTTCAGCACGAGTTCGGCGTTGAGCCGAAGGACATGGAATTCTTCATGGAGCGCGTGCCGGAGCAGAGCCACGGCGGCTCCACCGGCTTCAAGCCCCCGGAAGGCGTCACAGTCAACCAGATCCCGCTGGAGAAGAATATCGGCTCGATGATGCTCTCCGGCGAGTTGGATGCGACGCTTCTGTACATCGTCGACCCCAACCTCATCGACCGCAGCACCGCCGACCTCTGGAGCCACCCGGACATCGCGCCGCTGTTCCCGGACGCGCGGGCCGAAGGCATTCGCTTCTACGAGAAGACGGGCCTCTACCCCATCAACCACGGCATGGTCGTGAAGCGGGAGATCGCTGAGGACCACCCGTGGGTGCTGCTGAACCTGATGAAGGCGTTCAACCGGGCGAACGACATCTGCAACCGCGAGCGTGCCGACCACGTCGACTACTACGTCGAGACCGGCCTCGTGAACGCGGAGGGCGGCGCAGCGCTCAAGCAGCCGCTGGTGCAGCACGGCATCCGTGCGAACCGGCTGGTGCTCGAGACGGCGGCGCAGTACTCGTTCGAGCAGGGACTCACGCCGAAGCTCGCGAACCTGGAGGACGTGTTCGCCAAGAACACGATGGACCAGTAGGCCGCGCTGCCCGCGCGATACCTGCGTAAGGAGGAGCACCGATGCGTGCGGAAGAGAACGTACTGCTGACGCAGACCGGCGCGGGCACGCCCATGGGCGAACTGCTCCGCCGCTACTGGTGGCCTGTCACCAGCAACGGACGGCTGCTCCGCGACCCCGTCATATCCGTGCGTCTGCTCGGCGAGGACCTCACGCTGTTCAAGGACAAGAGCGGCAGGATAGGCCTCGTCGACCGGCGCTGCGCGCACCGGCGCGTCGACCTCTCCATCGGTATGCCTACCGAGGAGGGCCTGCGCTGCATGTACCACGGCTGGATGTACGACGTGAACGGGCAGTGCATCGACCAGCCGACGGAGCCGGATGGCTCGCACTTCAGCGAGAAGGTGCGCATCAAGTCGTACCCGGTGCAGGAGTTGGGCGGGCTGATATTCGCCTATCTCGGCCCGGAGCCTGTGCCGCTCCTTCCGCGCTGGGACGTGCTCGTCTGGGACAACACGTACCGGCATGTCGGGGCCTCCGTACTGAACGCCAACTGGCTCCAGTGCATGGAGAACTCGGTCGACACCTCGCACACTGAGTACACGCACGGCTGGTGGTTCGAGTACCACGTTCTGGACCGTGGCGGCGGCACCGGTGACCCGGCGCACGACGCCATCGCACAAGAGCATGCAGACTCGTTCAAGGTCCGACACCTGAAGACGGAGTGGGAAGTCAACGAGTGGGGCATCCAGAAGTTCCGCCTCCGCGAAGGCGAGGCCGAGGACACGCCGGACTGGACGGTAGGCCATCCGCTCGTCTTCCCGTACTTCGTCCGCCTCGGCGGGAAGATACGCAGCGAGTTGCAGATACGGGTGCCGATAGACGATGAGCACACGCTGCACCTGGACTACATGGCGTACTGTCCGGGGCCGGACGTCGAGGTGCCGGAGCAGGACTACGTTCCGTACTTCGAGCATCCGCTGTTCGACGATGCAGGACGCCCCATCGCCGACTACGTCCTTGCGCAGGACCTCGCGGCATGGTGGAGCCAGGGAGCGATCGCCGACCGTGAGAACGAGCGTCTCGGCGTCTCCGACCGTGGCGTCATCATGTTTCGCAAACTGCTGATGGACCAGATGAAGATAGTGCAGGATGGCGGCGATCCGATAAACGTGTTCCGTGACCCCGCTACGAATGAACGGATAGACCTGCCGGTCAACGTACTGCCCGGGCCGGTCACCCCCTCCGCATTCTCCGAGAAAGATGACCACCGGATGAGCCTGACGGAGATGGGGGACATGACTGCCGTGGTGGGGGACAGCGCGGGATTCAAGTTGAGTCATTACCACATGGACAGGTATAGTCCCGCGCTCAACCAGATACTTGAGATTTACCGCCGCTACGAAGAAGTGCGGCTGCAGCGAGCATAGCTTGGCATGTTCATAGACTCGATCCTGGAGGGCTTCCCCGCGATGTTCGATGCGGGCGGGGAGGCCATAGGTAACCTCGCCGACTGGAGGCCCATCCTCGCGCTTCTCGTGGGGGTGTCCGTCGGCGTTCTGAATGGCGCGATGCCTGGCGGGGCGGTGCCCAGCCTCATCGTGCTTCTCGGCTTCGCCTACGGGCTCGACCCGTACATCGCGCTGCCGCTGGCCATCGGGATGGTGGCGACGGTGCCGACGGGCGACACGCTGCCTGCCGTGCTGCTCGGCATGCCCGGCTCAACGTCCGGCCAGGCGACGATCCTGGACGGCAACCCGCTCGCACGGCAGGGCCGGGCAGGGGTTGCGCTCTCCGCCGCCTACTTCGCGTCGCTGTTGGGCGGCATCATCGGCGCGATATTCCTGTTCATGACCATTCCCGTTGCCCGGCCTGTCGTCAACACGTTCAGCGCGGCGGAGTTCTTCGTCCTCGGCCTCGTCGCCATCGCGGTCGTCGGCGTCGTCAGCAGCGGAGCGCTGCTGCGCGGCCTCATCGCGGGCGCGTTCGGCCTGCTCATCGCCAGCGTCGGCTACGACGACGCCACCGGTGCGCACCGCCTGACTTTCGGGCAGGACTACCTCTGGGACGGCATCCACATCATCCCGGTGGTCATCGGCCTCTTCGCCATCCCCGAGTTCTTCGACATGGTCGTGAGCGACGTCTCCATCGCCCGCCGCGCGGAGACTTCCACGATAGACGCGTCCGCGCAGCGCCGGGAGGGCATGAACTCCGTACTGCGGAACTGGCTCCTCGTCATACGCTCCGCCGCCATGGGCGTGTTCGTCGGGCTGCTGCCGGGAATCGGCGGCTCGCTCGCGCAATGGCTGTCGTACGCCTCGGCGCGTCAGACCGTGCGCGGCGGCACGGAGACGTTCGGGACGGGGGACATACGGGGCGTCATCGCGCCGGAGTCTGCCAACAATGCTGTGGACGGCGGCCAGCTGGTCCCGACTCTCTTCTTCGGGGTGCCCGGCTCGGTCGGTATGGCGCTCTTCCTCGGGCTGCTCATCATCCTGGACGTACGCCCCGGCCCGGACATGCTGAACAGCCAGCTACCCCTCACCATGACGATTGCGATGTCGCTGGTGATGGCGAACGTGTTTGCCACCGGCCTGGCGCTCGGGTTCACGCCGCTGCTCACGCGCATCGCGTTCGTCCGGCCAAACGTACTTGTCCCCCTCATCCTTGCGGTGATGACCATCGCGGCGTTCCAGGCGAACCGCTCCATCTACGACCTCGTCGTGATGCTGGCGTTCGGCGCTCTCGGCTACTTCATGAAGTCGTATGGTTGGCCGCGTCCGCCCATCATCATCGCCGTCATCCTCGGCGGCATCATCGAGCGCTTCTACGGGATCTCCAGCGGAGCGTTCGACTGGGTGAACTTCTCCAATCCGACGCAGGGTGTCTTCACACGCCCCGCCGTCATCATCATCATCGCCATCGCCGTCGGCACCGCCGCCTACACGGTGCGCATGCAGCGGAGCGTGAACCGCACCATGGCGAGGCAGGAAGCTGATTTCGCGGCCCGCGCGGAATCCGCTCCGCCTCCACCGGCCGGCGCGAGCGATGACGAGGCGGCGGAAGCGGCCCCGGCGCAGCCCGCCCGGAAGCGAAAGCGACCGATGCTGTCGGAATTGCTGCAACCGACTCCCAGTGGCATCTTCATCGCGTTCCTGGTGTTTGCCTTCGCCTTTACCTTCTGGCAGTCATTCGGGTGGACGAACGAGGCAGCCCGCCTGCCGCGCGTTATCACCACCGTCGGGCTTGCGCTCAGCGCCATCTATGTGGTGTTCCACCTGGTTTCCCCCTCGTCCGGTGGTGGCCGCATCATGGATATCGGCAGGACCCGCACCGACGACGACCGCCGTGTCCTGATGCTCCGTACGGTTAAGGCCCTCGGCACCACGTTCGGGCTCGTTCTCGCGATATGGCTCATTGGCTTCCAGATCGCCCTGCCGGGCTACGTCTTCCTCTACCTGCTCATCTTCGGACACGTTCGCTGGTGGGTTGCGCTGGGCTGGCTTGCCATATTCCTCGTGCTCATCTACGGTTTCTTCGACGAAGTGATCCATATCCCATGGATAGACCCGGTGCTGGGAGACCTCCTCCCGGACATCCTGAAGGGCAGGGAGACGGTCACGCAGTTCATTTCGAGGGTCTTCGGTTAGGGGGTTGCGCGTAGACGGATTCCGCCCACGCGTGGTAGCATTCGGCGCTAACGCGCGCACGCGCAGACCATAGAGAAGTTGATGCTCCGAGGAGGACAGATGCGCACCGCATTGATAACAGCAAAACAGGCGATTGGCCTGTTCGCGCTTGCAGCCGTGATGGCGATGCTCGTGGTGGCGTGCGGAGGCGAAGACGAGCCCACTGCGACCCCGCAGCCGGACACTTCCTCCCAGCCCGCTGCGCCAACCGCGACCCCGACCGCTGCGATGATGGCGGAAGAGCCGACCCCCACCGCCGAGGCGATGATGGAGGAGGCCACTCCGACGCCTGAGGCGATGACAGAGACGCCGGACCCGACTCCGACGCCACGGCCCACGCCGACGCCGATCCCGGTTGAGGAGCAGGTGGACTTCTCCGGCAAGACGGTGCAGATCACCGTCGGTTACGCGCCTGGCGGCGGATTCGACACGTTCGCGCGCATCTTCGCGCATCACCTCTCCGACGAACTCGCGGGTAACCCCAACGTCTTCGTGAGCAACAAGCCCGGCGCCAACACGCTCGTGGCCGTGCGCTCCGTAATCGACAAGGACTACAGGGACAACCAGGTGGACATCGTCGTCGTGATCTCCACCCTCATCCAGCAGTCCATCCTCGGCGGTGTGTCCGAGTTCGACGCGGCGAACGACCTCGTCTACCTCGGCGCACCGGACTACACACCGAGCGACCAGACATGGTGCATCCGCAGCGACGTGGCGGACAACCTGGACGACTACTTCGCGGGCAACTACACGCTCGGCCAGATCGGCAGGGTCGACACGTACGCGACCTCCAGTGAATGGGCTGTGCAGGTCGGGTTCCCGTTCGAGCGCGTGTTCGGCTACACGGGGACATCCGACATGGACGCTGCCTTCAACCGGCGTGAGATCGAGGTCACACCCACGTGCCGTGACTCCCAGGTAGCGCAGAACCCCGAGTGGGCGGAAGGCTACGCGACACCGTTGTTCTACACGATCATGGAGCCTGAGTGGATCAAGGCCGGCAAGGCAGAAGGCAAGTGGCTGTGGGTCAAGTCCATCAGGGAGATCGCGGAAGAGCGCGGCGCCGGTGAGGACTACCTGAACGCGTTCGACGCGCTGATGGCCGCGGCGGCGTCCAGCCGCATCTACGCCATGCCGTCGCAGACGCCGAGCAACATCGTGAACGAGATGCGCGCCGCGTTCGAGCGCGTGGTGTCGAGCGACGACTTCGTGGCGGACATGAAGTCCCGGCGCTACGACGTCGGCCTGCGGACCGGCGACCAGTACCAGGCGCAGGTGGAATCATTCGCAGGTCTGCCGGACGAAACGCTGGACATCATCCGCGGTCTCTTCCCGGGCTAGGCCTCGGGTAGCAGAGTATGAACGGAGGAGCGCCCCACGGGGCGCTCCTCTTGCGTTGAGCGGTTCCTCGACTACACTGCGTCCGAACGGAACCGATGGAGGAGCGATGTACGACCGGCAGGTGATGGACGTGGAGGACGCGCTGCGCGCCGTGGACGCTGCCTTGGACGCGGCATCCGCCGAGTCCGCAGGGCCTGTGGCCGTCGCCGTGGTCGACGACAACGGCGACCTCGTTGCGTTCGCCCGCACGGACGGCACGCCCATCTTCCAGCGCAAGCACGCCATCCGTAAGGCATACACAGCGTCGCGCGTGGGCGCGGACCTGAACGAGTTTGCCGCCGAACGCTCGCAGCGCGGCCTGAGCGCCGCCGACTTCGGCGACGGCTTCGTGGGCGCGGCGCATGGCGGCGTTATCGTGCGCGTCGCAGGGCAGAGCACTGTCGTTGGCGCTATCGGTGTCCAAGGCTTCGATCGTGAAATCGACGAGCGTCTCGCACGTGTTGCACTGGCTGCGCTGCAGGGAGGGCTGTCGTGAGGACGCGCAAGACGCTCGGGCTGGCCGAGTCGCGGCAGGCGCTCGCGGAGATGCTGCGCAAGGCCGACGAGATGGGCGGGCGCCCCATCGCCATCGCAATCATGGACGACCGTGGCGAACTGATCTGCTTCGCCGCGCAGGCCGGTGTGAACGCTGCGCTCGCGCGTCAGAACGCGACTAAGAAGGCGTACACGTCCGCCTGCATGCGGCAGGACACGCTCGATTTCGAGGAGCGGGCCAAGGCGTCGCCGCAGGGCCTCGCGGGTTTCGGCAACGCCAATCTCTTCATCGGTGGAGGCGGCGCGGTCGTCATCGCGACGGACGGCACGATCATGGGCGGGCTCGGCGTCAGTGGACGTACCGCTGAGGAGGACGAGGAGATCGTGCAGGTCGGCAAGGCGCTCATCGGACGACTCATCCAGGAGCAGGCATGACTTTCGCTGGCAAGACGGTGGTGGTGACGGGTGGGAGTGGTGCAGTGGGACGCGTGGCGTCGCGCAGGTTCGCGGAGGCAGGCGCGCAGGTGGTCGTCGCCGACATGGCGCCGCTACCTGACGAGGCGGGCGCGGTCGCATACCACGAGACCGACGTGCTCGACGAGGCGTCGGTGCGCGGGCTGTTCGAGCGTGTCGCGTCGGAGTACGGGGGGCCGCACGTGCTGGTGAACATCGCGGGCGGCTTCCGGTTCGGACCGTCCGTCGAGGAGATGGACGAGTCGGACTGGGACGGGCTGCTGCAGCTGAACCTCAAGTCCGCGTTCCTCACCATCAAGAACGTGCTGCCGTACATGAAGGCGCAGGGCTACGGGCGCATCGTGAGCATCGCGGCGCGCAGCGGGCTGCACGGCGACCCGATGGTCGCGCACTACTCGGTGAGCAAGGGCGGCGTCATCCTGCTTACGCAGTCCGTCGCGGCTGAAGTGAAGACTCACGACATCACCGTGAACGCGGTGCTGCCGAGCATCATCGACACGCCCATGAACCGCGAAGGGATGCCCAACGCCGACTCCTCGAAGTGGGTGCAACCTGACGACCTGGCGAGCGTGCTGCTGTTCCTTGCGTCAGAGGAGGCGCGGGCTGTTTCCGGCGCGGCGGTGCCGGTCTATTACAAAGCGTAGGACAGCGCGAAGGAGGGCCCGATGCCTGACATCCAACGAACGAACCCGGAGGCGCTTGCGCCGCCGCCGGGAGGCCGCTACTCCCACGTCGTGCGGTGGGGCAACCTTGTGTGGATCGCGGGGCAGACGTCGCGCGGGCCGGATGGCAAGGTGATCGGCCTGGACAACGCGCCTGCGCAGTGCAGGCAGGTCTATGACAACCTGCGCACCGCCATCGAGTCGGTCGGCGGGACGTTCGCGAACATCGTGAAGGTGACCATCTTCGTGACGTCGGAGGCGTACCTGCCCGCGGCGCGGGCGGCGCAGAACGAGTGCTGGGGTGACGCGCCGACACCGGCGAGCTCGATGGTCATCGTGCGGGCGTTGGCCCAGCCCGAGTACTTCATCGAGATCGAGGCGTTCGCCGTTCTCGACGACTAGCTGTAGTTCCCATAGAGGTTGTTGACAAGTGAGAGGCCTCGCTGTTGCTGTTGTGTGAACGAAACCCAGCAGTAACAGGAGGCCTCTCATGACCCATCGTAACGCACGCTTGACCCCCGTGACTCGCGCGGAGCTGGTCGAACAGGTGATGGACGGTTGGCCCCAGGCCGAAGTGGCTCGCTTGTTCCGCGTCTCTCGCGCCACCGTCTCCAAGTGGGTGCAGCGGTTCCGAGTGGGTGGTCCAGATGCGCTCCACGATCGCTCCAGCCGCCCCCTACGCAGCCCTCGCAAGACCGCTCAGTTCCAGGAAGCAACCATCTGCGCTGCACGCCGTATGCTCGCCTGGGGACCGCACCGCATCGCGTGGAGGTTGGGCATCGCCCGCTCCACCGTCTACGCCGTCCTGCGCCGCGCCGGGATTCACCGCCTCGCGTGGCTCCACCGCACCACACGGGAGGTCGTTCGCTACGAGCATCCCCGCCCCGGTGCGCTGGTCCACTTGGACATCAAGAAACTCGGCCGCATCCCGCAGGGTGGCGGCAAACGCATCTTGCCCGGGTTCACACAGACCCACAGCGGGCCTAAGCGCGGCCCTCGCCTCGGATTCGACTTCGTTCATGTAGCCGTGGACGACCACTCCCGCTATGCCTACGCCGAGGCCTTGCCAGACGAGCGCGGCGTGAGCGCAGCTGCTTTCCTGCTCCGGGCGCTTGCCCACTTCGACCGCCAAGGCATCACGGTCGAGCGCGTCCTGACCGACAACGGCGCCTGCTACGTGAGCCGCGTCTTCACCTCTACCGCGTCGGCCAATGGTGTGCGGTTAAAGCGCACACGACCCTTCCGACCCCAGACGAATGGCAAGGCTGAGGCGTTCAACAAGATCCTGCAAGCTGAGTGGGCCTACCAGCGACCGTATACCTCCAACCGCGACCGGCTCGACACGCTGCCTGCCTTCCTTGCGTATTACAATCACCGGCGTCCGCACGGCGGCATCGGCGGGATCACTCCCGCCTCGCGCATGTAAACAACGTCCCTGGGAACTACATCTAGCGTGGGCGCTACCTGCACCTCGTCGAATCACCCCCATCCCACCTTCCCCCATCAAGGGGGAAGGGGTAAGGCCCAATTCGTCAGCGCGCGAGCGACGCGGCCCAGTTGTCGCCGCTGTCCTGGGGGCGCGGCCCCCACTTCCCGGCTTCGGCCTGGGCAAGGAACTCGGCGACGGCTGTGTTGAACGCGGCCGGCTCCTCCAGATTGCAGGCGTGTCCCGTGTGCGGCAGCACCGCGAGCCCTGAGTTCGCCACCGTGCGCCGCAGGAAGAGCGACGGCCCGACGCAGGGGTCGTCCTCGTCGCCGCAGACGATGAGCAGGGGCACGGCGAGCGCCGCCAGGTCGGCCTCGCGCGTGTAGAGGCTCGGACGCCTGCCCTGGAAGCCGCGCAGCGTGTTGGCGGAGCCTGTGGCCGAGTGCGCGAGGAAGAGTGCCGCGAACCGGTCCCAGCCCGCGGGGTCCTTCTCACGGAACCGGATGCGCGTCGAGCCGGAGAGGTACGCCTCCATCCCCGCCATGCCATTGACCTCCAGCAGCCCCGCGCGCTCCTCGGACTCGGTCAGGAACGACGCGGGGTCGTCGCTGCCGGTGCCGACACCCGCCGCAACGACACTGAGGCAGCGCTCCGGGTGCGCGAGCATGAACTGCACAGCCGTGTACGCGCCCATAGAGAGCCCGCAGACGTGCGCCCGCTCTATGCCCAGCGCGTCGAGCAGCCCGAGCAGCACGGCGACCTGGTGGGCCCACGTGTACTCCTCCCAGTTCGCCGGGACCTCGGAGGGCGGGTAGCCCTTCGCGTTGTAGGTGACCGTGCGGTAGCGGCGGGAGAAGTAGTTCACTTGGTGCTCCCAGCTCTCCATGCTGCCCGCGAACTCGTGGCAGAACACGAGGGGCAGGCCGCTGCCCGCCTCCGCGTACTCGATGGCGGCTCCGTCCACTGTAACGTTCGGCATCGCGCAACTCCGTGCATCCGTAGGTGGCAGCGATTCTAGCGCGTCGGTGCGATACTGGCGCCCTCCCCCCGGACTGCAGGAGGCGCAGCGTGGTCACGACGAACACGACGAACTACGGCCTGATCCGCACCGTGCAGGTGCGCAACGAGAATATCCCCGGCGTGCTGGGCGCGCTTGCGTCGGCCATCGGCGGCGCGGGTGCGAATATCGGCAACATCCAGACCGTGCACCTGAGCCAGAGCTACGTGCTGCGCGACATCGACGTGCACGTGGAGGACGAGACGCACCTGCTGGAGGTGCTGCGCGCGGTGGGGCAGGTGAAGGGCGTGCGCGTCACGGAGACGCGCGACGAGGTGATGGACCTGCACCAGGGTGGCAAGATCGCGATCGTGAGCAGACAGCCGGTGCAGGACATCGCGATGCTGCGGAAGGTGTACACGCCCGGCGTGGCGGAGATATGCCGCGCTATCTACGCGCAGCCGAGCCTGGCGCGGCGGTTCACGTCCATCGGGAGCACGGTCGCCATCGTGACGGATGGCACGGCGGTGCTGGGCCTCGGGCGGATCGGGCTCGCGCCCGCGATGCCGGTCATGGAGGGCAAGGCCGCGCTGCTCCAGCAGTTCGCGGGGGTGAACGGCGCGCCGTTGCTCGTGCAGTCTTCGACTGCAGACGAGTTTGTCGAGGCCGTCGTCCGGGTCGCGCCGACGTACAGCGGCATCCACGTGGAGGACGTCGCCGCGCCCGCGTGCTTCGACATCGTGGCGAAGCTGCGCGAGCGGCTCAGCATCCCCGTGATGCAGGACGACCAGGACGGCACCGCCGCGGTTGTGCTCGGGGCGCTGATGAGCGCGATGCGGACGACCGGCAGGCGGCTCTCCGACGTGACGATAGGGCAGGTGGGACTCGGCGCGGCGGGGCAGGCGGTGGCGTCGCTTCTGATGCACGCCACGGGCAGGCCAGTGGTGGGCGCGGATGTGAACGAGGACTGCATCGCCCGCCATCAGCAGCACGGCGGACGTGTGGCATCGCTGGACGAGATCATGGCGACGGCGGACGTGGTGGTCTCGACGACGGGCGTGCCGGGCCTCATCGCGCCGGAGGCGGTGCGCAGCGGGCAGGTGGTGTTCGCGCTCTCCAACCCGGACCCGGAGATACGTCCGGCGCTGGCGATCGAGGCAGGGGCGGCGCTCGCCGCCGACGGCACGACCGTGAACAACCTGCTGGGCTACCCCGGCATCTGGCGCGGGGCGCTCAGCACGCAGGCGGGGGAGATCAACCGGGCGATGCTCATCGCGGCGGGCGAGGCGCTCATGGAGGCAACGCCCTACGGCGATCTCAGCCCCACTCCGCTCGACCCAGAGGTGCACCGCAAGGTGGCATACGCTGTCGGCAAGGCGGCGGTCGATAGCGGGGTCGGTGATGCTGACGGGTTAGTGGACCTGGAGTGAGGGGAACGCGAAGGTCTGCCGGGGCGTCGTTCTTCTGTTTTCTGTTGCTTTCTGTCGCATCTGGCGTATTTCACTCGTGAATCCGGCTCGTACCTGCAACGGTCGGGCTGCGCTTTGCATCGGCGAATCCTACAGACAGCGACTCCAAAGCAACGGGAATACAACGATCTGCAACAGGCTTCTGCCAGGGAACAGGGCAGGGGTTCGCAGCCGTCAGGAACAAGGTACGCAGGGATGTCCCGTCGGCGCAACGGGCAGATGTCACAGGTCCCCTAGAACTCTTCGTTGAAGGCGACCTGGCCGGTGACGGCGACCTGGTAGGCGGAGACGCGGCGCTCGAAGAAGTTGGAGAGTTCCTGCACGTCCTGCAGCTCCATGAAGGTGAGCGGGTTGCGCGTGCCGAAGTAGGTTGGCAGGCCGAGGTTGGTGAGGCGCTGGTCGGCGACGTACTCGAGGTACTGGCGCACCTCGACCACGGTAAGGCCGGCGACGCCGCCCTCCAGCAGGTCCTCGGCGAACTGCGTCTCGCAGTCGACGGCCTCTTGGACCATCTGCGTCACCTGCTCCTCGAAGCGCTCGTCGATCAGGTGGGGGTACTCCTCGCGCGCGGTGCGGATGACCTGCAGCCCGAACTCCATGTGGGCTGATTCGTCGCGGAAGACCCAGTTGGTGCCGGACGCGAGCCCGTTCAGCAGCCCCTTGGAGCGCATGAAGTAGACGTAGGCGAACGCGGCGTAGAAGAAGAGCCCCTCGATGCAGGTGGCGAAGCAGATGAGGTTGAGCAGGAACTGGCGCTTCTGGTCGTCCGTGTCCAGCGTGTCGAGGTCATGGATGGAGTCGATCCACTTGAAGCAGAAGTCGGCCTTCTGTTTGATGGAGGGGATGGTCTCGATGGCGCGGAACATCTCGTGCCGCTCGTCGACGTCCGGGATGTAGGTGTCGAGGAGGGTGAGGTAGAACTGGACGTGGAGCGCCTCCTCGAAGAGCTGGCGCGAGAGGTAGAGCCGGGCCTCGGGCGCGTTGATGTGCTTGTAGAGGTTGAGCACGAGATTGTTGGCGACGATGGAGTCGCCGGTGGCGAAGAACGCGACGAGCCGCTGGATGAGGTGCTGCTCCGGCGGGGAGAGCTTCCCGGTCAGGTCCTTTATGTCGTCCGACCAGTCAACCTCGTCGACGGTCCACGTATTGCGTATCCCGTTCTTGTACATCTCGTAGAAGTCCGGGTAGCGCATGGGCCGGAGTGTGAGGTTGAGTCCTGGTTCGAGGATCATCGCGTGTCTCCGTGTTCTGTTCGCGTATGTCGTATTCGGTCACGTACCGCTCCCCGTAGGGGAGCGGTGCTTTCCAAGGTCGAAACGTATCGTCGCGAACAAGCCCGCGCTGCTTATCGCAGGGCGGGCTCGTCCGGGTTCGCCCGCCTATTGACAGGCTTCGCAGGTCTCCGGGTTCTCCAGGGAGCACGCGATCGCATCCTGGTCCGCGTACTCCTTCTCGGCGACGGCGATGGTGGTCTGGGTGATGCGCGTCGCCGGGCGGGAGCGGAGGTAGTAGGTGGTCTTCAGGCCGGTCTTCCACGCGTAGAGGTACATGGAGGAGAGCTTGCCGATGGTCGGCGCGGCCATGAAGAGGTTGAGGGACTGGCTCTGGTCGATGTATGGGCCGCGGGCGGCGGCCATGTCTATCAGGGCCTTCTGCGGCAGCTCCCAGGCGGTCTGGTAGAGCCGCTTCAGGTCGTCAGGGATGTCGTCGACGTACTGCACGGAGCCGTCGCTGAGCTTGATGCGGTTGCGGATGGCTTCCGTCCAGAGCCCGCGCTCCTTCAGGTCGTTGACGAGGTAGTGGTTGATCTGGAGGAACTCGCCGGAGAGCGTCTCGCGCTTGAACAGGTTGGAGACCTGGGGTTCGATGCACTCGTAGGCGCCGCAGATGGAGGCGATGGTGGCGGTGGGGGCGATGGCGATGAGCAGGGAGTTCCGCAGCCCGAACTGCTTGATGCGCTCCCGCAGCTCCGGCCACTCCGGCTTGCTGGGGGTGATTCCCCAGAAGTCGAACTGGAGTTCGCCGCTGGCTGCGCGCGTGTCCTTGAACGTCTCATGCTGACCGCGCGTCTCAGCGAGCGCGCATGAGGTGTCGAGCGCGCCGTAGTAGACCTCTTCCTGGATGCGCGCGCCGAGTTCGATGGCCTCCGGGCTGTCGAACGGCATCCGCATCTTGAAGAAGACGTCCTGCAGGCCCATGACGCCGAGGCCGACGGGCCGCCACTTGCTGTTGGAGTAGGACGCCGCGTCGGTGGGATAGAAGTTGATGTCCACCACGCGGTCCAGGTAGCGGACGGCGGTCTTTACGGCGCGGTTCAGGCGCTCGTAGTCGAACGCGCCCTCGTCCGTGACGAAGTGGCCGAGGTTGAGGGAGCCGAGGTTGCAGACCGCGGTCTCGTCCTTGTTGGTGACCTCCAGGATCTCCGTGCAGAGGTTGGAGAGGTGGATGACGTTCTGGGGCAGGAGGGTCTGGTTGGACTTGCGGTTGGAGGTGTCCTTGAAGGTCATCCAGCCGTTGCCGGTCTGCGCGAGCGTGCGCATCATCCGCGCGTAGAGTTCACGCGCGGGCAGCTGCCGCTCGTACCGCTCGTCGGCCTCGGCCTGCGTGTAGATGCGCTCGAACTCGTCGCCGTAGGTGTCCACGAGCTCGGGCAGTTCCTTCGGGTCGAAGAGCGACCAGAGGGCGTCCTCCTCGACGCGCTGCATGAACAGGTCCGGCACCCAGTTGGCGAGGTTGAGGTTGTGCGCGCGCCGGGACTCGTCGCCGGTGTTGTTCTTCAGTTCGAGGAAGTCCTCGATGTCCGCGTGCCAGCTCTCCACGTAGACGCACGCGGCGCCCTTGCGCTTGCCGCCCTGGTTGACGGCGGCGACGGAGGAGTCGAGCGTCTTGAGCCACGGCACGATGCCGTTGGACGTGCCGTTCGTTCCCTTGATAAGGGAACCCTGCGAGCGCACGCGCGAGAAGGAGACGCCGATGCCGCCCGCGAACTTGGAGAGCTTGGCGATGTCCGTGTAGCGGTTGTAGATGGACTCCAGGTCGTCCTGCGGGGAGTCGAGCAGGTAGCAGGACGACATCTGGGAGTGGCGCGTGCCGGAGTTGAACAGCGTGGGCGAACTCGGCATGTAGTCCAACCGGGAGATCAGCTCGTAGAACTCGATGGCGTCGGCAGGGCTCTCGGCGAGCCCGCAGGCGATGCGCAGGAAGAAGTGCTGCGGCGTCTCGATGCTCTGCCTGCTCTCCGGATGCTTCAGGAGGTAGCGGTCGTACAGCGTGCGGACGCCGAAGTACTCGAAGAGCCTGTCCCGCTCCGGCGTGATGGCGTCGTCCAGCTTGCGCGCGTTGACCGCGGCGAACTCCGCGACGTGGTCGTCGATCAGGCCGAGGGCGTGCCCCGCCTTCACGGACTGGGAGAAGGAGTGGATGTCCTGATTGCGCACTTCCTTGTCTATGAAGACGGCGAGGAGGCGCGCGGCCAGCTTGGAGTACTCAGGCTCCTCCGCGATGAGCGACGCGGCGGTGCGGATGGAGAGCTCGTCCAGCTCGCTGGTGGTCGCGCCGTCGTACAGTCCGCTGATGGTGCGGGTCGCGACGCGCAGGGGATCAACGCTGTCCAGTCCTCCGGAGGAGCGTTCCACCGCGCGCACGATCTTCATCACGTCGGCGGGCTCGAGCCCTCCGTTCCGCTTGCGGACGTGCATGGTTGTCGACGCGGCTGCGTCCGGCGGCATCTGCTCCGGCGTCCCCGCGCTGAACTGGTCGGTACTCACCACGTAAGTCATTTCATGCCCCTAGGCTTATACGAATCGCGTACGCGCGCGGTGTGTACTCCGTACACACCGTACGCGTACCCCGAGCGCGTACGCAAAAGGAACCTCTGTTTATCCCCTTTCCCTTGCTTTGTCAAGGGGGCAGTACCCAACATCTAGTGGTTGTTCGCCCCATCCATCCCCATATATTGTACCTTGCGCTAGGAGTGAATACGAGTGAAGGTTGGCCTGTGTCGGTATGGTCTGCGCGCTGCATGGAGCCGCGCAAGGGGCGCGTGTCACAAGCTGCGGCGCCTTCAACTCGTCCGGCGAAAGGTTCCGGGGGAATTGCGGCTCAAAACGGCTCATGCCCCTGACCTCACCTCTGGAATCGACCCCGTGTGTGGACCGTTCAGCGGCCCAAAGCAGCTCATCTGCAGTTCATCCGGGGTCAAGAACGGCTCAGAACGGCTCATTCCGGTCCGTTCGTGCGGGAGAGCCATTCGGTTGATGTTGCGTGGCACCGGCAACTGCGCTGTCCTCCAGGGACAGCGTACGGAGTCGAGGAGGGTTGGCGTAAGGGGCTGGTGTCAGAGAAATGGCGCCCCGGATTCCGGCGGCATGAGAGGCTCCGCTTCCGGCTCAGCTTCGCAGTCGTGTGGGTTGACGCACGCTCTTGGATTCCCGCTTTCGCGGGAATGACGAAGGGGCGCGGGCATGACGGAGGAACATGGAATTGACGGGGAGTGCGGGAAATGACGGGAGAGCGTGGGACTGACGGGGAAACGCGTGAACGATGAGGAGGGGCGGGAACGGCCGAAGTCAGGCGGGGATGGCGGGTTTCTCGAAGACGATCTGGATGTCGTCTGTGTTGTGTGAGAGAAAGCCAGCCTCGCAGGCCCCGAGGTAGTAGTCCCACGTCTTGATGAAGTGATCGTCGTAGCCTTGCGCGCGCACTTCTTCTATGTGCTCCCAGAACGCCTTGCGCCACAGCCGCAGGGTCACCGCGTAGTGCTGTCCGATGTGGTGCGCGGACGCGATGATGAGCCCGGTGCGGGCGTTCGCCTGCTCCATCGCGGCGAGCGATGGCAACACACCGCCGGGGAAGATGTATTTCTGTATCCAGTTCACGCCGACTTTCTGGGACTCGAAGCTCCGGTCGGGCACAGTGATGACCTGCATCGCCAGCTTGCCGCCGGGCTTCAGCAGCGACGCGCTCTTCAGGAAGTATGTCTCGAAGAACTCCGCGCCGACGGCCTCGAACATCTCGATGGAGACGATGCTGTCGAACGTGCCCTCGACGTCCCGGTAGTCCATGAGGCGGATGTCGACGCTGTCGCTCAGCCCCGCCTCCTGGATGCGCTTCGAGGCCAGGTCGAACTGCTCCTGGGAGAGTGTGATGGTCGTGACGTGGCAGCCGTACTCCCGTGCCGCGTGCATCGCGAAGCCGCCCCATCCACTGCCGACCTCCAGCACCCGGCTCCCCGCGGTGATGCCTGCGAGCTCGCACATGCGGTCGTACTTGTTGATCTGCGCGTCCGCGAGGAGTTGTCCGTCGAACGCGAAGACAGCGCTGGAGTAGGTGAGCGTCGGGTCCAGGAAGAGCCCGAAGAACTCGTTGCCCATGTCGTAGTGGGCGTGGATGTTGTGCTTGCTCTGCTCTTTGGTGTTCAACCGCTTACGGTGGAGGCGGAGGTTGGAGCGCTTGGAGAGGAGGCGCATCGGCCCGCGATTCAGGTCCACTTCGCGCCGGTTGAGTATCGCCACCATGAGCAGTTGCACGATGTCGGGAGAGCTGCAGACGCCGGCCTGGTACGCCTCGCCGAAGCCGATCTCGCCGCCCGCGAGCATGCGCCGGTAGAAGGAGTTGTCGTGTATCCGCAGCACGCCGTGCGGGCCGCGCGTGTTTGTGTGGTAGGAATAGGACTTGCCGTCGGGCGTCTCGACTTGCAGCGAGCCGACCTTGATCTTCGAGACGGTGGAGAAGAACACCCTGCGCGCGGCAACGTCTGCCACGGGGGTAGCAACAAGCTTGGCGGCGTGTGCGACGGGCCGCAGTGGGGAACGGGGCATGGAGGTGGCCCTTAGACCTCGCCGAGGATGGCAGCGACTTCGACGCGCTGTGCAATCATGCCGCGAATGCGGGCGCGGAAGGCCTCGTACATCCGGGGCGGCAGGCTGATCGGCCCGGTCTGGAACTCGCTGGTGGGACGCGGGATTCCGAACTTGTCCAGCACCGCCTCGCCGACGAGTCCGTAGCCCGGCCCGCCGATCTTGCCCAACACCTGCCGGGCGGTGGTCAGCGGCACAGGGCCGACGCGCATGCCACGCTTCGCTGCGAGGTCGATGAACAGCTGGCCGGCGCGCTTCACGCTCCCCGCGACCTGCTGGAAGTTGCGTACGAAGTCTCTGGCGACGCGGGAGAAGTCCACGTTCGCCTTGCTCATCCATTCAAGCGAGCGCGCGCCGAGTTCAGGGACGAGTTGCGTACCGGGCATCTGGAACGACAGGACAGTATCTGCCACCAGCCCGAGCATCTCCGGGTTCTCATCAACCTGGATGGCGGTCATCTCCCGGTACCAGGTGGTGTGCAACGTCTCGCGGCGCTTCACCATGGAGGCGCACTTGGCTGCGTAGGGCGCGGACGGCTTCAGCAACTGGCTGATCATGCCGTGCCAGTTGTCGGTGAGGTACTCCTGGATGATGCCGTAGGTGGTCAGTTCGACGGGACTGCGGCCGCAGCAGTGCTCGTACTGCCGCTCCTGCACCTCGCGCATCTCGCTGTCCAACTGGTCCTCGGAGTAGCCGAGCGACAGCAGCATGAACTTGTACGGCGTGTAGTGCGTGTGCTCGTCCGGCGTCCAGACGCGCTCGTTGAACCGTCCCAGCCAGGGGGAGTCGAACCGCTCCGCGCCGTCCTGGAAGACGGCCGAGTACGAGTCGGTCGCGCACTCGGTGAGCATCGCCAGCTTGAGGATGCCGACGAGGTCCTCGCGGGACATGCCTTCCGGCAACAGCTCGATCGCGCTGCGGACGTCCAGGTCTTGTGTCGCCTCGCGCATCGCGGCGGGGTTCAGCAGTGGGCCCGGGTTCGCTTCGATACCGTCCACCAGCGTGTCGAGCCGGGATACGGCTCTGGGCGGCAAGTGGAATCCGACGGAGGCGCTCATGGCAAAGTGCTCCTGATCAGGGGGTTGTCCTGTGGGGATTACCGATACGACGGCTGGATGGGCTATGCATCATAGCGTTGGCGAGTACCTGTGTTGCGGTAGTTCGACGCCGGCCTTCTCTGTCGGATCGGGGCAGATGCATGGATGTATTCCGCGCATTATACACGGCCATGCTACAGGGCGGCACTGTACGCAATGGGTTAGGGCGATGTCAACGCCGCGTTAACGACTTTCTGACGGATTATGGAGCCTCCTTGGCTGAGCGTGGCAGGGTAGGTTCGGGCGGCGGCGCGCCCAAGTCGACGGGTGCGCCGGCCAGCGTCACCTCGACGCACGGCATGGAGTCGAAGATCCGGCGGATGCAGTAGAACGGTCCCCACCACGGCAGGCGCAGCGCCCGGTTCACGCTGACCGCCGCCAGCGCCCATTGGACGAGGCGGCGCTGGCCTCCGCCCAGACGCAGCCAGTGGCGCACGTACGCCATGATGTACGGCGTGCGCTCTTTCCGCGAGCGCAGCACGCGCACCGTCGCGGGAACCGCGAACCACTGGCCGCGCTCGACGGTGTAGACGGTCGCGTCCGGGTGCGCCCCCATGTTCGCCACCCAGTCGCGCCTGCCGGGGTAGCCGGAGAGGTAGATCTTTCCTTCGCCGTCCCAGTAGTAGGTCGTCTCCAGCACGCGGGACAGGCCGCTCCGCCGTCCTCTGTGGGTCACGCGGATGACGAAGCTCGTGCTCAGCGCGCGGCGGAACGCGTCGTCAAACGCCACGGGCGCCACGGCTCCGGTCGGTTGCGGGTTGTGCCTTCATGGCAGTCATTGTACGTGCCGCGAGCGTTGGACAGTCCGCGCCGGCCGTTCGTACACTTTCCGCAACTCCTCCTGCGCCTGAGAGGTACCGCCGTGTTCAAAGCCGCCCTCGTGGGGGCAGCCGTCACCCTTGGTTGCATCCTCATCCCCATCGTGCATTTCGTGACGGCGATTCCGTCTCCCCTCATCGGGGGATACATGGCGGGCACACGGAGCGCCTGCACCCAGGGGCAGGCGCTGCTCATCGGTCTGCTCATGGCTGTGCTCCTGCTGCTCCCCGTGGGCATCGCGGTCATGGGGGTGGCCCTCTTCGCGCAGCTGTCGGCGAACTTCGTGCTGGCGGTGGTCGGCGCGGCGGTGCTGTGGGTGTTCGCGGGAGGCACGGTCGGCGCTGCGCTCGGCGGAGCGAGCGCCCGCCGTTCGGCCTCGGCCTGACAATTTCCTAAACTTCGTTCAATATCGATGCCATGCCTTCGGCAAGGCCTGTCCGGGCTATCCCACCGCCAGCGCCGACTCCTAGTGCGTGTAAGACTTGGTCAGTTATCTAAACTGAATTCTAGACAAAGTATTGACAAAACCGAAAACTTGGACATAATAGCCGCCATTGCTCCCTGCAAGCGCTCCTGCGCCTAAGGAGATTACGATGGGTAAGGCAACCAAACCGTACATACGCCTTCTCCGTGTCAGCACCACCCGTCTGGACGGTGGCGCCGTGTTCGGGGCGACCGCCAAGCAGCTCTGGGAGCGGTTCGTCTCACCGGACCGTCAGAACCGGGTCTCCATTGGCAACTACAGCCTGCTCATCGATCACCCGGACGGCTGGGTGCTCGTGAACACGGGCCCCGGCGACAAGCCCCCGCTCTCCCTCGACGTCGTCCGGACGCGCAGCAGATCGTCGATGGCACGGGAGCTGAAGCAGATCGGCCTCATGCCGAAGGACATCGCCGTCGTCATCCAGACGGATCTCTTCTCCGAATACGCGGGAGGGTGCACGCACTTCACTTCCTCAGGGCGTGTGCTACCCACGTTTCCGAATGCCCGCTACATCGTCCACAAGGACGCGTTGGAAGAGGCGATGCGGCCCAGCAGGAGGAACTGCAAACAGTACCGACTCGACGACGTCGAGCCGCTGCTGGACAGCGGACAACTCGAACTGGTCGACAGCACCACCGAGGTCTGCTCCGGCGTCTGGGTCGAGCCTGCTGCAGGCCCCACTCCCGGCCACCAGATCGTCCTCTGCCAGCAGGGGAACGCGATGTATGCATTCCTTGGCATGCTCGTGCCGACCTCCATGCATCTCTCGCCGACGGTCAACGCGGCGTACGACTGGAACCCGGAGGCCACTGCACGGACGAAGGTTGAGGTGAAGCGCCAGGCCGCGCTTGAGGGCTGGCTGGTCGCTCCGGTGGGACGCGACGAATGGGTGCGTGCCAACCAACTGGAGAGCCTCGAAGCATTCAGCCTCGGCAGGACGGCGCTGCCCGAGCCCACCAAGACCCGCCGGGTGGCGGCTCCGGCCCGCAAGGCAGCCCCCGCCACTTCGGAAGCGTCCGAGCCTGTGGTTACTCCCGCGGCCCGGGTGCCGGCGTAGGCGGCTCCCAGCCCAGGGCGCGGAGGATGCGTACGTCCTCCGCGCTCAGTTCGGCCCCGGCGAGCATGTCGGGGCGCCGTTCGAGCGTTCTCCGCAGCGCTTCCTGCCTGCGCCACTGCGCGATCGCCGCGTGATTGCCGGAGAGCAATACCTCCGGTACGGCGAGCCCTTCATAGTCGGCGGGCCGCGTGTACTGCGGGTGCTGCAGCAGCCCAGACGTATGTGAATCGTCGGCAATCGCTTCTTCGCTGTGTCCCAGCGCTCCCGGCAGCAGCCGCACGAGCGCGTCGACGATGAGCATCGCGGGAATCTCGCCGCCGCTCACCACGTAGTCACCGGTGCTGATCTCCTCCGTCGCCAGCCCTTCGATGACGCGCTCGTCGATGCCCTCGTACCTCCCACAGATGAGGACGATACGCCCCAGCCTGGCGAGTCGCTCAGCCGTCCGCTGATCGAACGACTTGCCCTGCGGCGTCAGCGCGACGATGGCCGCGTCCTGCCCTGCTTCCAGCGAGCGCACGGCCTCGAAGAGCGGGCCGGGGAGCATCACCATCCCCGGACCTCCGCCGAACGGGGAGTCGTCCGTGGAGCGGTGCCTGTCGTGGGCGAACTCGCGCAGGTCGTGGACACGCACGTCCGCGATGCCGTTCCGTATGGCCTTGCCGACGATGCCGGCCGCGAGCACGGGGCCGAACATCTCCGGGAACACGGTGAGGACGTCTATGCGCATGGGCGGTTCAGTGTCCGCGGTCGGCGCCCGTCAGCTGGCCGAGCGCATGCGGCAGGATGGGCGCTAGCACTTCCAGTCCTTCGCGCACGCCCTTCGGGCTACCGGGCAGGTTCACGATGAGCGTGCGGCCCCGCACGCCCGCCGTTCCGCGGCTGAGCATCGCCATCGGCGTCTTCGTCATGCCGTAGGCGCGCATAGCTTCCGGCAGTCCGGGCGCGAGCCGGTCGATCACTGCGAGCGTCGCTTCGGGCGCGACGTCGCGGTCGGTCAGGCCGGTGCCGCCGGTCGTAAGGATAAGGTCGAGCCCGCGCTCGTCGGCCCACGTTCGCAGGGTCTGCTCGATGGTCGCGCGGTCGTCGGGGACGACGGCGTACTCGGCGTGCTCGTAGTCCGGTGCCGCCAGGGTCTCGCGGATCAACGCACCGCTCGTATCCTCGCGCTCGCCGCGTGCGCCCATGTCGCTGCTCGTGAGAACACCTACCTTGTACACGCTCCGATGATACCGCATCGGCTCGAAGCGGCGGTGGGGGAGGGCTGTCGAGCTAGGCCTGGCCGTTGCGGAGCGCTTCCAGCGCCTCGAGCGCGCTCCGGGCGTGGCTCTTCATCACGAACTCGTTGTGGTGCACGCTCTGGATCACTCCGGCGTCGTCCACGACGTAGGTGAACCGGGAGGTGCCCAGCCCGAACCGGCGCCGCACGTCGTAGAGACGCCGCACCTCGCCGGAGCGGTCGGACGCCAGGCTGTAGGGCAGACCGAGGCTCTGGGCGAAGTCGGCCAGTGCGTCGGAGCCGTCCGTGCTGATGCCGACCACGGCTGCGTCTGCGCTGGCGATGCGGTCGTGCGTGTCGCGGAACTCCGCGGCTTCCCACATTCACCCCTTGGTGCCTGCGCGCGGGAAGAAGAAGAGCACGACGTTCCGCCCGCGCTGTTCCGAGAGGGTGAAAGGACCGCCGGAGGTGAGCGGCAGGGTGAAGTCGGGGGCCTGTGTGCCGACTCTGAGCATCGTTCGTCTGTCCGTCCTCGTTCGTTCATGCGGATGGTAGCACCCGCGCGGCGCAGCCCGGAACCCGGCAGGGCAGGTCGCCTACGCCGCCATCCCGCAGGTCCCGGGATTGAGCGGACAAGACGCACAGCCGGACGCCGCGTGCGTTGCGTGCAACTCCACCGTGCGGCGCGCCGGCTGCGTGCGGGCCTTGCTCTGCTCCGGGAACAGCGTCAGTTCGCCCTGCTTCGCAGGCACGGGCTTGTGCCCGGGGAAACGCAGGAAGGGCATGGCGCGCTTCATCACCACCCCCATCGCCTGCAATTCCTGCCGCTGCGTGATGGTGTGCTGCGCCCGCTGCTTCACGATGCGGTTCGCTGCCAGCGGTCCGACGCCGGGAACGCGCAGCAGCTCGCGCTCGGTCGCCCGGTTCACGTCTACGGGGAACTGCTCGAAGTTGTTCACCGCGATCATCAGCTTGGGGTCGGCGCGCAACTCCAGGAAGCCGCCCGTGTCGAAGGCGGGACGCAGCTCCTCCGTGTCGTAGCCGTAGATGCGCGACAGCCAGTCCATCTGGTAGAGACGGTGCTCGCGCGCTGGCGGCGTCGCGGGGTGTTCCTCCAGCGGCGTGTACGGCACGGGACGGAACGCCGAGTAGTAGACGCGCTTGAACCCGTACTCTCCGTAGAGGCTCCGCATCCGCGTGTAGATGTCCCAGTCCGACTCGTCAGCCGCGCCGACGACGAGCTGCGTTGCCTGGCCGACCGCGCCGCCGTAGCGCTCCTGCATCAGTTCGCTGATGCGCTTCATGGGCGCGACGATGCCGTTGTCGAAGTCCTTCATCGTGCTCACCTTTCGCAGGTGCTCCGCTGAGGGTGACTCCATGTTGACGGAGAGCCGCGCGCCGAGCCGCTGGCTCTGCTCGAGGAGTGCGTCCGTGCTCGTGCCGGGCATCACCTTCAGGTGGATGTAGCCGCGGAACCCGTACCGCGAGCGTATCGCCTCCACCGTGTCGAGCAGCCGCTCCTGGGTGGCGTTCGGGTCCTTGAAGATGCCGGAGCTCAGGAAGAGTCCTTCCACCATGTGGCGGCTGTGCATCTCATCGAACAGCCGCGCGAGTTCGTCCACCTTGAACCCGTAGCGTCTGCGCGGCACCCAGTAGGAGTTGGGGCAGTAGTGGCAGTCCATGATGCAGTGGTCCGTGAACATCACGCGCATCAGGGAGATCCGTTTCCCGTTCGGCATCGCGGCCTTGTAAACACCCGCGTATGGCGTCACCCCGCCACGCGGCCCCACGCGCTCCCAGCCGTCGCCCGGACGCGCCGCATCGTCCGAGCGTTCGGCGGGCGAGAGCACGTCGTCTGTCGCCATCCCGCCGAGGTGTCGCAGCTTTTCGTATACGTCCGGAGCGCGCTGGATGAGCATGGCTGACCTCCCCTGAATAGAACTAATGTTCCGAACGAATATCATATTTTGTGCAACAGCGCAACCCCTCAATCCCGTTGCGCTACACTTAGAGGGCAACACCGGGGCGTAGCGCAGCGGAAGCGCGCCTGCTTTGGGAGCAGGAGGTCGCCAGTTCGATCCTGGCCGCCCCGACCAGTTCTCCAGGAAGAGGGAAGGCATACACAGATGCAACGACGGTTCGGTCTGTTCTTCGTGGCGATACTGCCCGCACTACTCCTGATCAACGCCTGCAATGGCGACGACCCCACCCCGACTCCTGTCCCGCCTCCCACGCCGACGGCAACGCCGACTGCTGCGCCCACCGCAACGCCCGTGCCGGAGCCGACGGCAACGCCGACCCCTGCACCTACGGCGACACCTACGCCCACGATGGCGCCAACTGCAACGCCAACCCGTGTGCCTCCGCGGACGGCAACAGCCACGCCTACCCCTGAACCGACAGCCACTCCGACTCCTGGACCCACGGCGACGCCTACGCCCGCGCCGACCGTAACGCCGACGCCGCTTCCGGAAGGATTTTCAGAGGGAGTCGCGTACGCTGCTGACGAACACGTGACCGGGAAGGATGCGGACATCTTCGCGGGAGCCTTCGCGGCAGCGAAGGCCCTGGGTCTGCCGGACGACGACGCGCAGGACTACGCCGCCGGGTCCCTCTACCACTTCTATGTGGGCACCAGCATAGACGTCCACGTTCCGGAGGACAGTCCGAACTTCATGACGGACTACGCGGCTGCCTTCGCGGAGGCGGTCGGAGACTCGGTCCCTGTCGCTTCGGCCCTTGGCCGCGCAAGCGAGGCCGCGCGGCAGAACTCGGAGCGCTGGCCGTTCTCCGAGGACGCTTCCGCCACGACGTTCGCGACGGACTACACGGAAGCGTTCACCCACAGCGGCGCCAGCCGCGTGGGCGCGCACGCGTACGCCTCTGTCTTCGCCGGTTACCGCATCGACGACGAATACTCCCACGACGAGGGCGTTGAACTGTCCGATATCTACGTCGAGGGCTACGAACGCTCACGTCCGTATGGTGGGCACGTGGCCACGCGACAGCGCCTCCTCTACGCCATCGCCTACCGTCACGGTTATGTTGACGCGAAGCGGTGGGAGGGCCGGGGCGACATTGAGGAGGACCAGATCCTGAGTTGGACCGCTGCATTCGCCACGGCGTACGTGGACGCGCACAGCCGGGCGATCACGCAGCGTTGGGAGGACCCGTACCGAGAAGCGCACATATACGCTCAGGTGTTCGCCACCGCGAAGGTCGAACTGGGCTTCCCGGACCAGGAAGCCTACGAGGAGGCGAACGCCTATTTCCTGGGCCTGCACCGCGCGGTGGAGCTGGGGTACGAATGGCCCGAGTCGTACCGCTACGCCTGGCGCTACCACCTCACGTACTACGAGAAGCGTTTCGAAGAGGCCTGGAACCAGGAGCGGGCGCACGCCTACTCCGGCGCCCATGCGGACGGCGAGTTCGCGGGCAGGGACCACGACAACGCCATCGAGTACGCGAGGGCGTACGAGCAGGCATACACGCAAGCCCGCCTGGAAGGCCTCTCGGAGGAAGACGCCTACGCACGCGGCGTCGCTGCCGGCGAGGAGAAAGCCGGCCCCGCGCCGTAGAACTCACATCGATGCACAGGATGGACAGGATAAAGGCTCTCATCAAGGCCTCGTTCGCGTGAGACGTTTGTATTCAAGCCGGGGACGACCGAAGTTGAGAAGCAGCCCAACCTCGATTCCGGTGGCTTGGAGGTAGTTGATCACCTGCGCCTGGTGCTCTGGAGACAGGGCCTTCACCGCTTTGAGTTCGACAATTACCCGGCCCTCAACAAGGAGGTCCGCGAAGAATACCCCCACGACCTCCTGGCGGAAGTAGACGTTGATAGGAGCCTGTGCTTGGACAGCGATGCTTTGGCCATTGAGCGCAACTAGCATCGCTTTCTCGTACACAGACTCTAGAAAGCCGCTCCCCAACTCGTTGCTAACGCTGAAGGCGCAGCCGATTATGGAGCGCGTGATGTTTTCCCACGAACCTGCTCCCATGTTCCCCACGATCCTGTCCATCGATGCGAGTTGATGTGAGTTTGGTGTGAGATTTTGGTAGGCTTGCGCCACATCGCGCAGAGGGAGGCCTGCCATGGCTACTGCTGTTCAGACACGAGTCATCGACGCCGACTGTCACGTCATCGAGACGCCGCGCACGTTCGACTTCATGCGGGAGGAGGACGCGCGGTTCCGCCCCCTCGTGCTCGTCCGGGAGGACGGCGCGAACACGGACAAGTACTGGTTCCTCGAGGGCCGCGCCTGGCGCATGAACCAGAACGTCGGGCCGGAGTTTCCCACCGCCGCGCGCGAGGCCGCCGACATCAAGGCCCGCCTCGACCACATGGACGAACTCGGCGTGGACATGCACATCCTCTATCCCACTATGTTCCTCCGCCCGCTCACGAACCACGCCGACACCGACTACGCCATCTCATACGCCTACAACCGCTGGCTCGCCGACGTCTGGCAGCAGGGCGGCGGACGCCTCCGCTGGGCCGTCATCCCGCCGCTGATGAGCATCGACAAGGCCATCGAGGAGATCCACTTCGGCAAGGAGAACGGCGCGTGCGCCGTCTTCTTCCGCGGGCACGAGCACAACCTCCTCCTCTCCGATTCGTACTTCTACCCGGTCTACGAGGAGGCGCAGAAGCTCAACCTCGCCATCGCCGTCCACGCTGCCGCCGGACAATACGCGAACATGGACCTGCTCGACCGCTCGTTCGGTCTTCCTACGTTCAAGTTCCCCACCGTCGGCGCGTTCAGCGACCTCGTCCTGCACCGCGTGCCGGAGAAGTTCCCCGACCTCCGCTGGGCGTTCATCGAAGTGACGTCGCAGTGGCTGCCCTACGTGATGAACGACCTCGTCCTCCGCTCGCGCAGGTTCACCGACGGCGTGTTCCCGCGCGACGCTCAACTCATGGAGGAGTACAACCTCTACGTCGGCTGCCAGACGATCGACGACCTCGGGTACATCATCGACCGCGTCGGCGACGACCACCTCGTCATCGGCACGGACTACGGTCACGCCGACACCACCGCCGAGATCGACGCGTTGAGCAAACTCAGCAACGACGGCAAGGTCACCGAGGCGAGCACGCAGAAGATCCTCTACGACAACCCCAAGCGCTTGTACGCGCTGTAGGCGGTCAAGCCTTTGGGTTGTCGACGGAGGGGACGGTAGCCCATGGGAACACTGATTCTTGAGGCTTACGGGCAACTCGCTCCAGGCACGAACCTGATCAACCCCGAGGAGGAAGACCTCTACAGCGTTTTCAGAGCGCGTGCCGGATTGATGGGTTGGTCGACCACGTCGGGTGGTCGCTCATTGCTCTGGGGGATGAACGAAGCGGAACTGACCGCTGGGAGCGTCCCATCCCTGATCGGATATGTGCAGGTCGGACTGGAGGTCGGCGACGTCGAGCGGACCGAGGTGCCGCCGCCTGCTCCGGGACTTGCGTATGCGCCGCTCGGCGTGCGCCGGCGCCCCATCGAACCGGCTAAGGTGTTGCCGGCGTTAGTTCAGTGCTTTGATGACGCGCTTCGTCGCTTCGGAGACGTCGAGTTGTCCGCGCTCCAAGTGGCGGCGTACGGCCTTGATCCCAGCACACGGTTGCCCGCTCACTACCTCGACTCCGAGCTCAACTGGTTCAACCTTACTCCGAAGGGAGGAGCGGATGCACTCATCGCCTTCGATCACGGGTTGCTCGGAGGGCATACGGAAGCGGAGTTGGCCGCCCGCCTCCGGCGGGGGAACACCAGATCGTTCGAGTTTGGGCAGGTAGCAGCCGTGTCTGAACAGCACGCGATACGAACGTCGATCGATGAGCGGATTCTCTCCGTCTCCCCTACGCGCTCCGGCCTCGGCGTGACGGTGAAGATGCCCGAATGGACGGCGAGCGCCGTGGGGTGGGTGCTCGCAGCCGTCATCGATACGGCGCGCGACATCGCGCCGGATGTCAGCGGGTTCGCGGTTCGAGTGACACGGGTCGGATGACGGCAGGTGCGCTCGCCTCCTATCGCCCCTCAGCCCGGCGCATCTCTGCGACGTAGTCCGCGAACGCATCGGGCACCGAGTACTCCGGTTGCCAGTCGAGCAGCGCCTTCGCGTTGGAGATGTCGAGCGGCGTCGTTGCGGACGGGACGGGCCCGTCCGACGGCGTGACCGTTACCTTCAGGTCCGGCAGCACGGTGCGCACCGCGTCGGCGAGCTCTTCAAAGGTGGTGATGAAGCCGTTGCCCCCGTTGAACGCTGTGACACCGGAGAGCGGGATGCCCGCCGCGCGGCGGATGAGACGCCCCAGGTCCTTGCCGTAGACGTACTCGAACGCGCGACCGCGGACGGCGGGCACGACCAGCGGTTCGCCGGTCAGCCCGGCCTCGACCAGGCTGTGGACCGTCATGCCGCCACCGGAGCCCCCACGGAAGTGGTTGTAGCCGAACACGTTGGACGGGCGCACGAACACCAGCTCGAAGCCGTAGTACGTCGCGTACGCCTCGGCGATGTGCTCGTTCGCTACCTTGGACGCGGAGTAGGGGTTGCCCTCGCCCGCCCGGGGGTAGTTCTCGGGTATCGTCCCACCGGCATCGGAGCGGCGGTCGTAGACGCCGTAGGTGCTCACGTGGATGAACCGCTTGACACCGGTGAGCCGTGCCGCCTCCAGCACGTTGATGGTGCCCTGCACGTTGATCTGCATGCCGGTGTAGACCGGGCTGCTGACGCTGTTGCCGATGAGCCCCGCCGTGTGCACGACGATCTCCGGCTGGTGCTGCTGCATCGCGGCCACGAGCGCGGGCAGGTCGCGCAGGTCGCCCTGCACGGCCTCGTATGGCGCGCCGTCGAGTTTCGTGTGCAGGTAGTTGGCGTCGGGCCGGAGGTCATAGAAGACGACGGGGTCTCCCTGCGCGATGGCCTCACGCGCATACGATGAGCCGACGAGTCCCGCTCCGGTTATCAGGCTGGTCATGGTTCGCTCCTTGTCCCCGCTCTGGCTCTCTCCGGGGAGAGGGCGAGGGTACTCGGTAGGGGAGTGAGGCGCAACAGCGAGTGGTTGAACGAGCTCGCGTCACGTTGTGACATCCGCTCGTTGCGCGTTGCCCGCTCTGCTTCCTAGGCTTGCGCTGGATGTTAGACTGCAGAGGAGAAACGATGACGACACAGCCCACAACCATTGAAGAGCGCCTGAGCAGGCTCGAAGGCTCCGTAGAGCGAATAGGCGACCTGGTGCAGCAGGTCGAGGGCCTCCGGTCGGAGATGAATGCGCATATCCGCACCATCTACCTGATGCTGGGCGGTTCGTGGGTCACCCTGATGGCGACAATCGTCGGGCTCAACTTGGCCGGTTAGCAGTCGCTGCGCGGCAGATCCGGCGAGCGGCCGGCAGGGTAAGGGCGCCTATCGTATGCTCCCCAACTCCTTCAGAGAGACGTGCCGATCAGCGCGACGCCCGCCACGACCGAGGCTGCGCCCATCCAGATGCGCTTGTCCATGAGTTCGAAGCGCCGCGCGATGACCTGCGCGAAAAGGATGGCGATGATGGGCGAGAGCGCCACGACTGGCGCGACCGCCGTGACGGGCGCACGGCTCGCCGCATTGTAGAAGAGCAGGACGCCCAGCGACATGCCGGAACCGCCCAGCACCAGCTGCCAGGCGCGGTGGAACGTCATCTGCGGCAGCTCCCTTCTCAGGCGCGGCAGCGACAGCATCGCGACCATCGCCGTCCCGAACGAGAACACGAGCGATGCCGCGATGATGGGCTCGGTCACGTCCGTGACGATCTTCTTGACGAGCGCGCTCACCGTGCCGTAGGAGAGCATCGCGCCGAGCGCCGCGAGAAGGCCCTTGGTGGTCTCTGCGAGCCGTGGGTCCTCTGCGAGCGCAGACGCGTCGGCGGACGGCCCCTGCCGCGCGGCCCATGCGACAAGCACCCCTCCACCGACGCAGGCGAACATACCCACCCCACTCTGAAGGCCGAGCATTTCACCGAGCCATAGGATGGCGATGGTGCCGGCGACCACCGGGTTCGCGGAGACGATGGTGTTGCCGCGCGCAACGCCGATGCGCAGCATCGCGTTGAACACCAGCAGCCGTCCGATGGGATAGTTGATGATGGCGGTGAACACGAGGAGCGCCCAGCCTGAGGTCTGGATCCCGCCGAGCGTGGAGGCGTAGCCGGGCGCCGCGACCCCCACGATGAGTATCGTGCCCGCAATCATCGATACCACCGTGCCGGTGACAACCGGCGTTCCGACGAGCCCAAGCCGCGCCACGGTGGAGCCGAGTCCGAACGCGATGGAGGTGCCGAGAGCGAAGAATACGCCGGTGAGTTCTGTGCTCACGCCGTCGCACCCGTGCGGGGCGCGTCAGTCAAGGCCGTAGAACCGCGTGGGGTTGTCGCGCACGATCTTGTCGACGACGTGCGCCGGTATGTCCTCGCGCCTGCGCAGGATGGCGTGCGCCTCGATCTCGGCGGACTGGTCGGCGTGCGTGTAGTCGGTGCCGATGACGAGGTTGTCCTCCCCGGTGAACTTCATCACGTACGGCAGGTCTTCGTGCGTCTGGCATGCGAGGTAGAAGCGTCCCTGGCGGAAGAGGTCCTGCCCCAGCTCGAACTGCCCCATCCAGCCGGAGCGCTCGTGCCGCGCCTGCAGCTCAGCCATCGCGTATGGCGCCCAGGACGACATCGTCTCGATGAAGCCCACACGCAGGTTCGGGAAGCGCGCCGGTATGCCCGCCAGGACCATGTTGACGAAGGCGTCTATCGGCGAGAGGCTGAAGTTGTACATCGTCAGGTGCGAGGAGAGCGTGTCGGTGATCGCCGGGTCGCCCGCGGCGATGTGGATGCACACAGGTATGTCCATCCGCTCCGCAGCCTCGTACAGCGGGAAGAAGTAGGGGTCGTTCGCGGAGCGGCTGCCTGCTTCGACGCCGCGCTTGAATACGCCGCACGCGCCGTGCTCCTTGCCCCACTCCACCTCCTCCGCCACCTTGTCCATGCTCAGGATGGGCGGGATCACCACCCAGCGGAGACGGCCGCCACTCTCATCCGACTTCGCTCCGAGCCAGCGGTTGTAGGCGCGCACGAGCGCATACTCCACGTCCGGCTTCGCGCTGACGGAAGTGAGGAAGAGGGTGGGGTACATCACCTGCACGTCCACGCCCAGCCGGTCCATGTCGCGCAGCCTCGCGGACACGTCCGTCAGCTCGCGAGTCTCGACCGTCGTGCCGGTGCGCACGTCGTCGCGGTTGCGCCGGATGCGGAGCGCGCCGTCGATGCTCCAGAAGCGGTTGTAGCCCTTCGGCGCAAGCGCCGGGTCCACGTAATAGCCGTCAGGCGGCGAGATGGTAAGCGGGCGGAAGCGCTCGTGCTCCGGCAGCAGGAACGACCACGTTTCGTCGTTCTCGTCCACATGGGTGTCAGCGTCAACGACCGGCATGATGCGCCTCCTTCGCTGGTTCGTGCGAGGCGAGTATACGCCTGTGGCTTGGGGGAGGGGGCTACAATGTAACTTGCTGCACGAGGGCGGCTATGGCCAAGACAGGAACGATACATGTGCGCGTTGAGCCTGAACTGAAGCGCAAGGCGGAGGAGACGTTCTCCGCGCTTGGCCTCTCAGTGACCGAGGCCGTCACTTGGTTCTATGAGGAGGTGGTTGCTCACGGCGGGCTGCCGTTCCCGTCACGAGTGCCCAATGCAACTACTCGGGAAGCTATCCGGCAGATTCGCACCGGCAAGGGCCTCACTGAGTACGCGACCCTAGATGAACTCATGGCGGAGTTTGGGTAGCGCTACCCTTTACAACCCCGGCACGAGCGCGTCGTCCGCGGTCTGGGGCTCGAGGCCGTACACGTCGATTGCGGCCTGTCTGCTGATGAGGCCGTTACGCAGGTCACGGACGACCTTGCGGCGGTCGCGCTCCTTTGGCGAGCCGACGCCGCCCGCGCCGCTGGTGCGAGCCTCTATGATGCAGTCCGCGTGTAGCGGTACGTTGGAGATAAGGCCCAGGTGCGTCTCCTCGTCCTCCGCGCCCGGGTTGACTGTGACGCCTCCCGGCGCGCCGTCGCCTGCTCCTGCGAGCCCGTGCGGCGGGCGCAGATTGCGCGGGTTGCCGCCCGCGAAGCGGCTCTCCGAGTGGATGCGGTAGCGGCGCAGCAGGCCGTTGCCGCCCCGGTGCTTCCCCGCGCCGCCGGAGTCCGGGATGATCTCGAACCGCTCAACTTCGGCGTCGAACTCGGACTCGATGATCTCGACGCTCGTGAACTTGGAGCCGCCGCTCGCCGAGTGCGCCGTGCCCGTCCAGCCGTCGCCGCCGTCGTACGCGCCGTTACCGGAGCGTAGCAACTCGTACTGCACATAGCGCTTGCCGCGTCCGGAGACGTTGCCGATGACTACGAGGTTCGGCGGCGCGTTGTGCGCTACGAGCGGACGCCCCGCCACCTTGCTCATCGCCTCGAACAGCACGTCCTCGACGACCGGGATGGTCATCGAATAGAAGCCGACGGGCGCAGGGTAGGTGGGGTTGACGACGCTGCCGGGCCGGAAGCGGAACTGTATGGTCCGCGCCAGCCCCGCGTTGCCGTACAGGTTCGGGTCGATCATCGCGATGAGGGCGAACTGCGCCATTCCGTAGATGAACGGCGGGCGCACGTTGATGGGGCCGGGGCTCTGGTCGTCGGAGCCGGAGAAATCGGCGATGAGGCCGTCGCCGGACTTCTCGACGCGGACGTGGATGCGCACGGCCTTGCTCTTGTCGACGATGTCGTCGACGTACCCCTCGGCCTCGGCTTCGCCGTCCGGCCACTCGGCGATGGCTGCCCGCACGCGGATCTCCGTCCGCCGCGCCGTGTCCGCGAACGCGCCGGTGACCGTTGGCGTGCCGAACTGCGCGAACAGCTCCTTCAGCCGTCCCGCGCCGATCGTGTACATCGCTCCGGCCTGCGCGTTCAGGTCGCCGACGACCAGCTCCGGCGTGCGGCTGTTGGCCGTGAGGAACTGCATCACCTCCTTCACAGGCTCGCGATGTCGGTGGAAGCGCACGGGCGCGATGTTCAGCCCCTCCCCGAACACGTCGCGAGCGATCGCGTTCCGGCTGCCGGGCGACTGCCCACCGATGTCGCTCTTGTGCCCCATCGAGGAGCAGAACGCAACGACCTCGCCGTCCACGACGACGGGCGTCACGACGACCATGTCGTTTGGATGCGGGCAGCCGGACGAGTACGGGTCCGAGATGAGATAGCAGTCGCCGTCCTCCATCACGTCGTGTGGGTAGTGCCGGAGGACCCCCGCGACGCAGTCCGGGTACGCCCCGCGATGCTGGAGGAGCGCCGAGTGCTGGCCGACGGTGTTGCCGTCGCGGTCGGTGATGCCCGCGGAGAAGTCGTGGGACTCGCGGATGATGGTGGAGAAGCCGGTGCGCATGACGGCGGCCTGCATCTCGCGCATGATGCCGTCGACCCGCGCGCGGATCACTTCCTGCGTGATGACGTCCGGCGCCGGTGCGCTCATTCCGCCTGGACCGCGAGGGCCTCGCTGATGGCCTCCTCGTCCAGCCCGTAGACCTGGACGGCTGCCTCCGTGCTGATGTAGCCGTTCCGCAGGTCGCTCACGACGCGATCGCGGTCGCGCTCGACGGGGTCGCCTGCGCCGCCCGCGCTGCCGGTCTCGACGCGCACGACGTCGCCCTGTTCGATCATGACGTTCGAGATGATGCCGACGTAGCGCCGCTCGTCGTCCGCGCCCGGGTTGACCGTCACCGCGCCGCCGACGCCGTCCATGCCGCCAACGACGCCGTGCGCGGGCGCGAGGTTGCGCGGGCTGCCTCCGGCGTAGCGGCTCGGCTGCTTGACGACGTATTCGCGCCGCATCGCAAGGCCGCCCCGGTACTCGCCCGGCCCGCCGGTGTCCCGCACGAGCTC
>MKWU01001375.1_pt1 | contig 42332 bp, 46 predicted proteins | sample 809101 | NCBI WGS metagenome assembly MKWU01 (sample SAMN05860141, study PRJNA318959) | sponge metagenome | host: Aplysina aerophoba | place: Slovenia: Piran, Adriatic Sea, Gulf of Piran | collected 2013-05-07 | reverse complement strand
CGACCTCGTGCCATGCGCGGTAGGCGTCGCCGGCCCGCGCGCCCGGCCGTATCGCGGAGCAGATGGCGTCCATCCCGTCGATGGCGAGCCGGGAGGACGCCTCGGCCCCCTGCGGCGCGTGTCCGACGTAGACCAGCCGGCCCATCGGGGCCTGGTACTTCCGAAAGGCTCCGGCAAGCTCCAGGAACACCGCGTCGCCGTCGTGGAGGCGGTCGCCGCGCCAGGTCGTGTGCTCCTCGCCCAGGCGCGAGGTCGGCCGGATGAAGGGTCCGAAGCCCGGGTACTCGCTGCCGGCGAGGGTCATGGCGCGTTGGCATTCCGCGGCGATCTCGTAGTCGCTTGCGCCGTCGCGGGTCGCCTCGATGGCGGCGAGCGTGCCCGCGTCCGCGGCCTTCGCCGCCCGGCGGGTGTAGTCCATCTCCAGCGGCGATTTCACCAGGCGCAGGGCGTCGACGAGGCCCGAGGCGTCGCGCCATTCGACACCCGGCGCTTTCTCGCGAATCGCATCGGCGTTGCGCGGCGTCAGGAACAGGCTCTGCATCTCCATCCCGATGCGCCCGCCGCGAAGCCCGGCTCGCGTCATTGCGCGAACCGCGTAGTCGGCGATGTCCTCGGTGTCCGCGTGGCCGAGGAACGCGGCATTCCCGACCTGGTTCGCGACCGTGATCCCCTCCATCGCCCGGCAGGTGAGGACCAGCTCGCCGTCGCGCGGGACGACCAGCAGGTGGCAGGCGAAGAACCCCCAGTGGTCGAGCCCCGTGAGGTAGTAGATGTTCTCCGGCACGCTGATGACGATGCCGTCCAGGTCGCTCGTCGCCAGTCTCGAGCGGACGGCGGCAACCCGGGCGTCGAGCTCCTCGGGAGGGAACGGGTGGTCGTACATGGTCATGTCTCCATCGCGGTGTCAGCGCGCGTTGGTGTTCGGTTAACGCGGCTCTGTGGTTCCGTAGGTCGGATTAGCCGAAGGCGTAATCCGACACCCGGCCCTGCAAGTCCATGATTCATGTCGGATTACGCTGCGCTAATCCGACCTACGGCCCTGCCGAGTCCCAAGTCGATCGACACCTGCGAACTAGTTCATCTCGTTGATTCTTATGCAAGTTTCGCGTTGACCGATCACCGATGCGTCAGTGCGCCTCCAGGACTGCGGAGAGGAACTGGCGGGTGCGCGGGCTCTGCGGGTCGCCGAAGATCTGCGCGGGCGCACCCTGCTCCTCGATCCGGCCGGAGTGGAAGAAGCAGACGCGATCGGAGATCTCCCTCGCGAAGCCCATCTGGTGCGTGACCATCAGCATGGTCAGGCTGTGTTCCGAGTGGAGCTGCCGGATCACGGCCAGCACCTCGCCGATCACCTCCGGATCGAGCGCAGAGGTCACCTCGTCGAGCAGCATGACCCGGGGCCGCATGGCGAGCGCCCGGGCGATCGCCACGCGTTGCTGCTGCCCCCCGGACAGACGCGCCGGGTGCTCATCCTTCTTGTCGCTCAGCCCCACCATGTCGAGGAGCTCCACCGCCCGTGCCTCGGCCTCGTCCTTGGCGAGGCCCAGCACCTGCACCGGCCCCTCCATGCAGTTGCCCAGCGCCGTCATGTGCGGGAACAGGTTGAAGTGCTGGAACACCATGCCGATCTTGTTGCGCAGCCGGCGCAGGTGCCGCTGGCTGGCTCTGACGAGTTCGCCGTCCCGCGCCATGTGGGTCAGCGGCTCGCCCTCGACGTAGATGACGCCGTCGGAGACTTCCTCCAGCGTCATCAGCAGGCGAAGCACCGTGGTCTTGCCCGAGCCGGACGGGCCGATGATCGACACCATCTCGTTCGCGGCCACGTCCAGCTCGAGCCGGTCGAGGACGGTCAGGTCGCCGTAACGCTTCGACACCCTGGAGAAGCGCACCATGGGGGCGCCGGCGCCGAGGCTTGCGGGAAAGTCGTTCATCGCCTCACTTCGTCATGCCCAGCCTGCGCCTGGTCCAGGCCTCGAACACCCTGAGCCCCGCCGCGGTGGGCAGGGAGATCGCCAGGAAGATGATGCCCACCAGTGTATAGGGCTCGAGGAACCGGTAGGTCTCGGAGCCCAGCGCGTTGGCGGTGTGCAACAGCTCGGCCACCCCGATGACCGAGAGCATGGGAGTGTCCTTGAAGATGCCGACCAGGTAGTTCCCCATGCCGGGCAGCGCGATCGGCAGGGCCTGCGGGATCACGATGCCGAAGTACGTGCGCCGGGTCGAGAGGTTGATCGCCCGGCACGCCTCCCACTGTCCCCTCGGGATCGCCTCCAGCGCACCGCGATAGACCTCGGAGAGATAGGCCGCGTAGTGCAGGCCGATGGCGATCATGCCGGACGTCCACGGCGACAGGCGGATGCCGAACTGCGGGGCGACGTAGAACACGAAGAAGATCTGCAGCACGAGCGGGGTGGACCGGATGAACTCCACCGCCTCGCGCACCGAGACGTTGACCGGGCGCCACGGAGTGCGCTGGGCAAGGGCGAAGACGAGCCCGACGACCAGCGCGATGCCGTAGCCGATCCCGGCCGCCGCCAGCGTGTTCAGCGTGGCCCACAACAGGCGGGGCAGGATCTCGAAGGTGAAGTCCCAGCGCCAGTCGAACATCGCTCAGTCCCTCCCCAGGCGCCGGGCGGAGTAGCGCTCCAGCCAGCGCATGCCCGGCGTGACCGCGAATCGCGCCATCACGAAGTAGATCACGAGCGCCGACCCGAACGCCTCGACCGACAGGAAGGTGTAGCCGTTGATCTGCTTGGCCTGGAACATCAGGTCGGTGACCGAGATCAGCGCGACGAGCGCGGTCGCCTTGAGGAGCTCGATGAAGAGGTTGCCCCAGGGCGGCAGCATGATCAGCAGGGCCTGCGGCAGGATGATCCGCCACATCCGCCGGGCCGGCGACAGGTTGAGCGCGAGCGCGGCCTCGTACTGCCCGCGCGGCACCGCCTGGATGGCGCCGCGCACCACCTCCGCCCCGTACGCGCCGAGGTTCATGCCCACGGCGAGAAAGCCGGCCGTGAACTTCTCGAGCGTGATCCCGAACAGCGGCAGGACGAAGAAGATCCAGAAGAGCTGCACCAGCAGCGAGGTGCCGCGAAAGATCTCGATGTAGACGGTCGCGGCGCCGTGGACGGCCAGATTGGACGAGAGCCGCATCATCCCGACGCCAAGCGCGATCAGGACGGCGACGATGGACGCCAGGATGGTCTGCTGGACGGTGACGAATGCGCCGTCGAGAAGGCGCATTCCATGCAGGGCTAGGAACTCCGCGTAGGAAATTGCCCGGCGCCTTCAGAAGATTGGAGTGACCGTTTCGGTATCCGGACCAACCATCGACATGGTCGCGGGGCGCATGGCGCGCGCCCCGCGACCACCCTGTGTCAGCGATTGGCGCAGGCGTACTCCATGGTGACGTCGCCCGGAAGCTGATGCTCCGTGTAGCCGTACTCGGCCACGCCCGCCAGCATTGCGTCGGTCCCGATATAGTCCTTCAGCGCCGCGTTGAACGCGCTGCGGAACTCGTCGTCGTCCTTGCGAAAGCCGATGCCCACCCAGCTCAGGGTCCATTCGGGAAGTAGCGACGGGTCGGTGATGTCGATCTCGCCCCCGGCCTGCTCGGCCAGCACCCGCGCGGTGAAGAAGGTCACGCCGCCGGCATCCGCGCGGCCCGCCCGGACCGCGGCCAGGATCTCGGTGGGGCCGGGCACCTGCATCACGTTGTCGTCCGCGATTCCTTCCCGCTTGGCGACCTCGACGATGTTGTAGCCGGCGCCGGTGACCAGGATGGCCCCCTTGTCCCTGATGTCCACATAGGTCTGGATGCCCTTGGGATTTCCACCGGCCACGATGAAGGCGTCGCCGAACACGCCGATCGGCTCGGAGAAGTCCACGTTCTCGCAGCGCGAGCCGAGGATGTACATGCCGCCGGTGATCACGTCGAAGCGGTTGGCGTTCAGGCCCGGGATCAGCCCGCCCCAGTCGGTCACCACCGGCTCGATGTTGGTGATGCCCATCTTGTCGAGCACGCCCAGCGCGATCGAGTTGACGAAGCCCTTGGGTGCGTCGCCGTCGCCCGGATAGGCCCAGGGCACCTCGTTGGCGAATCCGATGCGGACGGTCTCGCCGGCATTGGCCTTTTCGAGAAGACCCGCGGCCATCGCGCCGGTGCCGGCGCACGCGGTCAACGCGGCTGTCAGCGCCGCTTTGAGAATCAGGCGTTTCATGTTCCTACTCCCCCTTCATTCGCTTGTCGTTGGATGCGTTGCTCAATGTAGCATAGCCAATTTATACTGTGTACAGCTTGTTTAATGGCTCGTTCCCGGTGAATTTGCGAACCACGGTTCGGTGCAGATCGAGGGTTCCCCGGAAGGCTGCGTCGCCGGCGACGGGCTCATGCACCTTGACAATCCAAGTGGGGAGGACGGACGAATGTATCGAAACTTGACGCGTCGTGATTTCATGAAGGCCACGGGCGCCGGCGGCATCGCACTGGCCGCGGCCGGTGCGACGGCACCGTTCGCGCACCGCGCATGGGCTGCCGATCCGTTGTCTGTCGTGGACTGGGGGCCGCCCTGGATCGACAGCACCAAGGGGATTGCGGAGGAGTGGGGGAAGTCCGCGATCAACTGGACCCTGCACTCCGGCGGAGCCGCATCGATCCTGCCGAAGATCAAGGCCTCCTGGCCCAATCCGCCCTACGACCTGGTCGACGTCTGGAGCCCGGTGTTCGTGTCGATGGTCAAGGAGGGCTGGGCGGAGACGGTCACCCTGGAGAACTGCCCGAACCTCGCCGACACGCCCGAAGGCTTCATCACCACCGACGCGGACGGCAACTGGAAGTCCATCCCGCGCGGCACCAGTGGCGTCTTCTTCACCTACGTGCCGGAGAACTGCCCGATCGAGATCAACCACATCGACGACCTGCTCGACCCGAAGCTCGAGGGCCAGATCCTGTGGCCGAACCCCACGCTGAACACGAACCTCCAGGTCGTCGCGCTCGCGAAGGCGCGAGGGGGCGACGAGTTCAACATGGAGCCCGGCTGGGAGTTCCTGACCGAGATCGCGAAGGCCGGCAACATCGGCCGGGTGTCGGCGAATACCTCGGATGTCATCACCTCCCTGGAGACGGGCGAGACTTCGGTCACCTTCGTCGACCAGGGCACCCTGAGCGGCGTGAAGGGCGCCACGATGCGGCATCTCACGAAGACCGACGCGTCGCTCAAGACCTTCATGTTCGTCTCCGGCTGGGTGGTCCTGAGCAGCTCGAAGAACAAGGAGCTGGCCTTCGATCTGGCGAACCACACCATCAGCAAGGAGAACAGCGAGCGCTACTTCAGGGAGGTCGGCGAGGTGCCGACGAACTCCAATGCGTCGCACGACATCGAGCATCTTCGATTCGCGGGCGACGAGGTCGGCAAGTTCGCCGTGGTGCCCGACTGGGATCAGCTCGGCAACGAGCTCGACAACTGGAACAAGCGCTTCGAGAAGGACATCGTGCCGCTGCTGTAGGGAGGCTTCGCCCCGGACGGACCGACAAGGCATGTGGTGCCTTCCCTGGGAGCGCGGGCGGGACGCCCGCTAAAGCGAGCGTGGGCCTGCGGCCCGCACCTATTTAAGCGGGCGGGACGCCCGCGCTCCCGGGAAGCCGCATGCAACACTCGGCTCAATCGGCAGGATCGAGCATTCGGTAGGTCGGATTAGCGCAGCGTAATCCGACATGGAGTGGCGCCATGGGTGAAGCCGATGTCGGGTTACGCCTTCGGCTGACCCGACCTGCAGGAGCGCCTGACCGAACACCGATGCGGCCGGCCGCGGGTAACCTGACGTGAAGCCCTCGCGCGGCGCCGCCCTCCTGCTCGTTCCGGGACTGGGACTGTTCCTGGTCCTGCTGGTGCTGCCGCTCGCCAACGTCGTCGAGGAGAGCTTCCGCCTGTTCGAGCCGGGGCGCATCGGTGCGGCGAAGGATGCGCCCTACACGCTGTTCAACTACGCCGAGCTGGCCGAGCCGGCCTATCTCTACTACTTCGTCGAGACCGTCCGCTTCGGTCTGATCTCGTCGGTCATCGCACTCACTATCGCGTTTCCGATCGCCTACCTGACGGCGCGCCAGCCCTCGCCGCTGCTGCGCCGCCTCGCCATCGGGTTCCTGATCGGCATGATGTTCCTCAGCACGCTGGTGCGCGTCTACGCGCTGCAGCTCACGTTCGGGCCGACGGGGTTCGCCCGGCTCCTCGCCGGAATTCTCGACATCTCGCCCAACGGCCGCGCCTACACCGAGATGGTCGTGGTCTTCGGGCTCCTGCACTACCTGATCCCGATCTCGGCGATCACCCTGCTGGGGAACATCCAGAACATCGATCCGCGACTCGGCGAGGCTGCGCAGGCGCTGGGCGCGCCGCGCTGGAAGGCGCACCTGACGATCACCTTGCCGCTGTGCGTGCCGGGGCTGCTGTCGGCGTTCCTGATCTGCTTCACCCTGTGCCTGAGCGCGTTCGTGGTGCCGATGATCCTCGGCAAGGGCAAGGTGCTGTTCGTCTCCAACCTGATCTACGCCCGGTTCAGCGAGATCGCCAACTACCCGAGCGGCTCGGCGGTGTCGATCGTGATGCTGGTCATGTCGCTCGCGATCATCTACGGAATCACCCGCGTGGTCTCCGCGCGCTGGGCGAAGGTGTGAGGGGCGGCTCCGCCATGCGACGCCACGCCGACGACCTCGGGTTCCTGCTCGTCATCCTGATCCTCGTCGTCACGATGGTGTTCCTCGTGCTGCCCATCGTCGTCTCGGTGATGATGTCGTTCGACGGCCGGGAGTACTTGGGGAAGTTCCCGCCGCCCGACTACTCGGTGCACTGGTACACCCGTTTCTTCTCTGACGCCTACTATCTCCACGGCCTAAAGACGAGCGTGATCATCGCTCTCCTCGCCACGGCGGTGTCCACGACCGCGGGCGTGAGCGCGGCCATCGTGCTGGATCGCTGTGAATTCCCGGGCAAGGCGGCGCTGGAAGCGCTCTTCCTGTCGCCGCTCGTGGTGCCGGCGGTGGTCATCGGCTTTGCGCTGCTTCTCTTCTTCGCACTGCTCGGCGTGTTCGACGGCTTCACGCGGCTGCTGGGGGGGCACATCATCATCACCTTCCCGTACACGGTGCGCACCACGCTCGCCGGTCTCGTCGGCATCCGCAAGACGCTGACGGAAGCGGCGATGAGCCTGGGCGCGAACGAGCGGCGCGCCTTCTGGGACATCACCTTCCCGCTGGCACGCACCGGCATGGTCGCCGGCGCGGTGTTCGCGTTCGCGTTCTCGATGGACGACGTGGCGGTGAGCCTGTTCCTGACCTCCCCCGACGCCTACACGCTGCCGGTGGCCATGACCAGTATGATGCGGACCAACTTCGACCTGACGATCGCGGCGGCGGCGGTGGTCCTGATGCTGTTCACGGTGGGCCTGATCTTCGTCCTCGACTGGATCGTGGGCATCGACCGGCTGATCGGAACGGGCGTGTACCGCTCGTAGGAAGCTCCGCGTGACGGTTCTCGAGCTCTCTCACGTCACCAAGCGCTTCGGCGACTTCACCGCGGTCGCCGACGTGTCCCTGACCGTCGACAAGGGGCATATCCTCTCGCTTCTGGGACCCAGCGGCTGCGGCAAGACGACGACGCTGCGCATGGTCTCCGGCTTCGAGGAGCCGAACGAGGGCAGCATCTTCGTCGCGGGTCAGGACATGAAGGGCAAGCGGCCCTACGAGCGCAACGTCGGCCTCCTGTTCCAGGACTATGCGCTGTTTCCGCACATGACCGTCGTCCAGAACGTGGGCTACGGACTGAAGAACCGCGGGTACGAGAAGAGCCGGATCCCGGCGCGCATCGAGGAGATGCTGGAGCTCGTCAAGCTGACGGGGTTCGAGAGCCGGCGCCCTGCGCAGTTGAGCGGCGGACAGCAGCAGCGCGTGGCGCTGGCCCGGGCGCTCGCGGTCAGCCCGGAGGTGGTGCTGTTGGACGAGCCGCTGTCGGCGCTGGACGCCAAGCTCCGGCAGGAGCTGAGGGTGGAGCTCAAGGAGATCCTGTCGGCGGTCGGCGCCACGACGATCGTGGTGACGCACGACCAGGAGGAGGCGATGAGCCTGGGCGACAGCGTCATCGTCATGAGCGAGGGCCGGATCATGCAGCAGGGCCGGCCGACCGAGATCTATGCCGATCCGAAGACCCGGTTCGTTGCCGAGTTCATTGGGCGATCCAACTGGTTTGCGGGTCGTCTCGGACCCGAGGTTGCCGAGAGCGTCCGGGAATTCACGACGAGCGAAGGGTACAGGCTCCTGGTGCCGCGGCCGGACGGGCCGATGTCCGATCGGGACGCCTGGGAGGTGTGCATCCGCCCGGAGAGGATCGGGATCGAGGCGGTCGGAAGCGCCCGGGATGTTGCCGGACCGGTCAATCGGCTGAGCGGGACGGTGCGCGACATCGCGCACCTGGGCGCGGTCATCCACCTCGTCATCGAGCTGGAGGGAGGCCGGCGCATCACGGCCACCGAGCAGTACCTGGGTCAGCCCCTGGAGCAGGCCGGCAAGCCGATCGACCTGGCCTTCCGGCCCGAGGACTGCATCATCGTGCCCGCCGACTCCTGAGCGCCGGCGGGCCGGCGCTCGAAGCACGGGCACTTCGACAGCACGTGCACCCGCCGCGACCGGGCGCGGAGTCCCGGACCGAGGATCGGAGGCTGCCATGACCCGCGACGAAATCGTTTCGCATCCGTGCCGGGTGCTGACGCCGGAACAGCGCGAGCACTACTTCGAGCAGGGCTTCGTCGCACTCGAATCGCTGCTGGAAGGGGCATGGCTTCAACGTGTGCGCCGAGCCCTCGCGGTTCTGGTCGAACGCAGCACGAGCCTGAGTGCTTCCGACGGCATCTTCGATCTCGAGCCTGACCACGGCGCTGCCGACCCACGCCTGCGGCGTGTCGCGTACCTCGACGACCAGGACCCGCTGTTCTGGGAGCTCTGCTCGCAGTCGGTCCTGGTCGATCTGGCTGCCGATCTGGTGGGACCGGACGTAACCTTTCGCGAGTGCATGGTCAACTACAAGTGGGCTCGCGGCGGAACGGAGGTGAAGTGGCATCAGGACATTGCCTTCTATCCCCACACGAATCTCTCGCCCCTGATCATGCTGATCTTCGTCGAGGACGTGACGCCCGAGCAGGGACCGCCGCGAGTCGTGCCGGGTACCCACAAGGGCACGATCCACGAGCACTACGACCGGGATGGCCGCTGGACCGGCCACATCCGGGACGAGGATCTCGCGGGGGTGCCGCTGGATTCGGCCGTGGACTTCGTCGGGCCGGCCGGCACCGTCACCGTGCACCACGGTGGCACCATTCATGGCTCCGGGCCCAACCTGAGCGTATCGAGCCGCCCCATCCTGGTGGCGGGATACAGCTCATCGGACGCGAGGCCCTACACCGCGTTCTCCTATCCGAGCTCGCACCACCTCGCCGTGGTGCGGGGCGAGCCGGCCCGGTACGCCCATCACGAGGCGGTGCGCCTGCCCCTGCCTCCCGACTGGTCCGGCGGCTACACGTCGATCTTCGCCGATCAGCAGCGCGAGGCGCGGGCGGGCGGCCGCGCGGCGCCCGCTCAGATTCCCACATGAACCGGGCGATTCCCGCTGTCTCCAGGGCCGGGATCATCTCCATGGCCCTGGTCATGTCATTTCCGCCTCGATGCCGAAGCTCCTGGCGATGGTCGCCGCGCGCATGGCCTCGTGCATGCGGTCCCGGGTGCGGCATACGCCGAGAGTCCCGTTCTGCTTGAACCCCGTCGCGTGGCCGGTCTCGGCTTCGAGACTTGAATAGAGCTCCACGTTGACCCGCGCCAGCTCGGTCATGGCGTGGGTGCCGCGAAGCTGCATGATGAGCCCGGCCGCGTGCCAGGTCGTGCCGCAGGTGAGCCGGCCGCGCTCGAGCAGCACCACGTCGGTCCGTCCGAGCCTGGTCAGGTGGTAGGCGAGGCTGCTGCCGGCGATGCCGCCGCCGACGATGACGATCTCGGCGTGCGCGGGGAGGTTGTGCTGCATGGAGCGCTTCGCCAGCGACCGCACATGGACATCATGGAGTGACCTGCCTCGGCCTCGACGCACGCGGGTCATGTTTCGAGGTCAGACACCCGGGTACACGGAGCCGTGTCGAGGAGAGCAGGTTATGAAGGAGTGTAGCGCATACATCGGACTGGACGTTCACAAGCGAGAGATGCGAATCGCCGGCGGCGCCGGAGCCGATTGGAGTCGATTATGATCTGACCAGCATCGACAGCGGCCAGCCGACGCTTACCGCGTGGCTGGCATCGCGGGCTCTGAAGAACGAGTGGGGTGATTGGCGCAACCATCGGTGCGCAGGTGCTTGTGTGCTCCGCCTCGTGGTGCTATCAAATTGATGTCGGAGATTGAGGGCGAAGCGATGGCGACGATCAACGTGCGGCAACTTGACAATGACGTGGTGGAACGCCTCAGGCGGCGCGCGGCGCGGAACGACCGTTCGCTGGAGGGTGAGGCCCGCCACATTCTGCAGGACGCCGCCGAGGACGACATGACCGCGAAGCGCGCCTCGTTCCTGGCCGTGGCGGACCGGCTACGGCGGAAGACCGAGGGCCGCAGACATACCCCGGCGGAAGTGCTGATCCGCGAGGATCGCGACCACGGCCATCGTGCCCCCTGATGCGGCTCGTCGTCGATGCGAGCGTGGCGGTCAAGTGGCTGATCGCGGAGGACGACTCGGAGGCTGCACGGGAACTGGCGGCGAGCGGCGAGGACCTGCACGCGCCGCGCCTGATGGCCTGCGAGGTCGCCAACGCGCTGTGGCGCAAGGCTCGCCTGGGCGAGATCGAGCGCGGCGACGCGGGCGCGATGCTGGCGACGGTACAGGATATGCCGGTGCGCTGGGGCGCGGACGAAGCGGTCTGCGCGGCCGCAGTTCGTATCGCGCTGGCGCTCGACCGCCCAGTCTACGATTGCGTCTACCTCGCGCTTGCACACAGGATCGGCGCGGCGGTGGTGACGGCGGACCTTCGATTTGCGAACGTGCTCGCGCCGACCGAGCATGGCGAGGCGGTCGTGACGCTGGCTGACTATGCGAGAATGCGATGATGGAAATCTCCCATATCCCGCGCGGCTCCGCGCCTGTCTCCCCAGGGCCGGAAAGTGGCCGACAAGCCCATGATGTTGCGTAGGAAGCGAGCTACACGTCGGTCTCGATCGGTAGAAGCCCCGAGCTTGACGTAGAAGCTCTTCCGCTCAGAGCGAGTTGGGGTAATCTTGCACCCGGAACCGGTGAGAAATGGGGCCTACCGGTCGTGGGCGATGAGCGCCAGGAAGTCCCCGGGGCCGACGAGCACCTTGTGCGTGCGCCCGATGACCGTGCCTGAGGTCCCCGCCCGATAGACCAGCAGTTGCGCCGGCCCGGCGCCTCTCCGAGAGCGAAGAGCAGGTCCAGCGTGAAGCTCTCGGGGCCGTTCATGAATCGGGCGATTCCCGCCGTCTCCAGGGCCGGGATAATCTCCATGGCCCGGGTCATGGGCAGCGTGAACTGGTCCCAGTCCTCGGGCAGCTCCACGAACTGCGGATTCGCGGGCAGCTTCTCCGGGGGCAGCGGCTTTCCGTTGGGCTCGAACGATCCGACCAGGAGCCTGCCCGCATCCTCCTTGACGTAGCTGTGGCCGTCGGTGTCGCGCAGCACCGGCAGGCCGGGCTCGACGAAGATGAGCCCGACCGCGTGCCAGGTCGTGCCGCAGGTGAGCCGGCCGCGCTCGAGCAGGACCACGTCCGTCCGTCCGAGTCTGGTCAGGTGGTAGGCGAGGCTGCTGCCGGCGATGCCGCCGCCGACGATGACGATCTCGGCGTGCGCGGGGAGGTTCTGTTCTCTCAAGCCGCTGCGTGCCTGGGCGTGACGCGCTCGGTGATCTCTCGGCCCGCATCAATCTCTGCCCGGCGAAGCTCCCACGTCTTTTGCAAGTTCAGCCACAGATGCGGCGACGTCCCGAAGTAGCGGGCCAGCCGCAGCGCCGTGTCCGCCGTCACACCGCGTTGGCCGTTCAGGATCATCGTGATCCGGTTTACCGGCACGCCCAGTGCCTTCGACAGCGCATTGGCCGACAGACCCAGGGCGTCGAGTTCCTCGCGAAGGATTTCCCCCGGATGCACCGGCCTCATACCGTTTCTCACATTCATGCCCGCATTCCGTCAGTGATAGTTCACGATCTCCACATCGCCAGGTCCGTCGTCGGTCCAGCGAAAGCAGATTCTCCACTGCGCGTTGATTCGAATGCTGTGCTGACCGGCGCGGTCGCCCCGCAGTGCTTCCAGGCGGTTGCTCGGTAACGCAGCGAGGTCTCCGAGCGTCTCTGCGCTATCCAGCAGGACAAGTCGGCGCTCCGCTTGCTTGGCGAAGCTCTGAAACGCCGCGACACGCTGTCCCTCGAAGAAGCGTTCTGTCGCCCGATCCCTGAAGCTTCGAATCATGCGGGATTACTGTAGTCCTTGTTACGCTTTCCATAAAGGATTCTCGACGGCCGGCCGTCGGCGACATCGCTCGCGGGAACGGCCCTCCGCTCGCCCGCGGAGGAGTCCGGCGCGGTCATCGAAACCGAGCCGCTCGGTTACCACGTACATGTGCTCGCAAAAACATCCCGTGTGTTGACATTGTGCGCACTGTATGCACACCATCAACACAGAACCTGCCACCATGAGACTCGACATGGCCGCTCTCGAACGTGCCTCTCCCACGGAAACGATCAATCTGCGCGCTTCGGCGGAGCAGAAGGCGCTGATCGATCGTGCAGCCCGACGCCTCGGCAAGTCACGTACCGAGTTCGTGCTCGACACGATGCGCGAGGCGGCCGAGAACGTGCTGCTCGATCAGCGCCTGTTCAGCCTCGACGAGGCAGCGTTCTCCGCGTTCGAAGCGATGCTCGATGCCCCGATCGAGGCAGGCGGCGCCCTGCGCCGGACGCTGTCGGCGTCTGCGCCCTGGGACCGTTGAGCGCGCCGGCATGTCGCCGGCGGCGCCGGAGCCGATCAGAGCCGAACATGATCTGACCCGCTTCGACAGCGGCCAGCCGACGCTTGATACGTGGCTGGCATCGCGGGCTCTGAAGAACGAACGGGGCGGTGGCTCGCGCACCTATGTCGTCTGCGAGAAGGGCAGGGTCGTTGCCTGCTATTGCCTCGCGACGGGCTCGGTCGTGCATGGAGCGGCGCCGGGCAACATCCGGCGCAACATGCCGGACCCGATCCCGGTCATGCTCATGGGCCGTCTTGCGGTAGACCGGTCTCATCAGGGCAGGGGAATCGCCCGCGCCCTTGTGCGAGACGCCATTCTCCGCACCTTGAACGTCGCCGAGATCGCCGGGACAAGGGCGTTGCTGGTACAGGCTCTCGATGACACGGCCGCAGCGTTCTATCGACACTTGGGATTCGTGGACTCGCCGGTCGATCCCCTGGTGCTGATGCTGCCCCTGGCGAGCGCCCGCAAAGCGCTCGACCTCCCGTAGCCCGTCCGATGTGAGCCAACATCCGGTACAAGGGTCCTGGAAGGACAGACGATGTAATCCGCCGATCGTCATTCGAATCCCCGAAAGCGATCGCCTGGTGCTGTCCATCCCGCTCGCAACGGCCGGCCATCCCGCCGAGCGGCCCGACTCTCGACGTAGAAGCTCATCTGTTCAGAGCGAGTTGGGGCAATCCTCCGCTGGGAACCGGTAAGGATGGGTGGCTACCGGTCGCTGAACGAGACGGCGCTCCGCGGCGGCCCGAAGAAGGTGATGGAGGCGCTGGCGGATCCGGCGGCGCAGGTCTCGTTGGGGAGGATGGATCTCGGTTCGCGACGGGAACGGCAGTCGGCGGCGGGTCGATATCGGGCCCGCGGAATATGCAGGATCGGGCCTCACGTCCCGTGGTATTCGCCGAATGATTTCAGAGACGGCGGCGGCCTGCGTCGGGTGCATTGGAATGATGCATTTCTGAATGGGGAGTGACTCAGTGCCGGATCGCGGTCACGTGTCCAGGGACCGGTTCGCTGGCAATCCAAGCGGCGGCGAGGCCTCCGGGTGGTCGGAAAATGAGACGGTATGGGGATTTTGTAACCTAGTAAGTTCACCACGCGAACATCCGCGTCGAGCGACTAGGGAGGGCACATAGTTCGACGCTCATGGACCGCGACGCGAAACATCAAATCCGGAGCTCTCGAGCCGGAGATCTCATGCGTTTCTTGGTATGAACTCACAAACCATCGAAAAAGTTGAGCCGCGTGCTCGCTGATCCCGTGCGGTGCGAGCCAGTCGTCTAGCCTCTTGGCCGCGGTTCGAAGGGCATCCAAAGCCTCCAGCAGTCCCTTGTGCGCCACCGAGGACTTTATTCTGTAGTTCGGTACCTCGCCTCCGAGAAGGTTTTGCCTGTCATGCTCCTTGTGCAAGCGATCCTGGCTCTCTCTCGCCCAAGCCAACCTGTTCAAGGCATCAAGGTATTTTTGCCAAGGGTCGCCATTCAGAGGAGTCGTCGGCGCAGGGAGACCGGACAGCGCGGCCTCGATCGTGCGGTGATTCGGTGCCTCCCCGGCCTCTTTCTGAAATGAGCGTTCCGCGCTGAGGTAACTGAGACAGTCCACGGCGGATGCCGAGAGCGGTAACACAGCAAGGCAGAACACACACGCGGTGCTCCAGACACACGACTTGCAGCTGATCATGGCGATTCCCCCCGGATAGATGAGCCAGTACGTGAATTCCGTCTCATTTCCGGACCGCACACGACTTCGACGACTTCCAGAGGTTGGGCGAGGAAGCCCCCAATGGCGTCAATGCGATCTGGCGCTGAGCAACTTCCCATGCAGTAAAGCGCCATTCCGGTGCACCTCGAGACCGCTGGCCCGACTCGCATCCATTACCGATTCTCGACCACCGATGGATCTGCGAATGCGCGGTGCTGACTTCGGGGACATACAGATCGTACTTTAAGAGCCACATAATATAACACCCGTCCAAACTACACGAGAGTGATGGACCGCCTCCGTGAATGGCCAAGCGGGCATGCGTACCGAGTCGGAAGCATGCGGCAGCCTCGGCGTCACGCCAACCATGGGCACCCCGCGACCGTGAGAGCGGTCACGGTCCGCGGACAGTCGTGGCAACCGTTCTTTGTTCAGTCCCGTCGACGATGCCATTGAGGTCGCATCGAATCCTGCGTCGCGCCACGTCGTCCAACAGACTTTCAATGCGGTGGTCACGAATCGTCGCTCAAACCCCCACTGCTCTGATCGCGCCCGCACGCGGCATGAGGTGGACTCTCAGCGAGCCCGACGACCCTCTCCTACGACGATTTCCAGTTCCTGGCTGCCGGAAGGACAGGTGGAACAATTGGCCGATCGGAGTTGTTGTGGGAGTGTTGGTGTGATCATGTCGGGTTCGGTGCCGATGCGAGCGCGGATATTCTGCGGTCGAGCTGAGGCCACTTGGGTCCGGCAGCGACGCGAGCATGGCAAGACGGGGGCGAGCTCCGCGCGGTCGCCCACGGCTGATCTTGACGTAGAAGCTCTTCCGCTCAGAGCGAGTTGGGGCAGTCCTGCGCTCGGAACCGGTGAGAAATGGTGCCTACCGGTCGTGAGCGATCAGCGCCAGGAAGTCCCCGGGGCCGACGAGCACCTTGTGCGTCCGCCCGATGACCGTGCCGGAGGTCCCCGCCCGATAGACCACCGGCTCGCGCTCGGGCCGTTCCGGGAAGTGGATCTGGCCGACGGGATCGCCTTCGCGGACGCCGGCGTCCAGGTCGACCAGCGCCTCGTAGAGGCCCGCATCGTCGGCGATCAGGTAGCAGCCGGGATCGGGCATGTGCATCTCGCGGCTGGGCGGCAGACCGCGGGCCTCGCGGCTCACCGGCTTCTCGTCGATGACCCCCAGGTGGGCCAGGAGGTTGCGTACCGCCGTCTCGGCGATCGCCACCGTCGCGGTCGTGGTCGTCCCGCCGCCGCCCAGCTCGGTGCCGACGAAGAGCTTCCCCATCTCTTCGACCGCGGTGTCGAGCATGCCCTCGGCGTCGAGCTCGACCAGCTCCAGGCTGATCGGCGCGGCCATGGCCGCCACCGCACCGCGCGCACGCCGGGTCAGCGCCTCGTCGGGGAGGCGGTGATAGCAGGCGAAGGGGGAGAACATCATGGTCTTGCCGCCGGAGTGGATGTCGAACAGCGCGTCGCAGCCGGGAAGGATCCGGTGCTGGACGAAGTGGGCGATCATCTCGGTCACCGAGCCGTCTCGTCGGCCCGGAAACGCCCGGTTCATGTTGACCCCGTCGATGGGCGAAACCCGTGCGCCGCCCATGACCGCCGCGTAGTTCAGGGCCGGAATCACGATCACGCGCCCCGATACCTGCGAGGGCGCCAGGGAACGCACCAGCTTCAGGAGCGCGATGGGGCCCTCGTACTCGTCGCCGTGGTTGCCGCCGGTGAGGACGACCGTCGGACCGTCACCGTTTCGAATCGAGACGACGGGCAGGTGCAGGGCGCCCCAGCCGGAATCGTTGCGCGAGTGAGGCACGCTCAGATGACCGAACTGCTTCCCCTCGGCCTCGATGTCGATGGAGATGCCGACCTTCGGCTCGCTCGCCGCCATGTGCTCCTCCCGGGGTCACACACCCACGAAGTAACGGCCGATGGTCTTGAGGAGGGCGTAGAGGTACTGGCGACGCACGTTTCCGACCCCCTGCATGTCATCGAGCTCCAGTGCCCGAATCGTGTCCGAGATTTCACTCTCCAGGGTCCGCAACGCCTCCTTCCAGTCGACGTTCGGCAGGAATGCCAACCAGACGCGCGCCGCTCGGTAGTAGAGGAGATCGGTGATCTCGCGCAACACCAGGTTTCCGGAGAGCTGGAGAAGCTGTTCGTGGAGCTCGTTGCACAGCCGCGCATAGGCGGGGTAGTCGGGCGCCGCCTCGCCCAGCTCCCGGGCCCGCCGCTGCAGACCACGAAGCGCCTCGAGCACCTCAGGCTTCGGCGAGACCGGCGAGAGTACGCCCATGTCTTCGGCCAGCCGCATGCGGAGCGCGTAGATGTCCTTGAAGGTCTTGACGTCGACCTCGGTCACGATGGTTCCGATCCCGTTGCGCGTGGTGACGAGCCCTTCGTAGTTCAGCCGCTGCAGGACGCTGCGGATCGGGGTTCGGCTCACGCCGAACTCCTGCGCCAGCAGTCCCTCGTTCAGGATCGCGCCCGGGGCGTACTCCAGCAGGCTGATCCGCTCGCGAATCGCCTGGTAGATGCGGTTGAAACGCTCGGTCTGCGCCTCGCGCCGCGGCGGTTTGTGGACCGGCGCCTCCTGTCGCGCTGCGCTCATCGTCCGATGCCCGCGCCGGTCATCCCGTCGCCGCTCTCGGCGCGGCGCTGGCCGGAACGGCGTCCAGCTCGAACAGCCGGCCGTAGCCCTTCACCCGGTCCGCGATCCCGGCTCGCCGCAGGCAGTCCCACATCATGGCCTGGTTGCTGCACACCACGGGCTTGCCGGCGGCATCCTCGATCTCCTGCAGCACGTCGATGGTCCGGATACCGCCGCAGCTCACGAAGATGGCGTCGGCGTCCGGGCGGTCGACGCTCAGGGCGAAGTCCCGGAGGCACTCGCGCGTGATGCGGCCCATGGCCTCGCCGTCTTCGACGTTGAGGCCCTGAATGTCGAGAACGTCGAAACCCTTTCCCACGAGGTAGTCGGCTTCCATGGAATTGATCTCGTCCAGGTACGGCGTCGCCACGACGAGTTTCCGCGCCTCCAGGCGCCTGAGAGCGTTGACGACGCCGGTCACCAGGGTCGCCGGCTCCGCCCAGGGCGCGCCGCGCCTGATCTCCGCCATCACCCGATCCTCGCCGAGCACGATGGAGCCGGAGGTGCAGGCATAGCAGACCACGTCCGGCCGCACGCCGGGCTGCAGTATCGAGGCCGCTTCGGCCATTCCCTCGATGTGTTCCGACAGGCTTTCGAGGTTGCACTCGGTCGCGGTCTTCAGTCGCGTGACACTGGTGCCGACGCCCTCGGGAGCGAGCCGGGCGATGTTCTCCTCCATGACCAGGTCGGTGGAGATGACGATGAAGCCGAGCTGGGCTCGCCAGTGGGTGCCCCGATCGTAGTGCACCTCGCGCGGAGTGGATTGAACGGTGTGTTGTCCCATGGCCGGATCTCCTCTGGTTCGATACGGGGACGCTCGTCACACTCCTCAGGTGTATATTGCTTTCGTCGTTCGCTCGCGGCACTCAATCCCGAGTGCGGGCACGTCATGAAACCGGAGTCTCCGAACGGGCCGCGCCCCGACATTGCGAGCGGGGGGAGACGAAGGGCGGCAGCGACGTGACGAAATTCCCCGCAGCTCTTGCGATTCCTCGCTGTCGTCGGCACTCGGCACGACTCTCGGGACACGTTGCGAACACGAGAAGCCCGACGGCGGCGCGCTCGCGTTCGTTCGTTCCTTCGTTGTTGATTCACGGAGTCGACTGCACGAAGATGTATATAGCTTATTCATAGCTTCCACGTCCAGGGGTGCGGCGAGCGATGTCGAACAGTGCGATCGACCTGGGGCGCGAGCGGGATCTTCTGCCGTTGTTTCAGGGACGTACCGAGGAGCTTCAACGGCGCATGGCGGACGAAGGCATCGACCTCGCGCTGCTCACGAACGTCGATTCCATCTACTACTACACCGCCTACTGGGGCGATCTGGGGCTTGAGTTCGGCCGGCCGACGATCGTCGCGGTTGCGGCGGGCGGGGACGTGACGCTGATCACCGCGGAGTCGGAGTCGCTCATGGCCCGCGCGATGACCTGGGTCGAGGACCTGGACACCTATTCCGACGGGGTCGGGAACGAGTGGCGCGACCCGCTCGACAGGGTGCTGGGGGCCCGCACCGGCCGCACCTCGCTCGCGGTGGAGCGCGGCGACCTCCCGGCCATGGTCTCCGACTACCTGCGGTCGGGTCACGGGGTTGCGGATGCGGTCGACGCAACCCCGGTCATCGCGCGGATGCGCATGATCAAGAGCGCGCAGGAGCTCGACATGATCCGCCAGGCGGGCCAGGTGGCCGTCGCCATGGGCGAGGGGGGCCGCGAGGTGATCGCCGAGGGCGTACCCGAGTACGAGGTCTCGCTCGCCTGCATCGCCGCCGGCACGCGCAAGGCGGCCGAGATCATCGGCGGCGAGGACGCCCATGCCCTGATGAGCCCGATGATCCACAACCTCCAGGTGCTGCAGTCGGGCCACTTCACGAGCTACACCCATCTTCATCCCACGGTGCGCCGTCTCCAGCGAGGCGATCCCGTCTACATGTGCTTCTGCCCCATCGCGCACTTCAAGCAGTTCAAGCTGGGCTACGACAGGGAGTACTTCGTCGGGGAGGTGAAGGACGAGATCGCGCGCATCTACGAGACCGCGATCGCCGCCCAGGCGGCGGCGATCGACGCGATGCGTCCGGGCGCCATCGCCGAAGAGGTGCACGGCGCCGCGGTCGAGGTGTACCGCGCCGCCGGCTTCGGCCCCTCGTACCGTACCGGCCGTGCCATCGGCTACTCGTCGCTGGAGCGACCGGAGCTGAAGAGCGGCGATCGCACGGTTCTCGAGCCCGGGATGGTCTTCGCGGTCGACGGCGGCGTCACGGTGCCGGATGTCTTCGGCGCCCGGGTGGGCGACACCGTCATCGTCACGGAGAACGGCACCGAGATCGCCACCGAATCGCCGAGGGATCTCACCATCCTCTGAATCCCGCCGAGTCCCGGACGGACCCCATCCTGGGAGAGAGGCATGAGCAAGGGTTACGACGCCATCATCATCGGCGCCGGCATCATCGGCGCCGCTATCGGCTACGAGCTCTCGAAGCGCGGCCGGAAGACACTCAATGTCGACATGCTGCCCGCCGCGGGCTACGGATCGACCTCCAACTCCTGCGCCATCATCCGCGTCTACTACTCCACCCTCGACGGCTGCGCGATGGCCTATGACGGCTTCTTCTACTGGAAGCACTGGGCCGAATACCTGCACGCGGACGCGGACGAGACCCTGGCGGCCTTCCACGAGACCGGCAACATGGTCATGAAGACGAAGCTCAACGACGGGCTTCGCAAGCAGCTCGCACACCTGGATGCCCTCGGCATTCCCTGCGAGCACTGGACGTCCGAGCAGGTCGTCGGGCGCTTTCCCTTCTATGACCTGACCTCGTACGCGCCGGCCAGGCGCCTGCGGGACCCGGACTTCGGGGAGCCGACCGGCGGCACGGTCGACGGCGCGGTCTTCTTTCCCAACGGCGGCTACATCTCGGACCCGCAACTCGCCACGCAGAACATCGCGTCCGCAGCGCAACGGTCCGGTGCCGAGTTCCTGTTCAACCGGCGTGTGGTCGAGATCCCCATCGAGGGCGATCGGGTGCGGGGCGTCGTCCTCGATGACGGGCGGCGCATCGAGGCGCCGGTGGTGGTGAACGTCGCCGGCCCCCATTCCTGCAAGGTGAACGCCCTGGCCGGCGCCGACCGCGACATGAACATCACCACCCGGGCGCTTCGCCAGGAGGTGGCTCATGTACCGGCGCCTCCCGGAGTGGACTACGCTGGCCTTGCCTGCGTGACCTCCGACAGCGACGCCGCCATCTACACGCGCCCGGAGATCGGCAACAACATCCTGATCGGCAGCGAGGACCCGCCCTGCGACGAGCATCGCTGGGTGGACCCGGACGACTACGACCGCAATTTCTCGGACCAGTGGACGGTGCAGGTTCAGCGGCTCGCCCAGCGCTTTCCGGGCCTCGGCATCCCCAGCCGGCTCCAGGGCTGCGTCGATCTCTACGACGTGACCGAGGACTGGATCCCGGTCTACGACCGCTCCCGAGTCGACGGCTTCTACATGGCCTGCGGCACCAGCGGCAACCAGTTCAAGAACGCGCCGGTGGCCGGCAAGGCGATGGCGGCGCTCATCGAGTACTGCGAGTCGGGCAACGACCACGATGCCCGTCCGATGCGGTACCGGCTCGAGCACCTGGACCACGACGTCGACATGGCCACCTTCTCGCGACTGCGGGAAGTGAACCAGGACAGCACCTTCTCGGTGCTCGGGTAGCGAGGCTTCGCCTCGGAACGACAAGGCATGCGGCGCCTCTCCTGGGAGCGCGGGCGTCCCGCCCGCAAGTGGGCCGCAGGCCCACCATGGTTGAAGCGGGCGGGCCGCCCGCGCTCCCAGGGGGCCGCGTGCAAGACCTGGCTCAATCGGCAAGATTGGGCCCGCTCAAGGAGTCCAGTGCGAATGTCCAGGACCTTCTTTCCCGTCGCAGAGTTCCAGAGCCGCCACGACAAGGTTCGTGCCGCCATGGACGACCTCGGCATCGACCTCCTGCTCGTGCTGGCGCCATCGCACGTCAACTACCTGATCGGCACGCCCGCCAAGGGCTACCAGGAGTTCCAGGTGCTGTTCTTCCCGCGCGAGCCCGGTCCGCTCACCCTGCTCACCCGGCTGTGCGAGGTGCCCCTGTTGCAGGCCGAGTCACTGGCCGAGGACATCCGTGGCTGGGGCGGACGCGAGCCTGAAGACCCGATCGCGGCCTTGAAGCAGGTCATGGAGGAGAAGGGCTGGCTCGCGCGGCGGATCGGTCTCGAGGTGCCCGACTACTACCTGCATCCCTACCACCATCAGAAGCTCGTGACCGTCCTCGGCGAGTCCCTGGTGACCGACGCCACCGACCTGATCGGCACCGTCAAGCTGGTGAAGTCCGCGGCCGAGATCGAATACGTGCGCGAGGCCGCCGCCATCCTCGATGCGGCCATGGAGACCTGCCGCGACTCGATCGCGGAGGGCAGGACGGAGCGCCGGGTCTCGGCCGACGTCCATCACACCCTGATGGCCTCCGGCAGCGACATCCCGTCGAGTCCCATGAACTTCCTGACCGGGCCCCGCACCGCCTACGCGCACGGCGAGCCGACGGACCGGGCGCTCCAGGCTGGGGACTTCATGCATATCCAGTTCGGCGCCCACTACCGGCGCTACTGCTGCACCATCGGCCGGCAGCTCTGTCTGGGCGCGCCGACCGAGCGAATGCGCGAGGTCCACCGGGTTGCGCGGGAGGCCGGCGATGCCTGCATGGACGCGATGCGGGCGGGCGTGCCCGCGACCGTGCCGCACGAAGCCGCGAAGAAGGTCATCGCCGACGCCGGCATGGATCGGTACCGGCTGCACATGACGGGCTACGCGGTCGGCGCCGCGTTTCCGCCATCGTGGGTCGAGCCCCTGGTCATGGACAGCGGATGCCCCCACACGTTGCATGCCGGCATGGTGATCGCGGTCGAGCCGCCGCTCTTCGGCCTCGAAGAGGGACTCGGCGTGCGCATCATCGACAACGTGCTGGTGACCGAGACGGGCTGCGAGCGGCTGTCAAAAACGACGCGGGATCTGATCGTCGTCTGATTCCGGGGGGCCGGCCGTCGTCCTCCGGGCGCTGCTCCTTCCCTGTCCGACGGGCCAGTGAACGACGCCCGGTGCTTCTCCAGCGGGGGACCGCCGACGGGGCTTCACACCAGCTCCGGAGCATCGGGGGCAAGCTCGAATCCGATGGCGCGGCTCAGGGGTGGGGCAATCCAGCCGGTCCGGGCGAAGCGGAGGATTGGGCCGGTCGGCCTGATCCAGGAGATGTGGTTTCCAGCATGCCCGGGAGATTCTCCCCGTATCCCTCGGCCGGTGCGACGGGCAATCAGTTGTCAATCAGCGTGCCGATTCCAGCGGCCCGGGCACGCGCGAGGGCGAGGTTGGCGATCGCGGTGTCCTGAACCCCGGTCCCGGTGAGATCGCAGACCGTGATTTCCTCCGCCGATTGCCGGCTCGGCGCACGCCCCGAGGTCAGCTCGCCGAGCTCGACGGGGGCGCCGCTGCCTTCCAGTAGGTCCGCAGCGTGCTGCAGCTCTCCCATCGCGACGCACTGCTCGCGCCGGTCGCAGACCACGCGGTCCGCTCTGCGCAGCACCTCCGGATCGAGCTCCTGCTTGCCGGGCAGGTCGGACCCCATCGCGGTGATGTGCAGCCCGGGATGCAGCCAGGCCGTATCGACGATGGGCGAGCGCGCCGGGGTGGTGGTGATCACCAGCTCGCTTTCCCGCACGAGCGCCTCGGGTGTCGCTGCCTCCACCGGGAGCCCCAGGCTCTCGGCCATCTCCGCCGCATAGGTGGCGATGCGCCCGGCATCGCGCGCGCTCACGAGCACGCGTTCGAAGTCGCGCACGAGGCGCAGCGCCCGGACCTGGTAGCGGGCCTGGGCGCCCGCACCGAGCACGCCGACGGTGCGCACCGTCTCGGGCGCGAGGTAGCGCGCCGCCACCGCCCCGGCGAGACCCGTGCGCAGATCGGTGAGGTAGGCGTTGTCGAGCATCACCGCCTCGCAGAAGCCGGTCTTCGCGCTCAGCGCCACCACCATCGCCCCGCTGCTCGGCAGGCCGAGCCCGGGGTTGCCGAAGAAACCGGATGCCACCTTCACCGCGATGTGGTCGAGCCCGCGCACGCAGGCGCTCTTGATGTCGACGTCCCCGCGGTGCTCGGCGACCTCGATGTGCATGATCGGCGGCATCTCGACCTTGCCTTCCGAGATCCACGTGAAGGCGTCCTCGATCGCGCGCAGGCAGTCCGCGTCGAACCCGACGCAGCCACGCAGCTCCGACTCCGTCAATATGAGCACCGGCATTCGTCTCTCTCCCCTTCGGCGGCGCGCGTGATGCGCGCTCGGGTTCTGTCCTGCTCGAATCGGGTCATGTCGAGGATGCGGGTGTGGACGTCCATGTCAACGTCGCCACTGTACCCGCCCCATTCGAGCGAATGTGGCGCCATCCCTCCCAACCGGGCACCACCGGTAGCGCCGGGTGTCACCGGGTCCCGGACGCCGTTGTCATCCTCGGTCGCTATCGCGCCGCGCTCCGGGCCTACGAAGGCCGGGCTCCAGGGCGCACGTCCGGGCAAGGGGCTCCTGCTAGTCTGCCGGCCGTGCGATGGCGAAGGAGGGCGCTCCCGATGGAATGGTTGGCTGAATTCGGCGGATGGTTCGGGCTGGTTGCTCTGGCGTTCGGCGGTCCGGCGCTCGTCCAGCACCACTTCTCCCAGTCCGGCGTATCGCGTCGCAGGATACTGCGCTCCGAGCGACGTGTACGGAAGTTGAAGGACATCACGGAGCGATTCGAGCGGATGCAGGCCATGCAGCGATCGATCGAGGCACGGCAGGCGGCGCTGGATACGCCCGACCAGGAGCATCTCGGGACATTGCGGGAGCTTTGCGCGGATCTCGCCGCGCGTGCGGCAGCGGAGCGCCGAGCGCCCGGTTCGACCACGCTCGCGCAGGACATCGAGGTGCTGCTCGACGCCGCGGCGTCGCTCGGCAACGAGTACACGCGCAGCGCCTCGCTCGGTCACATCCTCGAGCTCTACGTCCAGGCCGGCCTCCTGGAGCAGGCGAGGAGCCACGCCCGCTGGGTGACCGACATCACGGTACGGAATCGACTCCACCAGGATCCTCTGCTCGCACCGGTTCTTCGACGCGAGGGGCCTGCGTTGCTGCTGATGCGGGCAAGCGCGCCGGCGCCGGCCGGGAGCGACGCCGCCGCACCGTCACCCGAGCCCAAGTCTGCGGAGTGAAGGATGGCGAGGCATCGCCCAACCCGACGCCATGGAATTCGAGTGGGACGACGCCAAGAGCGATGCCTGTCTCAAGCACCGGGCTTCGATTTCACCTACGCCGTCCGCGCGTTCCAGGATGACGACCGCATCGTCGATTGAGACCGCCGCCGGAACTACGCCGAAGACCGCTACCGGCTGCTCGGAACGATAGAGGGTCGGGTGTTCGTGGTGAGCTACACGATGCGCGGGTCCGTCGTGCGTATAATTTCCGCCCGCAAGGCCAACGCGAGGGAGACTCGGGAATATGAGCGTAACGCGCGTCAGGATTGACCCGGACGACCCGGAAAGCCTGCCTCCAGGGAGGGTCGACTATGCGGTGCTGGACGCGACGACCGAGGAGGATATCGCGCGGCAAATTCGCGAAGACGACGCCGAAGCGATGCGGGACATGGCGCGGTCCGCTCATCGCGTGCGCGGGCGTGCGGGTTGACGCTGGTGGAGCTCGCGCGTCGGATCGACGTGCCGTACGAGACGATTCGCGACCGGGAGCGGGGCAAGCGGGGCTCGTGGTCGAGGAGTTCACCCGCGACGTCGAGCAGGTGGAGATCATCGCCGTAGGCGGCCGCAAGGTGGCGCGTGCGCTCCGCCGCAAGGAATGAATCGACGACGACGACCTGCCGGTGATCGCGAATCGCTATCGCGCCTTCCGGCAGGAACATCCGGAACCCAGGGTATGAGGGACGAGCAGGACAATTGCTGGAGCACCTGAATCTGCTGAGCGAGGGTCGGCCGACAAACGCCGCGATCCTGCTGTTCGGAAAGATGCCGCAACGCTTTCTCATCTCCTCCGAGATCAGGTGTGCTCACTTCCACGGAACGGAGGTCGCCAAGCCGATCCCGTCGTATCAGGTCTACAAGGGCACTGCATTCGAGCTGGTCGATCAGGCCGTGGACTTCGTGCTCAGCAAGATCAACCGCCGCATCGGTACCCGTGCGGAGAGCGCTCGGGCGCCCAGGACGTACGAGATTCCCGTGGAAGTCGTGACCGAAGCCGTCGTCAACGCAGTGGCACATCGCGACTACACGGACAACGGCAGCGTGCAGGTCATGCTGTTCGCGGATCGCCTGGAGGTCCGCAACCCCGGCCGGCTTCCGCCACCGCTGACCCTGGAGAATCTGCGGGAAGCGCACCGTTCCGTGCCCGCCAACCCGTTGCTGGGGGAGGCCCTGTATCTGACCGAGTACATCGAACGCATGGGAACGGGAACGCTGGACATGATTCGCAGGTGTGTCGACGCCGGCTTGGCCGAGCCCGAGTTCGCCGTCACGGATGGATTCGTTGCGACAATCCGACGAGCAACGATTCCGAATCATGAGATCAGGCGGTTCCCGGAGCAGGTCTCGGGGCAAGTCGGCAGGCGGGCGGATTCAGGTGCCATGCAGGAGCAGGCTGGGGTGCAAGAGGAGAGTCGTGGGGGCCGAGCAGGGGGCTGTGGGGTGCAAGCCGGGGTGCAAGTAGGGGAGCAAGCGGACCAGACAGAGGGCCATGGGGTGCAAGTCGGGCTGGGAGCCCGAGAAGTCGCCATGCTGCGGGCTTGTATTCGAGAAAGCGCTACGAGCAAGGAGTTGCAGGCAGCCGCCGGCTATGCCGGTCGAACGCGGAGCTTCGAATCGAGGCTGAACGGCCTCCTGCACGACGGGTTGCTGGAAATGACGGTTCCCGACAAGCCCAGAAGCCCTATACAGCGGTACCGGCTGACCGACGAGGGACTTGCCGCTCTCGGACGTGCTGCCGAGGGTCACGAGGAAACCGGCGCGTGAGCATCAAGTCCGGGCTGCGGATCGGCAGAAGACCCGGACTTACTTGACGGGACACAGCCCGGAGACGAGCAGCCTTGGACTTGTGAACCCGTCAGTTGCAGAAAATTTCCGCTGGAGAATGCGTTCAGCCCGATATTTGAGTGGTTTGCGGCCTTACGGGCCGTGTAGCTTAGGTTCACCATCTGTTACGCCAATCCACAGTCTCTTATGTCCGGGAATCGAGCACTCCAAGGGATAACGGTCCATGTGTTGTGCCAAAAGCGTGAGTCGCTCGGATCTTCCACTGGATGAACGCCCCGCTCTAGTGGAGCTTTTCGATCACGGCAGCGTACCGGAAATGGGTGAGATCATGGACTCCAACCGACTCGGAATAGGCAGGAAGCACCTAAGTACCGTGGTCCCAAATCAGCACCGAATCCGGAGACTCCAGCAACCGCTTGAGCCTCGCTAGGAACCGCCCCGCCGGCGCCCCGTCCAGTGCCCGGTGGTCGAAGGTGACCACGAAGGTGGCGATGTCGCGAATCAGCACCTCGCGCCCCACTGCCGCCGGCGTGCGTCGAATCCTGCCCACCCCCAGCAGCGCGCACTGCGGGGGATTCAGCACCGGGGTGAACCAGTCGACGCCCAGCGCGCTCAGGTTGCTGACCGTGAAGGTCGCCCCTTCGATGTCTTCCAGCGTGAGCTTTCCGGCCTTGGCCCGGGCGGTCAGGTCGGCCACCGCGCTCGCGACCCCACCCAGGTCGAGCCGACCGGCATCGCGCAGCACGGGCACGATGAGGCCGTCCTCGACGTCGACCGCCACCCCGAGATTGATCGTGCGGTAGCGGTGGATCGCGCCGTCGATGAGCGAGGAGTTCAGCGCCGGATGCGCCTCCAGGGCGACGGCGACCGCCTTCAGCACGATGTCGTTGAGCGCGGGCATGACGCCGAACTTCGAGCGCCACTCGTCGCGGTGCGCGGTGCGGAACGCCCGCACCTCCGTCATGTCGATGTCGATGCCTTCGGTGACCTGCGGCGCACCCGTCCAGTGGGCGCTCAGGCGCTCCGCGGTGACCCGTCGAATGCCCTTCAGAGGAATTACATCGTGCGGCGGCTCGCCGGGCGCCGTGCTCTCCGGCGGCGGCTCGCCGGATGCTCCACTCGCCGGCCCCTCGGATGCCTTCTCTCCCAGTGCCGGCGCCGTGCCCGCGTCGATCGCGCGCCTGACGTCCTCCTTGGTGACCCGACCACCGGGACCGGTGCCTTCGATGCGGTCCGCATCCACCCCGTGACGCTCCGCAAGCCGCCGGGCCACCGGCGTGACCCGCTGCTCGCCGGACACCGCCGCCGGCGCCGCCACGGCCTCGTCCGTCCGGTCCGGCAGGTTCTCGCCGGCGGCGCCGATCCACGCGAGCGTCGCCCCCACCGGATACTCCTCGTTCACCGGCGCGTCGATGCGAAGCAGCACCCCGCCGGCCGGGGCCTCCACGTCCACCACCGCCTTGTCGGTCTCCACCGCGAACAGCGGCGCGCCTTCCACCACGTCGCCGCCCTCGGGCACGTACCACTCCACGACCTTCCCGCGCTCCATGGTGTGGCCGAGCGCGGCCAGCCTGAGCCGGACCGCCATCAGCCCATCACCCGGCGAACGGCCGCGCAGATCGCCTCGGTGTCGGGCACCGTCAGGTTGACCAGTTCCTCGGCGAACGGCATGGGCACGTGCGGGGCGCCGACTCGAACAATCGGCGCGCGGAGATCATGGAAGCACCGCTCGGCCAGCATCGCGGCAATCTCCGCGCCGCTGCCGGCGAACGACGAGTCCATCTCGCACACCACCGCCCGGCCGGTCCTGCGCACCGACTCGCAGATGGTGTCGGTGTCGAGCGGCGAGAGGGTTCTCGGGTCCACCACCTCGATGTCGAAGCCCTCGTCCTCGAGCGCGACGCCGGCCTCCAGCGCGCGGGGCACCATCCCCCCGATGGCGACCACCGTAACGTCCTCGCCCTCGCGCTTCACGTCCGCGACCCCGAAGGGAACCACGTAGTCGTCGTCCGGGACCTCGCCCTCGTGCACGTACATGGCCTTGTACTCGAAGAACACCACCGGGTCGGGGCTCCGGATCGCGGTCTTCATCAGCCCCTTGGCGTCGTAGGGCGTGGTCGGGACCACCACCTGCAGGCCCGGCACGTGCATGAACCAGGACTCCATGATCTGGGAGTGCTGGGCCGCGAGCAGACGGGCGGGACCGCAGGGGAGACGGATCACCATGGGCACGCTCGCTTGGCCGCCGGTCATGTAGCGCATCTTGGCCGCCTGGTTGACCACCTCGTCCATGGCGCAGGTGATGAAGTCGAGGTACATGATCTCGACCACCGGGCGCATGCCGGCGAGCGCCGCGCCCACGCCGAGCCCGACGATCCCCGCCTCCGCGATGGGCGTCTCGAAGATCCGGTCCGGCCACTTCTCCGCGATGCCCTGGGTGACGGTGTAGGGGCCGCCGTGGGCGATCACGTCCTCGCCCATCACGAACACCGAGTCGTCGCGGGCCATCTCCTCGTGCAGGGCCTCGCGCAGCGCGTCGCGGATGCCGATGGTCCTCATGCGATGGCCCTCCACTCGGTGTCGAGCACGTCGGTGGCGACGTCGTCCGGCCCCGGAAGAGGGCTCTCGTCGGCGTACGCGACGGACTTCGCCACCTCCGCCTTCACCGACGCCTGGATGGCCTCGTCCTCGTCGTCGCCCATCCACTGGCGCTCCTTCATGAACGCGGCGAACAGGGTGATGGGGTCGCGCTCCTCGCGCATCGCGCCCACTTCCTCGCGGGAGCGGTACTCCTCCCGGTCTCCCAGGCTGTGGCCGTAGAAGCGGTAGGTCCGCGCCTCGATGAGCGTGGGGCCGCCGCCCGCACGCGCCCGGTCGATCGCCTCGCCGGCTGCGTCGTACACCGCCTCCAGCTCCTGCCCGTCCACCGAGACGCCGGGAATGGCGTAGGACGCGGCCATATCCGCCACCGAGTCCACCACCGCGACGTTCTTGCGCGGCACCCACTGCTGGTACTGGTTGTTCTCGCAGACGTACACCACCGGGAGCTTCCACAGGGAGCCGAAGAGGATCCCCTCGTGGAACGGCCCGCGCGCCGCCGCGCCGTCGCCGAAGAAGACCACTGACACCTGGTCCGTGCCGCGGATCCTGCTGGCAAGTGCGGTGCCGGTGCCCGGGCCGATGCCGCCCGCGACGATGCCGTTGGCGCCGAGGATGTTCCGGGAGAAGTCGGCGATGTGCATGGACCCGCCCTTGGCGCGGCAGCTTCCCGTGGTGCGGCCGAAGAGCTCGGCCATCATGCGTTCCATCGGCGCGCCCTTCGCCAGGCAGTGCCCGTGGCTGCGGTGGGTGCCCAGAACGTAGTCGTCGTCACGCAAGTGAGCGCACACTCCGACCGCGACCGCCTCCTCGCCGCAGTAGGTGTGAAGGGCGCCCTTGACCGAGCCCAGGCTGGTCTGGCGAAGGGCTTCCTCCTCGAAGTGCCGAATGCGCCACATGTCGGTGTAGAGCCTGCGGCCGAGTTGGGGGGTGAGCGTCATGGAACCTCCCGCGGGCGGTGATGGGCCGGTGCAATGATGCGTCGCATTCTAGACTCCTGGAGCGGGGTTGATTGCGCCGTTTGAGCCGAGTCGCGCACGCGGCTTTCCTGCACGCGGCGTCCCCGGGAACGCGGGCGTCCCGCCCGCTCAAACCATTGTGGGCCCTCGGCCCACTTGCGGGCGGGACGCCCGCGCTCCCGGGAGACCCGGCTGCGTTGTGCCGCCTATCCGAGACTCCTGCCCGGCTCGGGGATCAGCACGCGGTGCATGTCCAGGACGGGGTAGGGGGCGTCGGTCTGCGCCACCATCGCGGTGACCTGTCCGCGGTGATGGGTCTGGTGGTTGAAGAAGTGCGTCAACAGCACGGCCATCGGATCGTCGAATTCGACGCCTTCGTTGTTGACGTACTCGATGGAGCCGGCGAGGGCGTCGTCGTCCAGCCTGTCCGCGAAGGCCTCGATGCGCGCGTCTTCGGCGACGCGGGCGGAGCGCAGCTCGTCGAAGTCGTCGTGGAGAATCGCGTCGAGGCCCTGCGACGAGGCGTGACCGCCCTCGAAACGGGCCATCCAGATGCGATCGCCGACCATGATGTGGTTCAGGGTCCCGTGGATGCTCGCGAAGAACGCGCCGCGGTCGGCGCGCCGCGCCTCGTCGTCGAGCTCGGCGCAGGCGGCGTAGAGCCGCTCGTTGGCGAGCCGGTTGTATCGGCCGAGCATGCGGTAGTGAGCGGTCAGCCCCGAACCCATCTCGATTGCTCCGGTGGCGGTGGGACGCTGCGTGTGCATTATGCGCGCTCCGTCCGTGCCGCGCCGCGAAGGCGGGGGAGAAGGGCCGCGTGGTCCGGCATCAGGTCGTAGTCGGCGCAGCGGGCGATGTCCTCCTCCAGGCCGTCCCACTGGATGGCTTCGAGATCGCGGGCGGTGAACCGGTCGAAGACCTCGGGCATCCCCATCTGAGCCACCGGGTTGGCGGTGCGCTCGGCAAAGGCTGCCCGAAACGCGGTTTCCGGCTCCAGCAGGTACTCGAGAAAGTCCTCCGCCTCACCCGCTTGCGAGGAGGATTCCAGCACCGACGTGATCTCGGTGAACACGATTCCGCCCCGGCCTCCGATCGGGCCGGTCCGCGGCGTGACGGCGCGGACCTCCAGGTGCCCCGCGAGGCGGGCGGGAGACGCGGTGTAGATCCCGCCGCTCACGTAGAAGTCGATGGCGCCGTCCACCAGCGCCCGGTTCAGCTCGAAGTGGTCGTCGGTGACGACGGCGGCGCCGCGGAACCATCGTCGCGCGGTGGCCTCGAAGCGCGCGATTTCGTCTTCGCTCAGCGAGGAGAAGGGGTTGAGCCCGGCTCCGATGCAGATGTGAAAGAGGTTGAAGTCCTCGTAGAGCAGGATGCCGTAGGGGCGCGGTGCCCGCTCGTTGGCGAGCCCGAAGCCCTGGTCCTCCGCGCTCGCGCGATCGATGCGGTTCGTGTTGACCACCAGGTTGAAGGGGCCGAAGCGCTGGCAGATGCCGATGAGAGTGCCTTCGGCATCGCGCGCCCAGCGGTAGAGCCGGCGGAATCGGGGCAGCATGCGCTCGAAGTGGGGCTCGAAGCGTTCGGCGTCGAGCTCGCGCACGAGGCCGGCGGGATGGAGCGAGCCGCGAATCCAGGCGTTGTTGATGTTGAGCACGTCGCAGGAGGTGCGTTCCGCCAGGAGGTCGTCGGCGGTGCCCGCGTCGGAGAGCAGGGTACGGGCGTGGACGCGGGTCGAGCTCCGGCGCTCGAACGGCTCCAGCACGCGAGGGGAGTCGTATCCCTCCCAGCAGAGAAGTCGGATCATGTGGCGTACCTCTCGGAGGCGAGCCCGACTTCGTGCCGGAATCGTCGTCCCGGTCCACGCCGCCCGGACGAGGTCCGGGTGCCGGGTCTCGTCGGCCTCCGTCCGTCGCCGGGTTCAGACATCCGCCTGCGAGGCGACGAAGCGATCCAGTCGACTGCGTAGCGCTCGCTTCTCCTCCGGCGGCAGCCAGCTCGCCTCGAACGCGTTGACGGCGAGCTGAACGATCTGTTCGCGAGACAGATCGGCGGCCTCCTGGGTCGCGACCAGGTTCTCGTTCATGTAGCCCGGGAAGTAGGCGGGATCGTCGGAGTTGACGGTGGCCCGCATGCCCTTCGCCAGCATGCGCCGAACCTCCAGGGCCTTGAGGCCGTCGGTGACGTAGCTGTTCGAGATCGGACACACCGTCAGGGCGAGGCCCCGGCGCATGATCTCCTCGCACAGCGCCTCGTCCTCGAGCGAGTTGACGCCGTGGTCGATGCGGTCGACCCCGATGTCGTCGAGGGTCTGCCGGATGTGCACGGTCGAGTTCTCCTGGTCGACGTCGCAGTGCATGGTGAGCCGGAAGCCCTCGGCGCGCGCCCGCTCGAACACCTCCTTGAACTTGACCGGCGGATTGCCCTTCTCGTCGGAGTCGAGGCCGACGCCGACGATCCGGTCCCGGTACGGCAGCGACTGCTCCAGCGTCTCCATCGCGGACTCGGCGCTCATGTCCCGCAGGAAGCACATGATGAGCCGCGTGCGGATGCCGAGCCTGTCCCGCGCATCCACCTGCGCGCGGCGGATTCCGCGGATCACGGTATCGAACGCGATGCCGCGCGCGGTGTGCGCCTGGGGGTCGAAGAACATCTCCGCGTAGATCACGTTCTGAGAGTGTGCTTTCGTCAGGTAGGCGGTCACGAGATCGTGGAAGTCCTGCTCGGTCAGCAGGACGCTCATGCCCTCGTAGTAGACGCCGAGGAACGACGGCAGGTCGTTGAAGTCGTAGGCGGCCCGCATCTCCTCGACCGAGCGGTACGGCAGCTCGATGCCGTTGCGCCGGGCGAGCTCGAACTTGAGCTCGGGCTCGAGCGTCCCCTCCACGTGGACGTGCAGCTCGGCCTTCGGCATGCTTTCGATGAAGCGCCTCATGTCCGTCATGATCTTGAGCCTCGCGTGGTCGTCGGGCGCGGAACTCCGAACCGATGCGCCGGGGCGGCAAACGGAACCGCATCAGTGGACCCCGACGCCGCGCACCCGATGGATCCGGGGTCCGTGATCGCGCAGTCCCTGATCACTGTAGCGGAGATTTCACCCATGACCGAAATGCACGCCGAGCCCGTCCACGCCGTCAAGATCGACGGCGTCTGGAGTACCTCCATCGACTACCACATATCGCTGGAGCCGCTCGGGCGGCGCGTGCGCGGCTACCTGAACGGCGTTCCCGTGGTCGACTCGCTGAACGCGCGGGTCATGCTGGAGAAGGGACACTTGCCCGTGTACTACTTCCCCCGCGCGGACGTCGCGGAGACTTGTCTCGCCCGGACGGATCACCGTACGCACTGTCCGCACAAGGGTGACGCGAGCTACTGGACGTTGTCGGCGGGGTCCAAGGCGGTGGAGAACGGTGCCTGGGCCTACCTTGAGCCCTTCCCCCAGCTCGCCCCGCTCGCGCACCTCGTCGCTTTCTACTGGCACGCGATGGACGAGTGGTGGGAGGAAGACGAGCAGGTCTTCGTTCATGCGCGCGATCCCCGCAAGAGCATCACCGTGGTGGAGTGTTTCCGTCCGGTCGAGGTGGTGCTCGACGGAGCCGTGCTGGCGAGCACTCGCCGTGCCCGCAGACTCGACGAGACGGATCTCCCCGCCCGCTACTACATCCCGCGCGAGGACGTGCGCACCGATCTGCTGGTGCCGAGCGAGACACGCACGCGCTGTCCGTACAAGGGCGAGGCGGTCTACTGGAGCGCGCGGATGCCCGAACGCACGGTCGAGGACGTCGTGTGGAGCTATCCGCGCCCCATCGCCGAGTGTCCGCGCATCGCGTCCATGATGTGCTTCTTCAACGAGGTGGTGGACGCGGTCTTCGTCGGGGGAGCCGCCGAGCCGAAGCCGCGTACGCGGTGGTCCCGGGACTGAGAGGGGCGGTGTAGGCACGGCATCTCGACTTCGAGACCTTCGCCCCCGCCCTCCCGCGGTTCGCCGGTACAAGCCCCTACGAGCAGATTCCCTTCCTGTTGCCCGTGCACACCGAGCGCGACGGTGCGCCGCCCGAGCGCGCGTGTCGATACGTCAGATCCGGACGCAATGAGAGCAACGCGTCGCGAAGAAATTGACGGTACGAGGCCACCTGACTACGTTACGAACGAGTGCAACCGCGGAGAAATCTCACCATGCGCAGCGCCCCGAACGGACTCCGGTTCCATCGAATCTCGGGATCGCTCGGCGCCGAGGTGTCCGGTGTCGACCTGTCGCGCGAGCTTGGTGACGGCACCGTCGCCGGCATCCGGCAAGGCCTGCTGGAGCACCTGGTGCTGGTCTTCCGCGACCAGTCGCTCGATCCCGGCTCGCTCGCCGCGTTCGCGCGGCGGTTCGGGGAGCTGAACCGGCATCCCTACGTCAAGCCGCTGGACGGGCATCCCGACGTGTTCCGCATCGTCAAGGAGCCCGACGACGTCCATCACTTCGGCAATGGCTGGCACAGCGATCTGAGCTATGCCGAGCGTCCCGCTCTGGCGACGATGCTCTACGCGACGGAGCTCCCTCCGTACGGTGGGGATACGCTGTTCGCGGACATGCGGGCCGCCTATCGGGCGCTGTCGGACGGCATGAGGCGCATGCTGGACGGCCTCGTCGCGGTGTTCAGCAACGAGCGCACCTACGGCCCCGGCGCGGCGCGCTTCAAGCAGGGCGTGAAACGGATGGAGGTGGCGCAGCAGGCGTCGATTGCCAGGGTCGAGCACCCCGTGGTCCGCACCCACCCCGAGACCGGGGTCAAGGCGCTCTACCTGAACCCGCTGCATACGGTCGGATTCAAGGACATGAGCACGGAGGAGTCGCAGCCGCTCATCGACTGGCTCTGCCGTCACGCGACGCGCCCCGAGTTCCAGTGCCGCGTGCAGTGGCAACCCGGGTCGCTCGCGTTCTGGGACAACCGCGCGACGGTGCACTACGCGGTCGACGACTTCGCCGGCCATCGCAGGGTGATGACCCGGGTGACGCTGGAGGGGGACCGTCCGAGGTAGTCCCGCCGCTCCCTCTCAGCACCCCCACCGCAGCGCCGCTGTATGCACCGGCGCATCCCACAGCGACAACGTATCGTCGTCCATCATCGAAAGCGTGATCGAGCACCCCGCCATGTCGAGGGAGGTCACGTAGTTCCCCACGAGGCTGCGCACCACTACGACGCCGCTCGACGCCATCGCGCGTCGCGCGGCGTCGTACATCAGCGTGAGCTCCATCAGCGGGGTGGCGCCGAAGCCGTTCACGAGGAGGAGCGCACGGTCCCCGGCGGCGGGGGAGAGATCGTTCAGAATCGGCTCGACGAGCTGGGAGGCGATCCCGTCGGCGGAGGCCATCGGAAGTCGCTTGCGGCCGGGCTCGCCGTGGATTCCGACCCCCATCTCCACTTGGTCGTCGTCGATGTCGAAGGTTGGTCTCCCCGCTTCCGGCACCGTGCAGCTCGTGAGCGCGACGCCCATCGAGGCGGTACGCTCGTTGACCCGCACCCCGAGGGCGCGGCACGCCTCCAGGTCCGCGCCCGCTTCGGCCGCCGCCCCCACCACCTTCTCCACCACCAGCGTGCCGGCGACGCCCCGGCGCCCGGTCGTGTACGTGCTGTCCTCCACCGCCACGTCGTCGTTGGTCAGCACCGTCGCGGACGTGCCCTCGTACATCTCGGCCGCCATCTCGAAGTTCATGACGTCGCCGGAGTAGTTCTTCACGATGAAGAGCGTTCCGGCGCCACGGTCGACCGCCTGCGCCGCCGCGAGCATCTGGTCGGGAGTGGGGGAGGTGAACACCTGGCCGGGGCACGCGGCGTCGAGCATCCCGCGCCCCACGAATCCTCCGTGCAGGGGTTCATGGCCGCTGCCGCCGCCCGATACCAGCGCGACCTTGCCCTCGGGCGCGGGCGCCACGCGGCTCAGAAAGACCGGCTCCCGATGGAGCCGGACGACATCGCCGCAGGCGGCCTCGAATCCACGGAGACTCTCCGTCAGCACGTCGTCCATGTTGTTGATGAGCTTCTTCATTTCGTCTCTCCTGCGCGTCTCGCGGCATTCTACGAACCTTCCAGCTCGAAGAGAGGAATATCCATAGCGCGGGCGACGGCTGCCATCCGTCGGTCGTAGCTCGCCAGTGCGACCTCCTGCCCGTGCGCGACCAGGTACGCGCACGACGCCAGATGCAGCGCATCGAGCGTCCGCAACTTGTCCGAATCGGGAAAGGCATCCAGCGCCCGCGCCAGCACCGAAGGGCCAAGCTCCAGCATCGCAACCCGCCCGATCAGCCGGCGTGCCGCCTCGCCGTGGGACCTGGCGAGCCCGCGTCCGTGCAGCGGGGTCCATATCTCGTATTCCAGCAACCGGCTGGAGATCAGAGTCTCCTCCCAGAGCGTATCCGGTGGTTGGCGATTCTCGGCGAGGAGATACGCGAGTGCGACGGACGTGTCGAGGTAGATCACCGGTCGCGTCGGTTCTCGTCCAGTTCGGCCAGAACCTCGTCCAGCGGAGCGACCGGCGCGGGTTTCGGCGGCGGCCCCGAGCCTGTCAGCACCGGCGGCGTCAGCACGCCGGATCGCACTGCATCGGCGAGGAAGGCATCGGCGAGAATCGGGCTCCGGGTCTCTCTGAGCGGTCCGAGCTCCGCTACCACCCGGTCGCGGTCCGTCACCAGGATCGTTTCGCCGGATGACGCGAGCCGGACGTATTCGCTCAGCCGGCTGTTCAGCACCTTGATTCCGACCGATCTCATGCGCGGAAGGTAGCTACCGATAGCTACTTCGTCAACCACCGTCGCCGCGCTGGCGAGTGTCGCGTGGCGACGGCATCCGTACTACGACACGAGCGCCTGGCGCGGGGAGTGGCAACACTGCTTGCGGCGATACATCAGATACCGACTCAAGCCTTGCGCGCCTCCTCGGCGAGTCGCTGGAGGTATGCCGAGTACGCCGCGAGCTCGGCGCGCACCGGCGCGCGGCAGGCGAGGTACTTGCCGCGAACCAGCTCCAGCCGCTCCCAGTCGTAGTCGAACGCGAAGTAGTAGCGCTTGAAATGGCGGAACCTGCGCAGCTCGGAGAGCGCGGAGTAGCTCGCGTCGGAGATCACACGCTCGCGCACGGACGGGATGGTCCGGGTCATGGCCCTCAGGAGCTGTTCGTGCCACCGACTGCTGTCGAGCGCGTTCTCGAAGAGCTGGCTGATCCGCAGAAACGCCGTCTCCACGCAGGTGTAGAACGACACGAACACGTCGCTGACGATGATCGCGTCCTCGGTGGACCGGCGCGACTCGCTTCGCCGGTGAAACTGATCGTAGAAGCCGTTGATCCGATCGAGCACCGGCAATGCCGCGTCAAGCTCGGCGGCGAGGGCCAGAATGCGATTAACGGGCTCCATGGACCAGCCGGCCTGTGGTGCGGATCAAGTGCGCGTACTCGGGTTCGATACGTTCCAGCTCCACGATATCCAGCGGGAACGTCGACAGCTCCTCGGCGCACGCATAGACCTGAAACAGGCGCTCGGCGGCACCGAGCCCTTCCAGCGCGATGTCGATGTCCGACCGTTCGGAGAACCGGTCTTGATGGAGCAGGGATCCCCACTGCCAGATGCGGCGCGGCGCGAACTCGGCGGCGATCATCTCCACGATTCGGTGGAATTCCCGCCACGCCACCTGGAAGCGCTGGTCGAGCATGCGCTGCCTTTCCGCCTCGCGGCGGCGCAGGAAGGCTACGGTTTGCGCCGGTTCGACGATCATGCCTTGATTCCCCGGCGCCAGTATATCAGTCCGCCCCGGCCACCATCGACGCTCATCGGGCGCCTCGCACCCCCTCGACCCACCCGACCATCCGAACTTTCCGTGCCTGTCGCCCGCCTCGTCCCCGACGGTCTCCGCCGCTCACTCCACCAGGTCGCAGAGCCGCCGCACCGTGTCCCGAATCAGGGATTCCAGCGCCTTCTGCTTTTTCGCGTCCTCGACGATCGGGATTCGGAGGTGCAGGGTGCGGGTATGGCGCTGCGGCGCGTTCCGGAGCGCCGCATGTCCGGGCGGCGCGGGATGGGCGCAGTGGTATTGCGCGAGAAAGGTCCGCTGCTCCTCCGGCGAGAGGTGGCACACGGCGAAGATGGTGTCGATGTGCCGGGCCGGCAGCGGTGTGGGGTCGGAGGGGTTGGTGACCTGCGAGATGAAGCTCTTGTGGGTGCCGGTGACCTCGGCGATCCTGCGCCGGATGCCGGACGGACGCTGGTCGATGAGTCGCCGCAGCGTCGTCTTGTAGGCGGCGATTCGCTCCTGCCTGGCGCTCCTGCCCGCTGCCATCGTCGTCATGGGAGCGCGGCCACGGATGCCTTGGTGGACGCGACCGCGGCCGGCGGGACCGATATCGTGCGGATTCCGGCATCGAGCAGGGCGCGAAGGCACTCGGGCCGCGCCGCCATCTCCCCGCAGACGCTCACCTCGCGGCCGGTGCGATCGCCGGCGCGGGCCACCCGTGCGATCAGCTGCAGCACCGCCGGATGGAGCGGATCGAGAAGGCCCGCGACGGCGGTCGAGTCTCGGGCCGCCGCCAGGACGTACTGCGTCAGGTCGTTGGTCCCGATCGAGTAGAAATCGGCATCGAACGCTTCGATGGTCAGTGCCGCCGCCGGTACCTCCACCATCATCCCGAGCCGGGGCATCGCCGCGTCGATGCCGGCCGAGCGCAGGGCCCGCACCTCGGCGGACAGAATCCGACGCGCCTCGTCGAGCTCGTCGGGCTTCGTCACCATCGGCAGCATCACCTTCAGCTCGCCGCCCGCCGCCGCCCGGGCCAGCGCCCGGAGCTGCGTCGCGAAGACCTCCGAATGCGCAAGCGACAGCCGCACCCCCCGCAACCCGAGGAAGGGGTTGGACTCGCCTTCGATCGTGAGCCCGGAGATCGGCTTGTCGCCCCCCGCGTCGAGGGTGCGCACGGTCACCGGCCGTCCCTTCGCCCACGCGACGAGTCGGCGGTAGCAGTCGAGCTGGGTCTCCTCGTCGGGCAGCACCGCCGCGCCGTGGAACAGGAACTCGGTACGGGTCAGTCCGATGCCGTCGCAGTGTGACGGATCGACACCAGTCAGTCCGGCCGGATCGTCGACGTTCACAAGCACCTGAATCCTGGTGCCTCCGCCGGTGCGCGCGGGCCGCGAGGCGTGCTTCGTCGTCTCGCGCTCCCGTTCGCGGCGCTCCTCGATTCGCAGCGAGTATCGTTTCCGAGCCGGGTGCGGCGGCGCGAGCACAAGACGGCCCTCGTCGGCGTCGACGACGGCCTCCACCCCTGGCATCACCTCGTTGGAATCGCACGCGAGCTGCACGAGCATAGGCATGCCGTACGACCGGGCGAGCATCGCCGCATGGCTGGCCACGCTCCCGGAGTACGTCGCCACCGCGACGACGCGGCTCCGGTCGAGCTCGAGGAAGCGAGAGGGGGTCAGCTCGTGCGCGACTACGACGCACTGCCCGGGAAACTGGCCCGGATCGGAATGCGCATCGCTCGCGAACGCCACCGCCACACGATCGCGCAGGTCGCGCAGGTCGGCAGCCCGGTCCCGAAGATAGGAGGTGGGAGCCGACTCGCGGTCCGAGATCTCTCCGGCCAGGTAGTCGAGCCACGCCCGGTCCGCCGCCACCCCGGCATCGATCTTCGCCCATACGGGACCGAGGAACTCCTCGTCATCCAGAAGACTGATCTGGAAGCCGATCACGTCGCGACCGAGCCCGCCCGATGCGGCGGCGAGCTCTCGCAGCCGCTCGACGGTTCTTGCGACTGCCGCGTCGAATTCGGTCCGTTCGGCGCTCGGGTCGCCCGGCTGCCGGGCGTCTGCGACGGCTGACTCCAGCACGTGCAGGACGCCGATGGCGAGTCCCGGAGACGCCGCCACCGCCGGGATCGCGCGTCCTCCCCGCGCCGCCTCCGCTGCCGGCCCGGCTCGTTCTCCGCGTGCCTCCCCCGCAGCGGAGATCCCGTGCCGCACCTGCGAAGGTCCGGAGTCGGAGTGCTCGCGTACGCCAGTCGTCCCCTCCTCGGTCCCCGCCGATGCGGCGCGCTCCCGAGGTGATCGCGCCGCGACCAAGGCGAGATGTTCGCCGGATCGATCCACGGACTCCGGGGTGGCACGGCTCTCCGGCGTCGTGCCCGACGGGCTGCCGGGCACGTTGAAGACTTCACGCGCCCGGCCGTCGACACGCTCCGCCGCCTCGCCCGGAGACGCATGGAACGGACCTTCGTCGAAGTCCCGGCGCACGAGATCGACGAGAGCCGACAGCGCATCATCCGCCTCGCTCCCTTCGGCTCGGAAGTGGATGGTGGAGTGCACCCCGGCCTTGAGCTTCATCACCCGGGCGGTGCTCCGCGCCCGCACCCACTCCCCGTCGTCCCCGGCCCGGACTTCGATGGTCGCGTCGAACCCGGCCGCGAGCTGGGCGAGCTTCACGGCGGGGCGGGCGTGCAGTCCGGTGGGATTGGTGATGACGACCCGGGCCTCGGACCTCATATCGCTTCCTCGGCCGCCGCGCACACCTCGGCGAGCGCGCTGCCCATCGATGCTTCGGTCGCCGCCATCACCGCCCCTTCGACTATGGCGGCGTTGCAGACCGTAACCAGGCCGCGGCGGCGCTCGTGGAGCATCTCGATCGCCATCTCCGCGTTCATCTCCGCCCCGCCGAGGTCGACCAGCACCGCCACGCCGCTGTCCGACCACGCCGCGTCGATCGCGGCCGAAATCGCGGCCACGTCGGTGCCGAGCCCTCCGTCGGGATTGCCCCCGCATGCGGCCAGCGGGACGCTCTCGCCGACCATCTGGCGCACCATGTCCTCGGCACCGCGGGCGATGTGCGGCGAGTGCGAGACGATGACCACGCCGACGTTGCGTTCCGCCGCGGAAGCGTTCATGACTCGCCTCGCAGGCTCGCGCACGCGGCGTCCACGACGATCTGGCTCGAACGGGCTCCGGGATCGAGATGGCCGACGCTGCGCTCGGCCAGGAACGAGGCGCGTCCCTTGCGCGCCTGGAGCGCTCGGGTGGACTCCAGGCCGCGGGCGGCCGCCGTGCTCAGGCCGTCGAGCAACCGCGGGGTCGGGAGCGACTGCGACAGGCCGTCTCGCAGCGCCCCGCAGACCGGCACCAGGACCTCGAGCATCGTCTTGTCGCCGGTGTCGGACTTGCCGCGCTTGCGGACCATCTCCACACCGGCCTGGAGCGCATCGGCGATCTCGGACGGGCTCGGTGTTCCGGCTCCGGCCGCCGGCGCACCGGCCAGGGACTTGCCGATCCCCATCAGCAGCGAGCCGTAGAGCGGACCGGACGCGCCGCCGACCTTCATGACCAGCGTCATGCCCGCCTTCTGCAGCGCCTGGCCCGGCGGCATCGTGTCGAGCTCCGGGGCAATCTCGGCCACCGCGTCGAAGCCGCGGCGCAGGTTGGCCCCGTGGTCGCCGTCGCCGATCGCCCGGTCGAGCTCGGTGAGCTCGTCCGCGTTCGCGCGTACCGCCGCGGCCACGTCCTGGAGCAGCTTGCTCATGGTCGGCATGGAGCGTTCTCCAATGTCACTTGAACCATCGAATCTCGGGACCGATTCACGCTGGCAGAGCCGCAGGACCGCTTGCCCGTCAACCTCGCATCAGCGCGCGTCCGCCGCGATTCGCTCCCCGTCGCCGTCGAAGAACACCGGGTTCTCGAGCCGGATGTCGATGGGGTCGCCGGTGCGCAGATCCGACGCCGGGTCCGCGAGCGCGACGAGGGTGTGGTCGCCCACCGCGAGGTGAATGTGGTTCTGATCGCCCAGGTGCTCTATGCGCTGCACCGTCCCCAATCCGCTACCTCCGTCCGCGCGCTCGATGCGCAGATGCTCGGTCCGCGCCCCCACCGTCGCCGTGCCCGCGGGTTTGCCCTCGACACGCAGCAGATCGCCCGGAAGCAGGTTCATCGCCGGGGAGCCGAGCCGGGAGGCCACGTAGACGTTGCGCGGCGCCTCGTAGATCTCCCGCGGCGCGCCGACCTGCACCAGCCGGCCTTCGCGCAGGACCCCGATGCGATCCGCCATCGTCAACGCCTCGATCTGATCGTGCGTCACGTACACGATGGTCGCGCCGAGCTCGCGGTGGATCCGCGCGAGCTCCAGCCGGAGCTCCGAGCGCAGCTTCGCGTCGAGCGACGAGAGCGGCTCGTCCATCAGGTAGGCGGCCGGGTCACGCACGAGGGCGCGTCCGATGGCGACCCGCTGCATCTCTCCGCCGGAGAGCTGTGTCGCCTTGCTGTCGAGCTTGTGGTCGATGTGCAGCAGCCCGGCGATTTCCGCG
>MKWU01001374.1_pt1 | contig 42343 bp, 38 predicted proteins | sample 809101 | NCBI WGS metagenome assembly MKWU01 (sample SAMN05860141, study PRJNA318959) | sponge metagenome | host: Aplysina aerophoba | place: Slovenia: Piran, Adriatic Sea, Gulf of Piran | collected 2013-05-07 | reverse complement strand
GATCCTCAATGCGTCTCTTGTGGGCAACCAGTGCATCAGCCGCCCGATGTAAGGCCATGTCGTTGATGGAACTTCCATCAAAGCCCAGCAGTTCGCCCGTCGCACTGGTGGTTCGCAGCCATCGTGCGGTGGCACGTTCCGAACCCGGTTGAACCATGCGTCCGACAATGGCAGCCAACGCATACCCACGTTGTCGGCGACTCAAACCCAGTTCGGTTAACAGGGCCGGTAAACCCAGCTGGTCAAGGGCCGCCACGGCCGCATGTTCAAGGCCGATTGTACGGCCATCGTGATCCCGGACCGAATTGATATCAACGGTTTCCCAGTCAGCGGTGGTGGTGTCTTCACTCTGACGCTCCAGGAGTTGGGCGGCAATCCGACGGGATTGTGCCTCAACGTCCGGTGCGAGTGGTTCCAAGTCAGACATCGGTTGATTGCCCATGAGTTCCTTGATGCGTTGACACAACAGGGGCCAGTCCGTTTTGGCAATAGCAAAATTGCGACCGAGATTGAGCAGGGTCTTTTGCTTGACCTTTGAACCATGCCGTTGGTTCTCGACCAAGTGATGGGTGATGCGTGGAGAACCGTCTTTGGTGGTTCCTGATTTGGTTGCTCTGATCAACATGTGAGAGATTTAGTGTTGGTTTGTAGCGGGTTCAACCCCTAACCCGTCTTTAACATTAAGTGCTCAAAAGCCAATAGAAATGAGGGTGTAAAAATTCAAGGGGCACTACTAAGTGGCACTTTCGGCACTTGAGTACCTCAATCATGTTCTGAGTGTTGTGCGGGTTTCATTCCGCCTTTTACCGCATCAATTCCCGGTCAAACGACTGACTTTGCGTACATTCATGAGCGGAGGTGATCGTCCCATGTCCTGATCGATCTTGGTTAGGATAGCATCCGGTGTTGCCGTCGTGCGAACATGACTGGTTGCGTTATCCGAACAGGCAAAACGTGTCGTTGTCAGGTACAAGGTCTTTTGCTTGACCGATTGACCATACCGTAAGTTCTCGACCAGTCGATGGGTCATGCGTGGTGAACCGTCTTTGGTGGTTCCTGTTTTGGTTGCTCTGATCAACATGTTGGAGATTGGGTGGTGGGTTGTGGTGGGTTCAACCTCTCAAATAGAGGTGTGGCACGACTTGAGAGGTTTTGGAGGACCCACGGACACGTAACTATCGGGTATGTGGTAATATTTTAAATTAAGGGTATGTTAAAAAAGTTGAAATTAACCTTGATATTCCCATTTTTTGGGAAAAATGTTAAAGATGGGCTATACTAATCTGTCACTGATACTACTTGAGTGGTTACATTAAGTCATTGAAGTTCAAGGCCGAAAACGAAACTCCTAGTCAAATATAAGAGGTAAACAAATGAAACAAAGATATTTTGTGCTGAAAATTCAGCTGCTTAATATTGAACCACCAATCTGGCGCCGTTTTATGGTACCTGACAACATCACGTTGGACCATCTGCACAATATTATCCAGATTGTCATGGGCTGGACCGACTCCCATTTGTACGATTTTACCATCAGGAAAGTACGATACACGAAAGCTCCGGAATCGGAAGAAGAAGGATTGAACTCAGGTCTTTACAAACTAGGAGATCTGATTAATCGGAAAGGCAGCGTCTTCTATTATACGTATGATTTTGGGGATGGTTGGGATCATAAACTTGTTCTGGAGGATAACGGCTATTCCAATCCAGAACTAAAAACGCTGCTTGCCTGCCTTGGAGGAGAACGAGCTTGTCCTCCTGAAGATATAGGTGGCGCTTACGGTTATTTTGAATACTACACCGCCCTGAAGAATCCGAACCATGAAAATTACGAAACCTACATGGAATGGCCTGGAGTCAATTTCAACCCTGAGAAATTCGACTCCAAATCGATCAACAAGGAATTGATGAATTACTTCCGCTGATCCTGGGACAGGTATTAAAAAATGTCTGACGTCATGGTCAGGACGGTGGAAAAGTGCTGTCGGGATTTGGCCTCACTTCTATATGGGTCAATCCCACAGGTTACTTTCCAATACAAAAATTCTGAAAGATATCGCCGAGAACATTCTCAATATCAATCCTACCCGTTATCGTTTCGAGCGCTTTGACTGCCCCTCTGATTTCCTCTGCCGCAATTTCGTCCACTCCATGATCTTTAGTTAATTCCATCATAGCATTATCTAAACACTGAACTGTTTGCTCAATTGCCACCCGTTGCCTTGCATTGATCATTGCTCCAACTTGTTGGACACTATCTTCAAGTTTCTCAGTGACTAATTTAAGAAGCGTGTCAACACCTTGACCGGTTTTGCCCGATACACCAAAGCTTTTCAAGTCATTATACAGGTCAGATTTTGCAATGACCTTTATATCGCTCGCTTTTGCAATCACCCCAGGAAGGCTTGTTTCGTCCCTGTTAAGTAGAAAAATCCGCAAATCAGCCGCTTTGGCTCTTTCCTTAGTTTTTGAAATACCAAGCTGTTCCACTCGGTCTTGCGTTTCCCTTAATCCCGCAGTATCAAGAAAATTCACGGGTAACCCATCCAAATCCATTTGGACTTCAAGGACATCTCGTGTCGTACCAGGAATGCTTGACGTAATTGCGGCATCTCTTTTGGCGAGATAGTTCAGAAGTGTTGATTTACCTGAATTAGGTAATCCCACAATGGCCACTTCATAACCTTCCCTTAATCTTTCGGCATGTTTTACACCTTTTAATTCTTCTAACAAGCTGTGATGTAAACTCAATAAAACATTTTCTGCTCGTTGTTTAATATCAGGTGGTATAGCCTCATCAGTAAATTCGATTTCAGTTTCCACTAGAGCAAGGCATTGAATGAGTTCGTCCCGCCATTGGTTGGTTTGTCCTGAAGTTTTACCCCTAAAGGCTCGCATGGCTTGATCTCTTTGTTTTTCGGTCTGTGCGTCAATGAGATCACCCAACCCTTCCACTTGGGCGATATCCATCCGACCGTTGAGTAAAGCTCTTAATGTGAATTCGCCTGGTTCTGCCAACCTCGCTTTAGACTTTAACAAGCATTGTGCAACAGCCTGGGTTACCGCCCTGCCACCATGAAGATGGAGCTCGGCAGAATCTTCCCCTGTATAACTCTTACCCTTGGCAAAATAAACAATCAAAGCCTCGTCCAGAACTTCTTTGGTATCAGGGGATATGATTTTGGCTAAAGTCATGAGCCTCTCAGGTGGTACCTGACCAATCAAACGATTGAGAATTGCTTGAGTGCGGTCACCCGATATCCGGGTGATGGAAATTGCTGCTCTCCCAGGAGCAGTTGCGGTAGCGAAAATTGTGTCAGCGGATGGCCGGGTAAAGATCATCAGTTGACCTCCAATTTTAACGGCTAATAACCAACCCTTGGATAATGACTAACTCATTGGGAATTTTAAATTCATTTCTGACCTTGAATTGGCCACTAACGTCCATCGGGATTCATTGAACGATAAAATTCTTTGTTGGAGTCAGTCACTTTGAGTTTAGAAAGCAAAAATTCAATGGCTTCGGTTGTTCCCATTTGGGTTAAAATTCGCCGCAGCATAAAGGTCTTTTTGAGAAACTCTTTCGGTAGCAGAAGGTCTTCTTTTCGGGTTCCCGATTTGAGAATATCCATTGAAGGGAAGACACGTTTATCAGCGACTTTACGATCAAGAACAATTTCAGAGTTGCCTGTTCCTTTGAATTCTTCAAAAATCACTTCATCCATTCGACTGCCGGTATCAATCAATGCCGTGGCAACAATGGTCAGGGAACCACCCTCTTCAATATTCCTTGCTGCACCAAAAAAGCGCTTTGGTCTTTGGAGTGCATTCGCATCAACACCGCCACTCAACACCTTTCCAGACGAGGGAACCACAGCGTTAAAAGCTCGCCCTAGACGCGTAATTGAATCAAGGAGAATGACTACGTCCTTTTTTGTTTCAACAAGCCGTTTTGCTTTTTCGATGACCATTTCTGAAACCGCAACATGACGCGTGGCCGGCTCATCAAACGTAGAGGAAATCACTTCCCCTTTAACACTTCGTTGCATGTCAGTTACTTCTTCTGGCCTCTCGTCAACGAGTAAAACAATCAGAAATACTTCTGGATGATTGGTTGCTATCGAATGAGCAATATTCTGCAACAGGACCGTTTTACCGGTTCTAGGGGGAGCAACGATGAGTGCTCTTTGACCCTTTCCCAATGGTGCGATTAAATCAATAACACGTGCTGACAAATCCTTTTTTTCGGAATCTGCAATTTCCATGATAAGAGGCTCATCTGGATAAAGAGGGGTCAGATTATCAAAATGAACATTATTTCGGGACACTTCGGGTACTTGATAGTTTTGCCGTGTGACTTTCGTAAGCGTAAAATAGTTCTGCTCTCCACAAGGCGCCCTGAGTTGGCCAGCAACTGTTGACCCTGTTCGCAGTCCATGTTTCTTAATAACATTCGGACTCACATAGATATCATCAGGGCCAGGTAAATAATTTGCTTCTTGTGAACGCAGGAAGCCAAAGCCGTCTTGCAATACTTCAAGAACCCCATCATCGCTTACTATATTCCAACCAAGCTCAGCATGCTTTTTCAGGATTTGGAACATAATATCGCCCTTTCGCATAACCGCGACATTTTCTACTCCAAGTTCATCGGCCATGCTCAACAGCTGGACTGGCGTTTTAGCCTTGAGGTCTGATATCGATATTGTTTTTGAAGATGTTTCCGACATGGTGTCCATGAACTTATCTACCTCTTGGTCATAAAATCTGTAGTGGAAAAAATCAATTCAGAAGGACTCTGAACATTAAGGGAAGACTTGTTTTAATATGTTTCTTGTGGTTTTACAAGTAAAAAAATTAATGATTTCAGTTATTCACGCTATTTTTTCAGATTTTGACTCATTTTCATGCCATTAGAAAGGCTTAACAACAGCCAGAATGACAATGATAATAAGCAAAACCGTTGGAACCTCATTCATCATCTTGAAGGTTCGACCTGAAACTTGGCATGTTCCCTCTTGAAGTTCTCTTCTTTTAGCCGCAAGCCATCCATGAAACCCAGTGAGAATAAGAACGGCAACAATCTTGACCCAAATCCAGCTTGTGGATAAATCAATCACTCCCGGGATCATCAACATGATTAAACCAAAGAACCACGTGGCAAGCATAGCTGGGGTTGTGATGATTTTTAATAACCTCATTTCCATGAGACAAAACAATTCGCTTGTTTGTGCTTTTTCTCCTTCCGTCACATGGTAGTAGAAGAGTCGTGGCAAATAAAATAGTCCAGCCATCCAGCACACAACTGCAATGATGTGAAACGACTTAATCAAGGGGTAGAGTGAATAAAAAAAATCCATTATTTGGCCATCAAATTCATTTTATACTGCTCTGACCAGATTACACATTGATCCACATTAAGTCATGGCCAATAGTCAGTTTACCTTTCCAGTTTTCGCGAACTTTATCATAAATCCTAATCTTGGAATAATTGCCTTCTGGTCGAGGTTGAATATGGTTTAATACGAGATGCTTTACGCCCGCAATATTTGCTATGATACCGACTTCTTCAGCCTTTGTATGAGAATCTAGAGTGTCATTTTTTGGATTTTGTATTCTTTGTTTCGCGTTAAGCCCCGCCGAATAAGATACCTCATGGACTAACACATCTGCTTCGGCAGCAAAATCCGCAAGTTTTGGAAAAACAGCGGTATCAGAGGAAAAAACAACTGTTTTATCATGCATTTGAAAACGTAGTGCATAACAATGGTTACAGATGGGATGTTTGACTCTCATTGCCGTAACCTCTACCCGGTCGTCTTTAAGTACCCTACCCTCAGCCAGGTAGCTGGTTTTGATGATGTTTCGTATAGGATATTTGTTATCCTCTACCATCCTCGTTTCAATATCATATTTGAGTGAGTGATAAAAACCCTCTATGACATCTTCAATCCCTGGTGGCCCAAAAACGCGCAAGGTCCGCTGGTAACTTGTTGCCCAGGTTGTATGAAGCAGAGGGCATAATTCAATAACATGATCTGAAAGAAGATGCGTAATAAATACAGTATGAAGTTCGTCCAAGGAGTAATTCGCCTTCACAAACTGTTGAGTAACTCCTAAACCCGCGTCAACAAGATAGGGTCTTCCATCAACATCTAAAACCATTGATGTTGGGCAGCTTGATCCTTTATAAATCTGTGGATCACCACCTGTACCAAGTAAAACAAGGTTTGTTTTCATGTCATATACCGCTTGTGATGGATTATTAACGGGATTTATTATTTATATTATTAAATTATAAGTAAGTTAAATTTAAATAATTGTATCAGTTCATAACGTGGAAAACTCAAACTGTTAACAGAAATATGAGGTGGAAACTCAATCCCCTTGAGATGACTAAGATAATGGTTTGATTTTTACTTTATGTTGAAAACTCTGAAGAAAACAATTCATTATAGTTAGTAAAATGATTGGATTTATTCGGCAATGGCAAATTTGTGGGAAAAGGAGAACAAACCACTCACAACCGAGCCATATTTTCATAGAATTATTAACACTTTGTAAACATTAAAATTGCAATGGCCAACAGAGGTATTCATCAAACAATAGCAGGAGTGATTGGCACTCCCATTGATCAAAGCAAATCTCCATACATTCATAATTACTGGTTTAATTATTACGCTATGAATGGATATTATGTTCCTCTTGAAGTCTCCAGGGTAAACTTTGAAACGGTTGTGAAAGCTTTAAGCAAAATGGGGTTCAGAGGAGTCAATGTTACGATACCTCATAAGGAAAAAGCTATCCAAATTGCCGATAAAGTTTCTGATAATGCCGCAGTTCTCGGTGCAGCAAACACGCTTACTTTTAGTACCGATGGTAAAATTTATGCTGATAACACCGACGGTTATGGCTTTATTCAGAATATTAAAGAAATCTATCCTAACTGGCGGGCCAATCAAGGCTCAGTATTAGTTCTTGGAGCCGGGGGAGGAGCTCGATCAATTGTATGTGCTCTTCTCAATGAGGGTGCTCCAGAGGTCTATGTATCAAATAGAACTGTTGAGCGCTCCCAGACTCTAAAATCCGATTTGGGCAATCGTATAAAACTCGTGGAATCCATTCAATTAGAAAAAATGCTCAATAAAATTAAACTGCTTGTCAATACAACATCTTTAGGAATGATTGGCCAACCGGAACTGAAGTTTGACATCAATAAACTCAATCCAAAAACTTTGGTGTGTGATATTGTTTATAATCCGTTAGAAACAAAACTTCTGCGTGATGCCAAAAAAAGAGGATGCCCAACAGTTGGCGGTCTCGGGATGCTTTTTCATCAAGCTGCCCAATCATTCTATATCTGGTATGGTAAAAAACCAGAAGTGACCCTACCCCTTCGTAAGTTGGTGCTTGATACCTTTGAGAAATGAAAATTATTGGTATAACCGGTTCAATCGGTACCGGCAAGTCAACTGTATTGGGGATTTTTTCAGCTGAGGGAATTCCGGGGTGGCAAGCAGATGAAGCCGTCAGCCAAATATATCAAAGCAACACCGAGGTCCAGAAAGAAATTCAAAATCTCTTTGGTCGTTCTTCCGTTGGCCAAAATGGTGTTAAGAAAAACAAGCTAAAAGAAATTTTAAGCTCTCAGCCCGAACTCATAAAACCCTTGGAAAATATTGTCCATCCGAAAGTGAAAGAACATCGACAGAAATTTATTGATGCATGTCACCAATTAAATTCACCCCTTGTGGTATTAGAGATTCCACTTCTGTTTGAAACGGGAATTGACAAGGAAGTTGATTATGTTATCGTCGTTACGGCTTCCCCAGAAGTGCAATTAAAACGTATGAGGGAAAGAAAAGGTATGAATGAAGAATGGTTTGCAAAAATTCAGGAATGGCAAATGGATAATACAGTTAAAATCCAGAAATCTGACTTCATCGTAACTTCAGACACACATGCCGATACACGGTCACAAATACGATTAATCATTAAAGAATTAACCCATTGATTGAGGAACAAAAGAGTGCGGGAACTTATTCTTGATACAGAAACGACAGGATTGAATGTTCCTGAAAACCGAATCATTGAACTAGGTTTTGTTGAGCATCTTAACGGCAGCCCAACGGGCTTAGAATATCAACAATTTTTTAACCCCGAGATGGCCATACATGAAGACGCAAAAAAAGTTCATGGTATTGGCGACGAAGATCTTCAAGATATGCCGTTATTTGCCGATAAGGTTGAGGAACTATTGGAATATTTTAAAGAGGCAAAATTGGTGGTCCACAATGCTGAATTTGATATTGCCTTTATCAATAAAGAACTGGAATATTGTAATAAGCCCCCCATTTTAAGTCATCAGGTCATTGATACCTTAGATCTTGCTCGAAGGATGCTGCCTGAAAAGGGTCACCACTCGCTTGATGCGTTGTGTAATCACTTTAAGATAGATCTCTCCAAGCGGACAAAGCACGGAGCATTGTTAGATGCTCAATACCTTTCGGAAATTTATATTCGGCTTAAACAAGAAGAGGCTCCTGATCTCATTGAGTCAAATATAGACTCGCTTTTAAGCAACTCAGCTCGTAAAAGACGGCACTCCAAACGGTTAGTTAGGATAGGAAGTCAGATAACTGAAGCTGAAGCCGAAGCCCATGAGAATTATGTTGCCAGCCAACTTGGAGCGAATTCTATTTGGACGCAATATAGAGTCAATAAATGATTCTTTGGAATTTTACTCAAAAGTTTAATTTCAGCCCCTATTTGAAAGTTCACGGAGACAGAATTAAATTATTCTAAAATCATAATTCATAGTAGGAGGTATGAAATCATGAGAATGACGACCGAGGAAGCCTTTGTAAAGGTATTACAAATGCATGGAATTGAGCATGCGTTTGGTATAATTGGCTCAGCAATGATGCCGGTATCAGATCTCTTTCCTACCGCCGGTATTACGTTTTGGGATGCGGCACACGAATGTAATGCGGGAATGTCAGCAGATGGGTACACACGGGCAACGGGTAAAATGTCAATGATGATTGCTCAAAACGGCCCTGGAGTAACGAACTTTGTCACCCCAGTTAAGACAGCGTATTGGAATCATACCCCGATCCTGCTTGTGACGCCCCAAGCGGCGAATAAAACAATCGGTCAGGGTGGCTTTCAAGAAATTGAACAAATGAAGCTCTTTGAAGATATGGTGTGCTATCAAGAAGAAGTCCGGGATCCATCACGCATGGCCGAAGTTCTCAATCGCGTTATTGAAAAGGCGTGGCGTGGCTGTGCACCTGCTCAAATTAATGTTCCTCGCGATTTCTGGACGCAAGTGATTGATATTGAACTTCCACAAACAGTAAAATTGGAGAGACCCCGGGGAGGCAAACAGGCCATTGAAAGAGCTGCAAGGCTGCTGTCTAAGGCTACGTTTCCAGTTATTCTAAACGGTGCGGGAGTGGTTCTAGGTAACGCACTTGAAGCGTCTGCCCGCCTCGCCGAAAAACTTCATGCTCCAGTATGTTGTGGCTACCAGCATAATGACGCGTTTCCAGGTGATCATTCTCTGGCTGTTGGGCCACTTGGTTATAACGGGTCTAAAGCGGCAATGGAACTCATTGCTAAAGCCGATGTCGTTTTGGCTTTAGGCACTCGTCTCAACCCGTTTTCGACCCTGCCAGGGTATGGGCTAGACTACTGGCCCAAAGACGCGCAGATTATTCAAGTTGATATTAATGCCGACCGCATTGGCTTAACTAAGAAAGTGACAGTTGGTATCCAAGGAGATGCCAAACAGGTCGCTGAACAGATTCTTGATAATCTGACTGATTATGCTGGCAATGAAAACCGAGAAGTCAGGAAGCAAATTATTGCCAAAACTAAATCACGGTGGCTCCAAACCTTGGCGTCTATGGATCACGAGGACGATGATGAAGGAACAACTTGGAATGTCAGAGCACGAGCCAAAGATCCTGAGCGAATGAGTCCACGAATGGCTTGGCGAGCCATTCAATCCGTTCTACCCATTGAAGCGGTCATATCGTCAGATATCGGGAATAATTGTGCGATTGGCAATGCCTACCCCACTTTCAAGGAAGGACGAAAATATCTTGCTCCTGGGCTCTTTGGTCCCTGTGGATATGGATTCCCGGCTATTATCGGAGCTAAAATTGGCTGTCCAGAAACTCCTGTTGTGGGCTTTGCCGGTGATGGAGCATTTGGTATTTCCATGAATGAAATGACGGCTTGCGGGCGGGAAGAATGGCCGGGAATTACCATGGTCATTTTCAGGAATTACCAGTGGGGAGCTGAAAAAAGAAATACCACTTTATGGTTTGAAGATAACTTTGTGGGCACTGAACTTGATCTCAAAGTCAGTTTCGCTAAAATCGCTGAAGGGTGCGGACTCAAAGGCATCCAAGTGCAGACTATGGATGAGCTTTCGCAGGCATTGAAAGCAGCCATAGAAGCTCAGATGGAGAACAATGAAACGACGTTTATTGAAGTTATTCTCAATCAGGAACTGGGTGAACCATTCCGTCGTGATGCTATGAAGAAGCCTGAAGTCGTTGCTGGTATTGCTGAAGAGGACATGCGAGGGCAGGTTTTGGCATAGGAATGTCAACAATTCCGATGCGGCACTCATTCTTAAAGGAATTATTTCAGCAGTTTAAAAAGAAACACTGTCATATAGTTCTTTCAGAGGGCGAAGATGATCGTGTAATTGCAGCAGCTATATATGTTGCACAGGAGAGTCGTACGACAATCACTCTTCTCGGTCGCTCAGAAATAATCCTTTCCAAGATTAGTCACCACAAGCTCAGCTCGGCCATCAAGGTTGTTGACCCGGCACAAAGTGAGTTCATACCGGCTTATAGTGAAACATACTTTTCCCTTCGACAGCACAAGGGAATTACTCGTGAATTTGCAAGAAAGGCCGTCACACATCCGCTCAACTATGCGGCTATAATGGTTAAAGAAAATCATGCTATGGGTACGATTGGTGGAGCGGTTTATACAACGGCTGATACCCTGCGAGCTGCCTTGCATGTGATTGGCCGCAAACCAGACACGGGGCATATTTCGTCGTTCTTTATTATGCTCCCTGAGACTGAAAAAACCCCGATTAAATCGCCTGTCCTGTTCGCCGATTGTGCCATGATTGTTGAACCAAGCGCTGAACAATTGGCTGAAATCGGTTTGGCTGCTGGACACACCGCCGAGAAACTGCTTGGAACAAAGCCTCAGGTTGGCTTTCTAAGTTTTTCAACGGCCGGTAGTGGCAATCACCCCAATGTTGACAAGGTAAAAGAGGCACTGCAAATTGCCTGTTTGAAAAAGCCTAATTGGATTATTCCCCAAGAACTTCAATTCGATGCTGCAATAGATCCTATTCTCAGGCGTAAGAAAGCCCCTAATCTTGAGTTTGAAGAATACCCCAATGTGTTTGTTTTCCCCAATCTTGAGGCCGGTAATATTGGCTATAAAATTGCCGAAAGAATAGGCGGAATGGTTGCCGTGGGGCCAGTGCTTCAGGGTTTGGCCAAGCCCGCTAATGACTTATCGAGAGGTTGTCAGGTTGATGATATCATCGCACTCATTGTTATTACTTGTCTGCAAGCTCAGACGGCGAATGATTAAGTCGCTTGGGCTGGGCTTCTACTGATTCAGAAGGAGTGTCAGAATCGACTTCAGTTGAAGGCACATCAATGGGAATTTCAGAATTATAATGAGTAAAAATATTTTCGGTTTTAAGGTGATATTTTCGAGCAACCAATTGAAAGATCAACCGCAACATGAAGTTTCGTGTTATTGGAATCAAAAGCAAAAGGCCCATTAAGTCAGTCAAAAATCCTGGAATAATTAACAATAGTCCGCTCATTCCTTTTGCCAGGATTTGTACGACCGGATTCTCCAATTCATTGACATAATTGTGAATTTTAAAGAGGTTATCTATACTCAACGGAAACTGATAACGGAGTAGAAAACACCCGAAGAGTGCGGATAAAGCAATAAGAGCTAGAGTTGGCCAAATGCCAATGACGCCACCTAACTGAATAAATAAGGCAATTTCAATCAATGAAACGGCGGTTAATATTAAAAAGAGCTTCATAGAGTTAAAAATCCTGTGTAATCTTACATTCTAGTATAGACATAATTCACCTTAATCACTAATTAAAAAGGGTAGTAGTGTTTGAAAACATAATCGTCATTTAGCAGGTTTAATAAATGTCCCCAGTTTTACAGTTGTTGATATTGGCAGGTATTGCCCTCTTCCTCATTTTTAAACTCCGGGGATTATTAGGCACAAGAGACGGGTTTGAAGGACCGGCAAAAAGCAATTATACCATTGACCAACCAAGCCGAGAAGTCCAGCCTGAAGAAGAGAAAGTTGATCAAGATATAATTGATTTTGTTTCGCCTGACTCGGTTGAAGCCAAGTCTCTTGCGGCCATGAAAAAAATTGATCAACAATTCGTTGTTCGAGACTTCCTAGAAGGGGCCACAAAGGCCTATGAGTGGATATTATCCTCTTTTGGCAAAGGGCAAATTGAAGATCTCAAACCATTTTTATCCGCCGAAGTGTTCGAATCCTTTAAATCGGGAGTTGAGCAACGCGATCCGGTCCATAATTTTATCGTCGAAATTGAACGTGTTAAAGCCAAGATTATTGCGGATGTTAAATTTGATGAACAGTCCCATAGTGCTGAAATCACAGTTGAGTTTGTCAGTGATTTATACTCCTATGTGGAGGATGAAAGTGGTGAAGTCATTGATGGAGACAAGAACAATTCTGTGAGTCAAACGGAAGAATGGACATTTTCGCGAGTTATGGGAAGTAAAGATCCGAACTGGAAGCTTGTTGCAACCAGCTAATATGAATCGAATTATTCTATTTTAATGGCAGTTAAAGATCATGCCTTCCGATGGGGACAAGAACCTTTCGCAATTAGACTGTCTTGTTTGGGAGCAATATTGCCAGTCAACCGAATTAGAATTTAAAGAAGGCACTCCACAAAAAAAAGTTCCCGGCAAGACAATCAAAACAATCAAAGCGCAGGTCAAGCAGGGATGCACATCAACGTCTAGATTAAATACCGAGTACGCGAAGGATATTACTCAGGCTGACCGCAGCGATTGGAACGCTTTCATTGGAGGGAATCAACCTGTTATTTTCAAAGGAGATACACAAGCTCCAAAACACCGTACTCAACGGAAACCCAATTATATTGAAAAGCGACCCTCGTTCCCTTGGAAAAGAAAATATCCTGATAATCACCAACCCAGTACAAAATCACGGATTGATCCAAAGATTCTCAATAAACTTAACAATGGAGAACTGAAGCCAGAAGGTGAAATTGATTTACACCACCGGACTCAAGCCGAGGCCGAAATTGAAGTAACTCAATTCGTATTACGGTCTCATCGAGAGGGGAAAAGGCTGATTCTCATCATCACAGGTCGAGGTCTGCATACTCAAGGGAATGATTGCAAAGGAATATTATCCCAGTACATTCCGATTCTTCTTGAACGCGAACCTTTGGTTTCCAAGATACTTCACGTTCAACATGCGCACAACCGGCATGGGGGTAAAGGGGCATACTACTGCTACCTCAAGCGATTAAGAAATGGCACCAAGCCACGAATTCGCCCTTCTGGGAGATTCTAAGTGCTGATAAGTTAGGTAAGAAACGGCTGAACAAAGCCGGAAAATCAGAGAGTTTGTTGAATCTCTTCTTCCTCAAACACTTCGATAATGTCACCGATTTTTATATTTGAGTAATTCTCAAAGGCCATACCACACTCTTGACCTGATACCACCTCGTTCACTTCATCTTGAAAACGCTTCAAGGTTTTTAATTTTCCTTCATGGATGACAACATTATCTCGAAGAAGGCGGACTTTGGCAGAGCGTTTTACGGTTCCATCGGTTACCATGCAGCCCGCAACCATTCCGGCACCAGTAATTTTGAAGGTCTCCAGAATTTTTGCATTGCCCAAAAAGATTTCGTTAATTTTTACATCAAGAAGGCCCGAGGCCATGGACGTGATATCCTCAACAAGGCGGTAAATGACAGAATAATAGCGTAACACAAGGTCTCGCTTTGTTGCCGCTAGACGAGCCGATGGTGTGCCACGAACATTAAAGCCAATTAAATATGCACCACTGGAAGCCGCCAAGGATACGTCAGATTCTGTAATGGCTCCGACTCCAGAATGGATAATGCGGACTTGGACTTCTTCGTTACCGATTTTTGTCAAAGCTTGATTAATGGCCTCAGCCGAACCCTGTACATCGGCTTTAATGACGAGTTGAAGATCCTTTGTTGGGTGAGTGCCCTGTAGCATGTTCTCAAGAGTGACAACAGTCGGAGCCGAGGCAAAAGCATCTTTTGATGATTGCTGCCGAAACCGTGCAATCTCACGGGCTTGAGCTTCATTTTCGACGACATTTAAGACATCACCAGCATGGGGTGTTCCATTGATTCCTAATACTTCAACCGGCGTGGACGGACCCGCGGTATCAATGCGCGTTCTTTGGTCGTCAATCAAAGCTCGCACTTTGCCCCACTGTTCGCCAACAACGAAAATATCGCCACGCTTGAGGGTGCCATGCTGAACAAGTAAAGTAGCCACAGGTCCTCGCCCAACATCCAACTTGGCTTCAATTACAGTGCCTTGAGCAACTCTGTCAGGATTTGCCTTAAGTTCCATGAGCTCAGCTTGCAGGGTAATGGTTTCAAGTAATTCATTAATACCCTCATTTTTGAGTGCTGAAATCTCAACATCCAGTACATCTCCCGATAGTTTTTCAACAACAATATCATGTTGGAGGAGTTGATTTCTGACCTTATCGGGATCAGCATTCGGCCGGTCGCATTTGTTAATCGCTATGATAATCGGTGCTTTAGCTGCTTTAGCGTGGTTGATTGCTTCGATTGTTTGGGGCATTACAGCATCGTCTGCGGCAACTACAATCACGGCGATGTCAGTCACGTTGGCGCCGCGCTCGCGCATTGCAGTAAAGGCGGCATGACCGGGTGTATCAAGAAAGGTCAGTTTATGCCCGGCATCGGTGGCAACCTGATAAGCTCCGATATGTTGGGTTATGCCACCTTCTTCCCCAGCCGCAATATTGGTTTTGCGGATTGTATCAAGTAGCGTTGTTTTACCATGGTCCACATGACCCATAACGGCTATAACGGGATAACGTTGTTTGAGGTCTTGTGGGTCATCTTTCACTGACTCGATGACATCTTCCACATCAGCATCAGCCACCCGGACAACATTATGTCCAAAATCATCAATGATAATTTCGGCTGTTGCAGCATCAATAGTTTGGTTCTGAGTCACCATTATTCCATATTCAATGAGTTTTTTAACTACATCGGCAGATCGTTCAGACATACGATTAGCCAGCTCTTGAACAACAATGGTTTCGGGGAGTTGTACGTCCCTTATGACCTTCTCTCGGGGTTGGATGGTTACGTCCTGAATAATTTGGCGACGTCGTCTTTCCTCGCGGCGAAGGAAGGCCGCCCGCGATTTTGGTCGAAATCCATCATCATCGTCATCAAGTGCGACTTGGGGTAAAAACTTTTTTGGTTTTTTCTTTTGGTCAGAGGGGCGACCAGTATCTTCAACAGTGTCGTTCCCACGAGAGCGCTTTTTTCGTTTCGTTTCCCCGTCTGATTTTGTCGCTTGATCATCCGTTCGCAGGGTTGGTTTTTTTGAATCATCCTGGACCGGTTCTTCTTTGGCTTTTGCCGGTTCTACTTCCGTTTGATCTTCATTTTTGTGTTCTTGCTCAAGTCGTTCTTGCTCAAGTCGCTCCTGGGCTTCTTTTAATTTTTGGAGTTCAATTTCTTGTTTGAGGCGAGCTTCTTCGGCTTCTTTGGCTTTTCTGGCAGCCTCAAAGCGGCGATTTAAAGTATCTTGATCCTCAATCCGATTTTTTTCTTGGGTGTTCTTGGTCGCATTAAGATGCTTACGGTTGGGAGGAGGAGAACGTTTATAGTTACCGGACGGTACCTTGGGAGTGAAAGGATTTTTTCTGTTCGACCCACTCGGAGCTAACACTTCTTTCGTAGAGCGGTTATGAGGAACCTGCTGACGTGGTGTACCGCTTGTTCGTGCATCCACCTTCAAGCTGAGGGTTTTTTTATTACCCATACAGTTAAGTTACCCTTCTTTAAATATCCGTAGCAATTTCAGACCGCCTTTAGACAGATCTCATGACACTGAGCCGTCGGGCAGCAAGCGAAATGCCTTCAACTAATCCACCAGGCCGAACCCCCAAATACATCACGATATCCTTACCCAAAACTTTTCCTTGCTCTGTGGAGGACAAGCAATTGAATACATGAAACTGCCTTTGGGCAGTTATAATCTTACTAAACTGCCTTTCAGAGCCGTCAGAACCATGGAACAAGATGATGATTTTATTGGCTCGAACTTCACTCTGAACACGTTCAAACCCTGCAATCAACAAACCGGATTTGCGGGCAATAGCCAGCAAACCAACCAAACGCTCTACCAATCCACACTCAACCTTATATAACAAATTATCAGGAATTTCAATATGTTTTCGGGCTGCACGACTAAAGATATTCTTGGCAATAGCCCTTTCGAGATTGTTTGAGGTGCAATACATCCATAATCCTCGCCCAGGTAATTTACCAAATATGTCCGGGACGATATTGCCTTGGGGGTCGGTTATGAACTTTACCAATTCACTTTGGTGCCGCTTTTCGCCAGTAACAATACAGGTCCGAATACCCGTTTCATGACTCTTCGGTTTGCCCCGGCTCATTGTCGTCCTCCAAGGTTTGATCATCTTGTGCAAAGAATGAATTGAAAGCCTCCTCATCAATAATACCAACCCTTAAGCGTGCGGTCAGGATCATCTCATTGGCCAGGTCTTGATTGACATCAAAAGTTTGCAAGAGACCTTGCTCCCATATCTGTCGCCCTTTCACTTCATTGAAACCACCGGCGATTTCCCAGTCAGCAAGAGTGGCAAAATCGTTAAGTGAAGTGATTTTATCTTGAGCGAGAGCGAGAAGCATTTTGGGCGTTAAGAGCTCAAACTTTTCCAAGTCTTCCTGCAAGCCATATCGCCGAGCTTCAGCGAGGGTCTCTTGGTTTTCTTTCGTAATGAAATCACTTGCCCGTTCTTGGAGTTCTGTCGCAATATCGTCGTCAATACCATTTATTGCTGTTAACTCCTCAATATTGCAGGCCGCAATGTAATCAACCGTCTCGAAAGATTCGGTTACCAACAAGCGGGCAAAATTTTCATCAATATCCATGGCCTCCATAAATTGTGTTTGGATGGCATTGTTCATTTCTTCGCGCTGCTCTCGTTCATGGGTTTCGGAAATGATTTCGATTTCCATTCCGGTAAGGCTTCGCGCCAAACGAACATTCTGTCCTCTTTTACCGATGGCAAGCGAGAGTTGGTCATCGGGAACAACAATTGTTTTCAAGTTCCCAAGTCCATCCAGTAATCCTTTGGTAACTTGTGCGGGTTGAAGGGCTTGAGTGATGAACTCAAACTCGTTCTCACTCCAAGGTATGATATCAACGCGTTCGCCTTGGAGTTCATTCACGACAGCCTGGACGCGCGAGCCACGAATACCAACACACGCTCCCACGGGGTCAATACTCGCATCATAAGATACGACAGCAATTTTAGCGCGAGAACCGGGGTCACGGGCGATACACTTAATATCTATATTTTTTTCATAAAATTCGGGAACTTCATTGCGGAATAATTCGCGCATGAACTCATTAGAAGTGCGAGTAAGACGAATTTGATGGCCACGTGTTTCTTGGGAGATTTGGTAAATCATTGCGCGAATGCGGGAGCCCTTATCTGGGTTTTCTTGGCGGATTTTCTGGGTGCGGTGGATGATGGCCTCACCGACAGGGAGTTCCACAATAATATTGCCATGCTCAACACCTTTAACGGTACCAACGATAATGTGACCGATCTTATCATGGTATTCTTCATATTGTTGATTCAACTCAGCTTCACGTACCTTGCGGTGAATGACTTGTTTGGCGGCTTGGATATTAATACGGTCTAATTCATCGACACCGAGTGAAGGTAACAAATCAATAATCGCTTCACCGATAGCGATATCAGTTTGAATTTTACGAGCTTCCTCAATGGCAATCTCAATGGCACTATTGGTCACGTCTTCAACCACTTGCCGGACACGTTGTAGAGTCAGTGAGCCGGTCTCAACTTCGTAGTGAGCGCGAATGTCCAACTCACTGCCGTAACGCATATTGGCGGCTCGAGCCATAGCCTCTTCCATGGCATTAATTACGATATCTCTCCCAATATTTTTTTCTTGAGCAACAGATTCTGCCATTTGCATCAATTCAAATTTATTTGCGCTGATTAAATTCATATAAATGCCTCCATTAGCTAATTTGCGTGGGAGTTGCAGCTGTAAACTGCAACAACTTATCCGATAGTGTCAAACGTGCATTAGAAATGAGTGAAAACGTAATGGCGGTCGTTTCATCATCTATTGCCAAATGAATTGTTGTCCCGATGACTTTTTGGATGATACCTTTAAAGCGGCGTCGGCCATCTAGAATGTCAAAGAGCTCAAGCTTTGCTTCAAAGCCAATCCATCGTTCAAAATGTTCCAATTTAGTAAGAGGGCGGTCAATTCCAGGAGATGAAACCTCCAAGGAATAATCTAACGCAATAATATCTTCAATATCAAGGATGTGCGAAAGTGACTCGGAGAGCGTTGCACAATCGCCAACGGTCATTGTGCCATCAGTTTTCTCGGCCATAATTTGGAGAGATTTTTTTCTACTTCCGCCGAAACGCAATCGCACTAGCATAAATCCTTGGTCGTATATTACAGGCTCCAATAATCGTTGGAGTCGTCTTTCAAAAGTTGTCAAAGCTACTAGGTCAGTCATATCTACCCAATAAAAAACAGGCCAGCGGCCTGTTAGTCATTCGCAAATGGTGTCAGGCTTTAAGACCCTGAAACCGCTGATAATTACAACATAAATCAAAGGCGTTAGATTTCAAGTAACAAGAGATAAAGAGTTTGTTGGGGAATGAATCCTGACCCCTGTCAAATTTATGCTAATGTATGGTAAACTGGATTGAATAATATCAAGGATTTGGAGGGACCGATGAGTCAATTAAAAACAGTAGAAAATGACCATGATCCATATGAATTTCTAAAGGGGATTACGCACGCCCGGCGAAGGGAAGATACTAAACAAGTATTGGCGATAATGGAGCGTGTAACGCAAGAGCCACCAAAAATGTGGGGGCAAAGTATAATCGGGTTTGGCAAATACTCTTATCGACGCAGCGACAATTCAGTGCATCAATGGATGATGACGGGCCTTTCACCTCGTAAGCAAGCTCTAACAGTCTATATCATGCCGGGTTTTAGTGAATTTGAGAATCTATTAGCAAAACTCGGTCAGCACACGCATTCTGTGAGTTGCTTATATATCAGGAATTTAGAAAATATTGATCTTTCTATTCTTGAAGAACTCATCAAGCAGGGGTATCAACTCATGCAAGAACGGTATGGATCTGTCACCGATTAGCGACAGTCCCAATTAAAGTTCTCACATTGCCACGACTTTTTTCCCATAAAACACCGATGATCTTCTTTTCTAAGGCCAGTAGATTAAGATCATCCACGATTATATTCTGTATTCTTGGCTCGTCGTTGATCGTGGTTAAATACCAATAGACTGGAAAGGGCGGCCTGTGGCTTAAATTCATTTGAGTCACAACTTCAAACGAATTATTCGTTTCATTTGTTGTGATACTGATAACTTCATAATCGCCCCCAATGAACCTCGGAAAATAATTTATATATTTTCGTGATAGATAGCCTTGAAATTCCTTGATGTATAGTTTTTTTTGATTGGTTGTCATGTCCAACCAAGGCCGGCCTAAGGATATTTTTCCGATGTAATCCGTGTCGGCATAGGCATCAAACATAGCCTCTATACCCACATACACTTGTTCAGTCGGAAAATCATTTTCCAGCATGTATGTTATTTCACTGATCGCACTCTCAACGACCGAACTTACGTCTGCTTCAGAGGCCGAACTCACTGGGTTCACAACCAAAGCGAAGGCAACGATAGTGAGGAGTTTTTTTCTCAGCGAAGGCAAGAAAAAGGCTGATTTTGGAATTAACGATTCACGAGATTTCATGCTATTACTCTTTGCAATTGCCGCTTGGAAGGACAAGAATAGATAAAATGATAATATAAATTCAAACAAGAAAGAACAATCAAATATTTTTGAATAAAAAGCACGGCTTATTTTTCCTCCTGAAATTGTCTGAATGGCATTGGCTTTCCTACTCACTCTCAGTATTGGGTACAAGGACAGCTTCAACACGACGATTTTGCCTTTGACCCTCCGGGGTTAAATTAGTTGTACGAGGCGAAAAGTAGGAGTTTCCATGAGCCAATAATTGATTTGGATTAACCCCGTAATTTTCGGTTAAGTGATTTAAAACAGATTCAGCACGAGCAAAAGAGAGTTGGCTATTGATTTCCTGGCTACCAGAAGTATCGGTGTGACCAACCAGAACAATCGAATACTGGGGATGCTCATTGAGAAACTCTGCGAGTTTGAAAAATATTTCTAAGTTTTCATTTTCAAGTGAAGTCATCCCCGAGGTGAAGTCAATATTACGAAGAATTACGAAGCCCTGTTCCAATAGCGCTGTTTCCAAGCTTGATTGATTTAAATCTGGGCCTTCTAATTCTACAGTAGGTGTGTCTTCCCCACCTTCATTCTTCGGTTGTGTGATAAAGATAAATTGAACAAATCCAGTTGCCTGACTTCGGCTGACGAGAATTGTGGCATGGTCCTGACCTTCAAGATGGTTGCGGTTTGCCGACAAAAATTTATAATTCCCAAGATTAACAAACATGAAGGGAGGCTCAACCACCTCTATTTGATTGCGAAACTGAAACCCGCCACAAAGACGAGTATTACATTGAAATAATTTGGAATATCCGAGTTGACGAAGCTGATTCCATGCTTGACTGAGCAATTTAAACGTGGAGTTTTCGCCTTGGATTTGGTAGACAACAGTTCGAATCTGACCATTCACGATTTCAAGGTTTTTCTGATCGCCACTGTATGGTCCTGTTGGAAACTCAAGGAAACCTTCGGGGGTATTCGTTTCAAAGACATTCTCCCAACTTCCGTTATTTATTGGACTTTGTGCATTTAGAGGCGCAAACAGTAGGATCACAAAGGCCAAGGAAAGGTAGATTTTTGCGCATTTATTCATGTATTACTCAAAAGAATAGTATTCCTTGTTGGGAACCATACCGGTTGCTGAAGCCAACTTGTTGGTCATATTGAAAAATGCTGCTACTGCGCAAATATCCCAGATATCAGCTTCGCCAAACCCCGCTTTTCGTAATTCTTCACGATCGTCTTCCTCAATCAAATGGCTTGATTCGGTTAGCTTTGATGCAAAATCCAACATAGTTCTATGTCGCTTGCTTAGCTGGCAAATACGGTAATTGATAGCAAGATTAGCTCCGAATTTAGCGTCTCCTAAAAGTTTTCGTACTGCAGCCCCGTGAACAATCAAGCAGTAGTGGCATCGATTTATTGATGAAACGACAACGGCGATCATTTCCCTCTCAAGTTTGCTTAAACCACTCTCTGCTAACATAAGGTTGTTATAAATCGTTGAGAATGCTCGAAGTTTTTCACTATCGAATGAATATGCCTTCAGCACATTGGGGATTAAACCCAATTTTTCCTGACACACCTGAAAGTATTTTTCGATATCGTCCGGGAGTGGGCTTTCAGAGGGTAAGTTAAGAGCCGTTGGTGACTTCATTGCAATTTCCTATTCCTATTTGAATTATCCTACTCCGGTCCTTTTCAATTTACACTTTCAGACTGGATAGACATAAGAGTTTTTAATGTTCACAAGAATTATGAATTTAAAATATCAAACACAGTACTGAATGAGAAAGTGCCTCTGTACTCAAGGGAGTAAATCGGCTATAATCCGATTCAATACAAGCCGACCCTTTTGAGTGGCTTTTAAACGCTGTTCATCAATGGAAAGTAATCTTTCACCCACGTACATTTCAAGTATTGATTTGTTGAGGTGATGAGGTGCCAATGTATTGAATCGAGCTAATGAAATCCCATCGTTAAGCCGTAGCCCCATCATCAGATATTCTTCTGCCTGTTCCCACGCCTCAAGGCGATGACGAAAGGACTCACCGGTACCATTAGTCTTGACACCTGTTAGCCAAGCTTCAGGAGCCAAAATTGTTTCGGTTCGATAATAGTGCTGATCAATCTTAATTCGGCCATGTGCCCCTGGACCGATTCCTAGAAAGGGTTTGCTCTGCCAATACATCAGATTGTGACGTCCTTCATAGCCTGGATAGGCAAAATTTGACACTTCATAGTGATTGTATCCAGCATTTTGGCAAGTTGCCATGGTAAGCTCATACATTGTAGCCAAAGTTTCCTCACAGGGTAGACCCGTTAGCTTATTTAATGCCTTGAGTTTGCCAAAAACGGTTCCAGATTCGATGGTGAGTTGATAAATGGAGAGATGTTCAGGCATCAGATTGAGTGCTTCTTGGAGTTCTCTCTGCCACGCAAGTAGAGTTTGGTTCTGCCGGCCAAAAATCAGATCAAGACTGACATTTGAAAAAAGGTTACGGGCAATTTGGTAAGCTTTAATGGCCTCCGCAACACTATGTCGGCGTCCAAGTCTTTGTAAATCCGTGTTCTTCAAGGATTGGATTCCCAAAGAAATCCGATTGATTCCATTATCTTTGAACTGAGCTAATTTGTTGGCTTCAACAGAGGTGGGGTTAGCTTCCAATGTGAATTCAGGATTGGAGTTAAACCCCCACAGTTGGTCAATGAGTGCAAGGATCCGACCACAAGTGGAGGGATTCATCAGGCTTGGGGTTCCACCACCAAAATAGACTGATTGGCAACGCGTAAGCGAAGTGTTTTTAGAATATGTTTGTAAGGCAGTCAAATAGCTTTCACACCACATCGCATGGTCAATATTTTGGTGAAGATATTTATTAAAATCACAATACGGGCACAGTGCTTGACAGAAGGGCCAGTGAACGTAAATCCCGAACGAGGATTCAGGGTCTTCAGGCATTCAAACAAGTGTCACAAAATTGTTGCAAGGAAAGAGCTCGATGGCTGATCGTATTCTTGATTGCAGGTTCCATTTCACCAAAAGTTATGGTATAGCCATTGGGCTTAAATACTGGATCAAAGCCAAAACCAATTGAGCCCCGCATTGGCCAAACGATTTGCCCATCAACGATCCCAGTGAAGATTTCATCGTGGCCATCGGGCCAAGCAAGGCAGATCGTTGAGCAAAATTGTGCTACTCTTGGGAAAGGAGCATGCTTTTCCTCAAGCAGGTTCCAGACCTGTTTCATAGCAACGGTGTAATCCCTTCCATGAGGAGTTTGTGCCCAATCAGCGGTGTGTACTCCAGGCTGTCCATCTAAAGCTTCAACAACTAGACCGCTATCATCTGAAATTGCAGGCAAACCGGTTGCTTGTGCCGCGGCATGAGCTTTGATTTTAGCATTACCAACAAAGGTGTCTTCGGTTTCAAGCGGCTGAGGAAGGTTAAGATTCCCGATCGGTTGGAGAATGAATCCGTAAGGTGTAAGGATATTTTGGAATTCACGGATTTTGTTCTTATTGTGTGATGCCAAGACAACTTCGTTAGAGTCAAGCTTACGGACGGTCATTCTGGAGGGCCTCATTTTGGATTTGTGCCAGTTCTTGACTTCCTTTGAAGGCCAACCTCAATAAGTCTCCAACTGCGTCTTGGGGTATCGTACCTCCTTCACCTGAGCATTGAATTTCCACAAGATCATTATTGCTGGTCATTACGAAATTCCCATCAACTTCAGCATTTGAATCCTCTTCATAATCCAAATCAAGAACATTGCGGTTCTTGACTCTTCCACACGACACGGCCATGATCTGGTGAATTATTGCGTTTTTGTAAATGACTCTGGACTTAAGAAGTTTGTTCACCGCTAGTTGCAAGGCAACCCACCCACCTGTAATTGAAGCACATCGGGTTCCGCCATCAGCAACAATTACGTCGCAATCCACAACGATTTGTCGCTCTCCCAATTGAGCAAAGTCTATTGCTGTCCGTAATGTCCGCCCAATCAATCTTTGGATCTCCACTGTTCGTCCTGAGACATTGGCACCTCTGTCCCTTCTACTCCTTGTATGGGTTGACCGAGGAAGCATTGAATACTCAGCGGTAACCCAACCAAGCCCTGTGCGTCGTCGAAAGAATGGAACAAAATCTTCAACTGAAGCGGTACAAATTACTTGCGTGTTACCGCATTTAATCAAACAGGACCCCTCTGCAAACGGATTGCAATGTGGCTGAATTGAAACGTTTCTCAATTCATCAATTTGTCTTCCAGAATGTCTCATAACTCTTCCAAAATTACTTAAATGATAATCACACTTTAAATTGGTAAAAAATATCTCTCAGGGATAAATGGCTTAAAGGGCGTTTTAAACGAATTTACCAAATAAGAGTGTAAATCGCATTTTACGACAAAAATTGCTCTATCAAGACTGATTTTGGAAAGTTTCGTATTTATTCAAATTGCTTCGTTCAATTTTTTAGCGGGATCTACTGGACTGACAAAAACCTACTACCGTGTTTAGGTTGTGTTCATTTCAGGTTTAATAAGATCAAAATATAGCAAAATCAACAATTGAGGATCAAGCCTTTCAAAGAGTCAATACTACCTGATTTTAAGTCAAAAACATTTATGATGATCTTAAAGAAAATATGATGGGAAAGACTGAGCTTTGACCTACTCACCCGTGTCATGAAAGCCGAAACCACAGTTGTCTAGAATCTACGAACCCTCTGGATATTACCATGCGTGAACCACTTGCCCCCCCAATCCTTTAGGTGAAACTTCATTTTGAGTTATTAACATAATTTCCTTGTAATGACGGGGGCTGAGGGAAGAATTCTGTGTGTTCAACCTGTCACTTACATGGCAACATACTTGGCAGAATTAATCTCCAGCAGGTCAAAAGCACAGTCTGAACTTCTTGGTAGAGTGACTTCATTCAGCGTCAATATAGTGTCCACAGAAAACACTTCATTTTTCGTATGCTTGCTAAATTAATTGATGACTCGAAATCCTCTTTTTCAATATTTTCTTGAGTGAAATAGACCTGATGTCTACCGGCAAAGTGAGATTGTTTTGATATTCACCAGTTCTATATGGTATAGTGGAACCAACATCAACCTGCCTTTTGAGGAAAACTGCCATGCAATCCGTCGCTAAGAAGAAAAGAAAAAACCCATTCACGCCGGGGTATGGGGTTTACCCACCGGAAATGGCCGGTCGTGATAGGCTGCAGGATGATTTGCGGGACCGCCTGGACGGCATTGTCGAGAAAAAGTGCAACCCAACCGCCATTATTCTCACTGGTCCACGCGGGTGCGGCAAGACCGCACTCCTCGGTTGGTTGCGAACAAAGGCCAAAAAGCGGGGGTTGGCAATAGTAAGTCTGGCCTCTGATACCACAACTTCACCGGCGACAATGGCACGCGAAATGGCCCGCCAGTTTCCGCAGAAACTGTGGGAACGCCTGAGTGGTTTACAGGTGAATGTCGGGCCGACGGGTGTCGGTGGAGGAATTGATCTTGCCAGGCCCCGCCCGGAAGTTAGGGATGAGGATCTCCGGACATGGATTGAAGCATTGGGTTGTGGCGAGACAGGTGGGGTTATTCTCATTGATGAAGCCCATAGTATGGCGCCCGATGTCGGTACGATATTTTATAATGCAGCCCAGGCGGCAGCTCAGGCCAAGCCCATCCTGCTGGTGATTGCAGGCACACCGGATCTGAGATCTGTCCTTCGGCGTTCAAAGGCCACTTTTACGGAGCGGGGACAGCTTCAACGCATCGGTCGGCTGACCCGGAATGAGTCAAGGCGAGCACTCACCAAACCCTTCAAGGAGCAGGGGATTAACTTGCCACCGGATATCCTCAATCCGGTGCTGGACGAAGCCCAAGACTATCCCTACTTCCTTCAGCTCTGGGGCAAGGCTCTCTGGGATGTCATGCAGCGTTATCCAGACTTGCCGGCCAGCAGTGATGTGGTGGCAAAAGCCAGGGATGAAAGCCACCAAGGCCGCAATGACCTTTATGGCGAGCGAATGCAGGAACTGGCCGAGAATGACCTGCTGGTACCGCTGGCTGAAATGGCATGGCGGGTGGGTCCAGATAGGCAACCCACCCGTTACGATTTTGAACTGGCTGTCCGGCATCTGTCCCGTGACACCCTTGAGCAAGGTAGCATAGACCAGAGCAGGGCTGAGCAGAAACTGCTCCACACTGGGTTTATCTGGGAACCCAAATTTGGCACTTGGGAATTCGGCATTCCCTCCCTAGCATCGTATATTCGGAAGGATGCCGTCAGGCATCTGCTTGAATCCCTGCAAGGAGATGGCAACGTACATGCCCTCAAGAAACTGGCCGACTGTTTTGGTCCACCAACGAACCAGCCTATGGTCATCAGCATAGATAAACTTAAGATAGTCCTAGATCAGAATCATCATATTGCGAATGCCAAACTGAAACAATTCAGGTCAATGAAAGTGCTTGTGGCGGACGCTGTGCCTGACCATGTTCGCCTGATGGTCCCCAATCTGGTTCAAGCGATTGTGGCGGAAGCTAGCAAACAGAAGCTACTCTAAGCGAACAGGTCAAACCAGAAGCTGAAGAAAAGAAGGATACGAAAGGCAGGAAGAATCCCTAGAACCACTATTGAGGCAAACTGCTCTGTCAGGCGTTGCCCTAGTCAATATTCTTCCTGTAGTCGTGTCAAATCTCTACCCATCTTTAACATTTAGTGCGCGAAAGCCAATAGAAATGGGGATGTTAAAATTCAAGGGGCATTACTTTCGGCACTTGAGTCCCTCAATATTGTTCTGAGTGTCATAGCGATGGCTCGGGGTACAAGTTGTACGGTGCCGGTCACGTCCAAACCGACGGCCTAGCGGGCCAAAGTATTTGATTGGTTGGGTGATACAATCCATCCGACTCTAGGTGAGGCTCAATCTGCCCGATGAAAGAGCCCTGTCCAGTAAGTGCAGTTTAACAAATTGGATTAAACCCTCATGAATAGGGGATAATACCTCAATTAATGTTCAAGAAGTTCGGTATAGAACTTTAGCAATTTCCCTGTCAATTTTCCTAGTTGCGGGGTGGTTAACCCAATTCACGATAATTGGTGCTGTTTTAATTGCGAGGGAGAAAACGACTTTTTAGACATTTTCTCTCTGCCATTTGTGAATTTCCCTCAAGGCGCCAGGTAGAAAGGGAGCAGCGATGCCCCTTTTTACACGGCGCTCTAGCTCAAGCCCTATTGTAGTGGGAAATATCGCCTTTTATATTAAAGTACTTGAAAATAGGAAAACAATATGAACAGAACAAATAATCTTGATTTGACTAAAATGTCGCAATATGAGAAACATACAACTCAACAAAATTTGCACCTAACGACAGTGAATTTATTGGATAACTCAAACGGGACGGTTTAGAAGTCAATAATCAATAAAAAATTAAGTTTCTCTGAAAATGACTTTTTTAACAAAAGGAGTATTATTTTTAGTATCCTTCGTTTAAAAAAAGACGATTTGAATAATGATTGAATTGAAATTGTTTGAAGAGTTAGACCAACGCAATCGACACGTTTTTTCGCGCTTAGTCGAATCATTTCTCACTCATGGAATGCCAGTTGGCTCTAGGACATTGGCAAGGGATTTAGACATGAATGTTTCGCCCGCGACTGTCCGTAATATCATGCATGATCTGGAATTGCTCGGTTTATTGACAAGTCCGCATGTTTCATCTGGCCGGGTGCCCACCAATCTAGGGTTGCGATTGTTTGTTGATGAACTATTGGAAGTCGGTGATATTAAGCCGGAAGAAAAAGAAGAGTTCGCCAGACTTAATCTTGACAACCATCCGCTGTCCGACACCATGGATAAAGTCGGGACAATTCTTTCACTGTTGACCAATGGGGCAAGTTTAGTTCTCATGCCTAAGCATGAGGAAAGAGTCAAACAAGTGGACTTTGTCTTGCTCAATGAAAATCAGGCCCTTGTTGTTCTTGTGTTAGCCGATGGGACGATTGAAAATAGAGTGTTTACACCACCAAGGGGTATTACTCAAGCTTCTCTTCGAGAAGCTGCGAACTATGTCAACTCCTTTGTGAATGGCGAAAGTATCATTGATCTCCAAGTGCTCATTCAAGAAGATATTTCAGATCGGAAATTTGAGCTTGATGAATTAGCAGCGGAGCTTATTGAAAAGGGCGCGGCTATCTGGGACCGCCATCCTGGTTACTCGGACCGATTGATTGTAAGAGGGCGAGCAAAACTGCTTGAGGATGATGATAAAGAAGTTGACTTCAAGCAAATTAAATCCTTGTTTGACGACCTTGAAAAGAAAAAAGAAATAGCAAACATATTGGAACTCATTGAGGGAGGGCAAGGTGTTAAAATTTACATCGGCTCGGAAAACAAACTATTTTCAATGTGGGGTTCAACTCTAGTTGCTACACCTTATATTAATGCCGAAGGAAAAATAATTGGTGCAATCGGAGTGATTGGTCCCACAAGATTGAATTACGGCCGGGTTGTGCCGATTGTTGATTACACAGCTCAACTTGTTAGCAAACTTGTTGCTGAACAAACTTAACTTGATCAAACAAACAGTAAAGACAATGAATAGCGAAAAACAAGCTGATATTCCTGAGAAAAATGATTCAACAGATACGAAAGATACCTCGGATTCTGTCAATGAAGTGGATGACACCATGCAGAATTTAGGCGAAGCTCTTGCGAGCTATTGGTCAAACTTCTTTAACGGAAAAATTGGTAAACTCAAGGAAGAGAATCAAAAGTTCCTCCTCAATCTGTCAATTGAAAGGGATAAAACTAAACGGCTTGAGAACAAAATCAGTTCCGAACGGAAGTATGATGGTGTGAAGCTCGCTCGAGAAATCCTTGGCAGTTATGACAACTTACTTCGGGCCATTGAAGCGGGTAAGCAAAATAGTAGTTCCGATAACATCGCTGCCTGGGTTGAAGGCATTGAAGCCGTTTATCGTGAATTTCAAGAAACGCTGAAACGTAATCACATTCAAGAAATCAATCCAAAAACCGGTGATCTATTTGATCATAACTTACATGAAGCACTTTATTATGCTCCAGTTCCAGGATTTAGTGATGGACAAATCACAGAAGTTCGGCAGACAGGCTTCATATTCCATACTCGTCTGTTGCGTCCCGCTAAAGTCGGAGTTGCTGAATGTATACCGAGTGAGGAGCCCGAGCCGTCACCAGACGCAGAACCAGAACAGGATTCACCAGGTGTAGGCGAATCAGATACCCCACAATCTGACTAATTTTTGGTGTTAAGTTCCTTCAATTCATAGATGAGCTGTAGGGCTCCAATGGGGGTGAGATTATCTGGATTTACTTCCTTAATTTTCTCTTCAAGGGCTGTGATCTCAGGTTCGGGAGGCGGCACCTCTTCAAATAATGGGGCAAATAAGGGAAGGTCAAAGTTAATTCCCTTGGGTTTTTCCTGTTCATTTTCCAATCGGTCAAGAATAAAATTTGCTCGATTGATAACAGGCTTTGGCAAGCCGGCGAGTTGGGCTACTTGAATGCCATAGGAACGGCTAGCGATGCCATCAACAACCTCATGCAGGAATATAACATCACCCTCCCACTCTTTAACCCGAACGGTCGCATTAGTTATTCGCTTAAGCTTATCGGATAAGTGTGTGAGTTCATGATAGTGCGTGGCAAAGAGTGTCCGACAGTTAATTTTGTTATGGAGGTACTCAAGTGTAGCCCAAGCAATGGATAATCCATCATAAGTGGCAGTTCCACGACCGACCTCATCAAGAATCACGAGTGCACGACTATCTGCTGTGTTCAAAATGGCGGCTGTTTCAATCATTTCGACCATAAATGTAGACCGCCCCCTAGCGAGATCATCGGCGGCACCGACTCGCGAGTACAACTGCGATACAATGCCGATTTTGGCTTCTTTGGCAGGAACGTAGGAGCCAATTTGAGCGAGTAATACAATGAGAGCGTTTTGTCGTAGATAAGTTGACTTGCCGGCCATATTAGGTCCAGTTAAGAGGGTAATGCGTGAGTCGTGTTTTAATTGGCAATCATTGGCGATGAATGGATTGTGACCTTCACGTGCCAAAGACTTTTCTACAACAGGATGACGCCCGCTCCGTATGTCAATAGCAATGTCATCATTTAAAATGGGTTGACACCAATTATTATTGGCAGCAATTTCAGCCATACTTCCGATAACGTCCAACTCCGAAATCGTTTGTCCAACAGCCAGTATAGCCGCGGATTGATTAAGTATGTCGTGGCGGAAGCTGTCAAAGAGACTCTGTTCAAGAGTGATTTTATTCAATTCAGCATTAAAGATTTTCGTTTGTAATTCGGAAAGCTCTTGGGTATTAAACCGGGCTTTGTTTACGGTTGATTGGCGGTGAATGAAGATATCTGACAAAGGCTCTGTAGCCATTTTTTCAAAATAGGATGAGGGTGTTTCAATGTAATAACTCAGCATGTTGTTGAACCGAATTTTTAAACTGCTAATACCGGTTAATTTGATATACTTTTTTTCCAATTCAGCAATAAAGTGGCGTGCTTGATCACGTAGAAGACGAATTTCATCAAGTTCTTCATTATATCCTTTTTTGATATAGCCACCCTCTTTTGTGGTTATCGGTGGCTGGTCAACAAGAGCATCCTGCAATTCCATTGACATATCTTTTAAGGACAAAATCACATCCATCTCAACCTTTCGTGCCTCCGAAAGCAGTTCAAGCGACAGGACATCATTACGCACACTCAAAGCTTGAGTTAATCCCGTTTGAATCGCTTTCATATCCCTTGGACTTCCACGCTCAAGTCCGAGTCGCGAGAGGGAACGGTGTAGGTCAGGAATCTTACGAAGTTTTGTCCGGAGTCGGGAGCGGAAGTCAGCGTGGGCCAGAAATAGTTTTACTTCGTTCTGTCGCTTGGTAATAATACCAATGTTGGTTGTGGGTGTTTTGAGCCATTTCTCCAACAGTCTTGCTCCACCTGCAGTCAGGGTATCATCGAGAACAGAAATCAGAGTGTTGCTTCGCTCTCCTGATAGATTGTGTATAATTTCCAGGTTCTTCCATGTCGCGGTGTCAATTTGCATAGCGTGCTCATGCCGTTCACATTGGGGAGGTTGCAAAACTGGAAGCTTTCCCTGTTGGGTCATCTCAATATAAGCAATCAGAGCACCAATGGAGGCACAATCTGAGCGCTTGATGTTGCCGAAAGCATCAAGTGAACTCACCTTAAATAAATCGTGGATACGTTTTTTGCCCGCCTGACTGTCAAAGTGAATATCGGTAAAGGGAGTGAGAGATTCACAGTTTTCTTGCAAGGTTGAGATAATCTGTGCCGGTAATGATTCGGGATAAAGGATTTCATTGGGAGATATACGAGCGAGTTGCGGTGCGAGTTTAACTTGAGGAAAATTACAAACGTGGAGTTCGCCCGAGGAAATATCCGCCCAAGCGAGAGAAAAGAGATTGCGAATATTATGGACGGCGGCAATATAATTGGGCTTTTTGGCATCAAGGAGTGAATCTTCAGTCAAAGTGCCAGGTGTGATCAACCTGATAACTTCACGTTGAACAACGGCTTTATGTCCTCTTGATTTAGCTTCGGCCGGTGTTTCAGTTTGGACACAGACCGCGACCCGAAATCCTTTGCGGATTAACATTTGGAGATAATGATCTGCCGAATGAACTGGTACGCCACACATTGGAATATCGGTCTTATTGGTTTTACCCCGTTTAGTCAACGCAATATCCAGGGCCTCAGCCGCGGCGATGGCATCGTCAAAAAACATTTCATAAAAATCACCCATTTGATAAAAGAGCAAGGCATGCTCATACTGGCTTTTTATAGCCAGATATTGTTCCATCATCGGGGTCAAATTATCGGTTTGTTTAAGCACCATGATTAATATGTGGATGTGGTGTATTCAAATGAGATATTCAGGAAATGATTACAATTAGAGTTCGTTCCTTTGAGATTGCAAATAATCAGTGATTAAGGCAAGTATTTCAAACATGATATTCATGGCGACCATGGCTGTCACTTTATTAGGATTATCAGCTGTTGGCATGAGACATACCACATCACCTCCAATGATATTGAGGCCTCGAACAGACCGCAATAGCCCGATGGCTTGCTGCATGTTAAAGCCCGGAATTCCTGGCTCCAGATTGGCAACACCTGGGGCAATTGAGGCGTCAAGACTATCAAGGTCAAACGTAATATAGACTGGTTTATCGGCGATTCGCTCACGTATGACTCTGCAGCATGCCGCTTCACCGAGAGTATCATAGTCCTGTTTGGTTATCAGCTTGTACCCGAGCTCAATGCTTGGTTCATACCAATCCAAAGACCGGGGGTTTCCGCGGATACCAATTTGGGTTGAGGCATTCGCGTTAATATGTCCCTCCTTGACGAGCTGGGCGCCCCAGTGCGCAGCCGATTGCCGCGCTCCCAGAAAGTGTTCCAGATGCAAGAAGGTATCTGTATGTGCGTCAATATGAAGCAATGCAACAGGTTCCCCCTGAGATAATTTTGAGGCTTTGCCGCCCATAGCCCGCAGAATACCTCCAGTAATTGAATGGTCACCTCCAATGGCAACAGTTCGGGTTTCAGCTCGGTCAAGAGTCACAAAATAATTGGTTATATGCTTTATTGAGGCCTCGTTATTGTTACCTTCGGGTAAAGGGACATCACCAAAATCAAAAATCCGACAGCATTGCCAAGGATTAAGGTTGAAATCTAAATGTACTCGGCGTCCTAACCCCGAAATATCACGTACGGCTCGGGGTCCCAAATGTTGGTCTCTCAGTGTTGTTCCATTGCCAGTTGAGTGAGGAACACCCACAAGGGCGATGTCACACTTAGTGGGTTCAGAAGATTGTTCACATTTGAAAAAGGTTGGAATTCCGGCCCAATACAAACCTTTGACAAAATCTTTATCAAGGTCATTTTGATGTTTGGTCGCCATTTTCGTAACACTTTTTAGAAACGACATTTAATCGTATTAGTTATTATTTTTAACTTGACATTGTAATGCAAACAAGTAAATTCTTGTGAAAATTGAAGAAATATTATGCGTAAATTGATGGATGTAATAACACTCACATTAAGTTTCTGAACAGGTTGGAAAACGCATCATGACTGGGGATACCAAGTTTCAACTTAAGAAACGACCTGAGGAACTCTTCCTTTTCACGGCCAAAGACGGCCATGTCGGTACATCCTTTACCCCCCCCCAAAAAAAACGCTCGCCCCTTTATCTAGTCCGGGCCTTTGCCACGGAAACCGGTGTCATTCTTGGACAAGTCCGGGTTTCGGACTCATCAAAGTTTAAATGCGATAGCCCTGTGTAACACCGAAAATGTCAAAAGACTATTTTACCTATGACGGTGAGGCAACACGATATGCCACGTTCCCCTTGGGCGGTATTGGAGCAGGCTCAATCGGAATTGGCGCAGATGGTCGATTGAAAGATTGGGAAATCTACAATCGCCCTGCAAAAGGCAGCTTGAATGGCTTCACCCATTTTGCAGTCAAGGCTATGCGTGGTGATCAACTAATTGATATTCGGCTCCTAAACGGCGAATATAAAGGTAATGCTGCTGGCGAATTGCAAGGCACCCCGTACAACACGTTTGGTTTTGGCCCAAGGCGTGAAACAATGGCGGGTTTCCCATGGTTCAATGAGACATCGTTGCAAGGGCCATACCCAGTTGCTGAATTAAGCTTTAAGGATGTTCGGTTTCCAGGTAGCGTTAAAATGGAAGCGTTCTCACCATTTGTCCCGCTTGAGTCGCGTATTTCATCGATGCCGGCGGCGCACTTTGAGGTTGAAATCACAAATAGCAGCGAAAAAGACATCGACTATTCGATTTATGGCTGTATCGGTTTCCCATTCAAGGAAGCTGTTGTTGATGCCAAGACCGGATCTCAAACCAGTCTGACAGGGCGTGCCATTTGTAAGAAAACGTCGGTTGACTACGGCGAGTTATGCTTGGCGACAGATCACGCGGATACAAGCTTTCAGCGGAATACATTTCGCGGAAGCTGGTTTGATACGATGGAGGTTTATTGGCAAGACATCTCCGCCCCCGGCAATTTGAAGGACCGGTTTTACGGTGTCGATGGGGAAAAAGCGGCCGAAATGCCGCTAAGTAATTCGGAGCATGGCGTTTTGGCTAGTCACGTGACAATAAAGCCTGGGCAGTCGAAAAAAATCCGTTACATAATTTCGTGGTTCGTGCCCAATGTAACAAAATATTGGGACGAACAATCCGGATTACTAGACGAGCAGAAGCCAGTACCGGAAGTCTGGACGAATTACTACGCGAGTGAATGGTCCGGCGCCGAGAGTGTGGCCGAGGAAGCTTTTGACAAGTGGGATTACGCTCTTGATCGCACCAAACGCTTGAAGGAACTTTTGATCGGCACAACAGCACCGGTCGAGGTCATTGATGCGATTTCGGCGAATCTTTCAATAGTCAAAACAGCCACAACTATGCGTCTTCAAGATGGAACTTTTTATGGGTGGGAGGGCTGTCACCCAGACTCAGGCTGTTGCGAAGGTTCTTGTACTCACGTTTGGAACTATCAGCAGGTATTGCCCTTCCTGTTCCCAGATCTTGAACGGTCGATGCGAGAAGCGGATTACAAATTTAATCAAGTGCCAGACGGTGGCGGAATGGCATTCCGTTTGAAATTGCCTTTAGGCATTGGAACTGGGCTGGCGCGCCCTTGTGTTGATGGTCAAATGGGCAATGTATTAAAAACTTATCGGGATTTCAAATTGTTTGGTGAAATTGAGTGGCTGAAAAAGATGTGGCCAACCACCAAAGCTGCGTTGGAATATGCTTGGCATTCTGAAAACTACGACAGTTGGGATCCGGACCAGACTGGTGTTATGACGGGTCGCCAACATCACACGTTGGACATGGAATTGTTCGGGCCAAATAGCTGGTTAAATGGCTTTTACCTAGCTGCACTACAGGCGGGTGCAAAGATGGCAGAGGCAATTGGGGATTCAGACGCCGCGGCGCAATATCGAGAGATATATGAACGTGGCCGAAAGTGGACAAACGAGCACCTGTTTAACGGCGAGTATTTCATTCAAAAAATTGATTTAGACGACAAGAGCATTCTTGATAAATACGACACGACGAAAGGTCATGTTGGGATTATTGACGCTGATATCTACGGAATGTACTGGTCTGACGAAACCAATGAATTGAAATATCAGATCGGGGATGGGTGTGAGATTGACCAAGTATTGGCAGAATGGCATTGCGCACTTTATGGCCTTGATTCGGTCTTTGATGAGGACAAGTTCAAAAAAGCGGTTCTTTCAATCTACAAGCACAACTTCAAACACCGCCTAGGTGACGCCGCCAATCCTTGTCGTGTGTTTGGGATGGGTGATGAGGCTGGGACAGTTATGTGTGAGTGGCCAGAAGGTGCCCGCCGCCCACGCATTCCAGTGCCCTATTCGCAAGAAACCATGCATGGATTTGAGTATGCATTCGGTACCCAACTGATGATGATTGGCGAGCTTGAGAAGGGCTTCGAAGTATTTAAGGCAGTTCGTGATAGATATCGCGGCGACAATCGAAACCCTTGGAACGAAATTGAGTGTGGCTCGAATTATGCAAGATCAATGGCATCTTACGCTGCACTTTTGGTTCTTTCCGGTTTCGAATTTGACGCCGCCAAAAAGTTTTTGGGCTTCAACCCAGCCACCAGTGCCAAAGTTTCATACAAAACGATCTGGTCTAACGGCCAGTCGTGGGGGTCGATCGAGATTGACGAGGGTGAAGCAACGCTATCCGTTGAAGGCGGTCAGCTAGAGCTCACCACACTAATGATTTGCAAAGCAACTTTTGACTTAACGGCATTACAGAAGGCAGGCGCAGCAATCGTTAACAACGATTTTGCGGTCGTTACCGCGGGTCAGATACTGCGGGTCTCGATTGCAGGAAACAATCTACATTCAAATTTTTAGAAAGCATCATAAGGAGGATATCATGAAGCTTAAACTAGCACTGGCTACCGCCGTTTCTTTGTTCGCGTTTAACGCGACAGCGGCTGACATTCCGGCCGACATCGAAGCAACACTGACCGTGTATCAGTGGGACAACCCACAAATCATCGCTTCAACGGATCTTGCAATTGAACGGTTCGCAGCACGCTATCCGAACGTGAAAGTTGTACCAATGTTCGGGTCAGCAATGAACGGTTGGGGTGAATATTCAAACTCATTCTTCAACGAGATTGCAGCGGGCACCAACATCGACGTGTTCGCGACCGCAATCGAAGGGTTTGAAGAAGTTGCCGGAAACGGCCTACTGCTTAACCTCGACAGTCTCGTGCAAGAAAACCCAGATGCCGCTGCGGTATTTGACGAAATTGAACCTAATCTCCTTGCGGGAATGCGTTCTCGCGTTTCGGGCGAACTTAACTACTTCCCTACTGAGTGGAACAACATCGTAGTTTTCTACAACCAAGACATGTTTGATGAAGCCGGTATTGCATACCCTGCAGATGATTGGACATGGAACGACTTCCGAGAAACTGCGAAAGCGCTGACGGTGCGTGACGACAACGGCAACGTCACTCGCTTTGGTTTTGCTTTGCCTGGGGGCAACTTCGGTCTGCAACCATGGCTGCTGACCAACAACACCGGTTATCTTGACAGGAGCTGGACGGAAGTTACGGTCACTCAACCTGAATTCCGTGAATCGCTGCAGTTTATGCACGACTTGATCCACGTTGACGGTTCGACCGCCGCATTTGAAGTGCCTGGATTCCAGGACGACAAACTGGGAGCAGGTCTACTCGCAATGTCGACAGCTGGTCACTGGCCAACGAATGGCCTCAAGGCCGCTGGAATCGAAAATTTGGGCGTAGCAAACTTTCCTCGCAACAAGTCAAATTCAACCGTATTTGGCATCGGTGGAGTTGGTGTAACAACAGCTTCCGATAACCCTGACCTTGCTTGGGAATTTGTTCTGGAACTGACCGGTGAAGTTTACCAACAAGAACTGGCAGACTCAGGCGTTTCAATCCCGTCGTGGCGTCGTTTCGCAACCACAGACAAGTGGACAGCATACCCAGACAACTCTGCAATTTTCTATGAGAGCGCAAAAACGGCGATCCCAGTTCCTTCTCCAGGTAACTTTGCTGAGATGGAATCGATTTTCATGCGTCATCTCGAAGCGTATCTGACCAACAATCAGGATCTTGATACGACCATTTCCTCCATGAATAGCGAAATGAGTCGCTCGATGGAGCGCCAATCGCGCTAAGCTAAAGCAACGCCGATCCAAGGTAACTTGGGTCGGTGCGCCGAGAACGGAAGGTCATCGATCGTGTCTATCTTAACAAGAAGAGAGGCGCGTGCAGGCTATATGTTTCTTGCCCCTGCCTATTTGCTTTATGCGCTTTTCATTGCACTGCCTTTGGTTGCTGCTCTGATGTTGTCGGTTCTTCAAGTCAATCGACTGACTTTGGATATAACTTTTGTTGGTCTTGAGAACTACAAGTGGGTCTTGGGCGACCCTCGTTTCTGGACAACATTCAAAAACACTTTCTTTTTCATTTCAATGGCGGTCGTTGGGAATGTGGGGGGAGGATTAATTCTGGCGGTTTTGATGGATCGCAATTACCCAAACTTCATTCTATATTTTCTAAGATTGGCCTATTTCTTGCCCGTCCTGATGTCGCTTGCATTTGTATCTTTCATCTGGAAATTCCTTTTTGCGACGGATTTAGGTGTTATAAATTACTACGTTCAACAACTTGGTTTCACCAAGATTGGCTGGCTGTCAAATCAAGATGTTGCTATGTATTCGATTATCCTTGTTGATGTTTGGAAAAATGTTGGCTTCTTCATCATCATTATCCTTGCCGCATTGCAAGGTATCCCACGTTCACTATTGGAAGCTGCGAAAATTGACGGTGCGTCTGAATCGACAATCCTGTGGCGCATAAAAGTCCCATTTATTGCGCCCGTGCTACTGTTCCTTGTTACCTTTGCCACTATTGGCGGTCTGCAGGTTTTCGATTCGATCCGCATTATGACAAACGGTGGTCCAGGTGATGCGACACGTTCGGTTGTTATGTACATGTTCGAAGAAGCCTTCGGTGCAGGCGACAGCGGAGCTGGCGCTGTGGCGGCCTTGGTTCTTCTGATCGTAATTTCTCTGGTTGTTGCAGCACAGTTCGCGATTGCACAAACTATTTCGCCCAGGAGGTAATATGTCCGGCTTTCAGTCACTGTCCGCACATGCGACGTTGGCAGACCGTTTGTATTCCGCAATGCAAGCGGTCCATTGGCGAAATACTGGCGTACTAATTATTTTGCTCATCGGCGCAATTTTTATGTTACTTCCATTTCTCTGGATGTTTTCGGCATCGATGCGACCGGCAGCGGAAGCCTATCAGTTGCCGCCAAGTTTCTTCCCAAAAAGAATAAATTTAGAATCATATCGTGAACTTTTGAACAGCCCAGTACCGTTTCTGCGGATGTACTGGAATAGTTTAGTCGTTGCCAGCGTAACGACAGTAGTTGTTATTTTCACATCAGCAATGGCGGCATTTGCTTTTTCCCGCTTGCGTATGCCAGGTTCAAATACTTTGTTTGTGGTTTTGTTGGCAGGTTTGATGGTGCCACCGGCCATGTTGATTATCCCCCTATTCTTCGGAATTGCATGGGCCGGTCTTCACAACACACTGTGGGCGATTATCGTTCCCGGTCTTGCTAATCCATTGGCAATTTTGATGATGCGGTCGTTCATGCAAAGCCAGTCGCGAGCATACGAAGAAGCAGCATTCATAGACGGTGCGTCTTATTGGACAATTTTTTGGCGAATTTCGCTTCCGCAAATGGGACCGCCTATCGCGGCATTGGCAATCATTGTGTTCACCACGAGCTGGAATAACTTCTTGTTGCCATTAGTATTTGCCAGAAGCCCCGAAGTGATGACCCTTCCCATTGGTATGATCGCGATCTCGAACGTGACTATGGGTGTGGAACTTTCTGTCCTGATGTCCGCAGTTACCCTGGCGCTTTTGCCGCTGACCATTGTCTTCATAGTTGCACAACGCTTCATAGTTGAAAGCATCGCCAGTACCGGCATCAAAGGCTAAGAATTATATCTGAGGTACAGACTGTGAGTGAATTAGAACTAAGATCGCTGAACAAATACTTTGGGGATTTCCAAGCGGTCCGTGATTTAAACATGAAAATAAACAAAGGAGAACTGATCGTTTTTGTCGGCCCGTCAGGGTGCGGCAAATCTACTTTGTTGCGATTGATTGCTGGACTCGAGGAGATCTCATCTGGCGAGTTGCTGATTAACGGTGAAGTTGCCAATACTTGGGTGCCGGTCAAGCGCCAGGTGGCAATGGTATTTCAGAGCTACGCTTTGTATCCCAATATGACCGTCGCCGGCAATATTGCATTCGGTCTACAACAAACCAAAATGCCAAAGGACGAGATCAAAAAGCTTGTTGCAGAGGCGTCAACCACACTTAAGCTTGACGAACTATTGCATCGCCGTCCGTCACAACTGTCCGGAGGTCAGTCACAGCGGGTTGCAATCGGTCGTGCAATCGTCCGAAAGCCTAGGATTTTCCTTTTCGACGAACCTCTGTCGAACCTGGACGCTGAGCTGCGAGTCCACATGCGTGTGGAGCTTATTGCTCTTCATCGGCGTATTAAGAAGACAATGATCTACGTTACCCATGACCAGGTCGAAGCCATGACAATGGCCGATCGGATCGTTGTTCTTAATGCTGGCAATATTGAGCAAGTTGGTACTCCATTGGAGTTGTATAACTCACCCACGAACGAGTTTGTGGCAGGTTTTATTGGTTCACCAAAAATGAACTTTTTTGAAGAAACTCATCGCGAGGGCGACTATATTAGTGTGGCCGGCGGCAGGTTTAGCTTGACTGACTTAGATATAGTAACGCTGCCGCCACGTTTAAAAGTGGGCATTCGACCGGAAAGTATTGAAGTAGGTTCATCTGTTGCATTGCCGATCAAAGGCAAGGTTGAATTGGTGGAGAGATTGGGAGCTGAGTCGTTCATTTATGTAAACATCGGAGCCGCAAGCCCAATTGTTGCGCGGGTATCTGGTCAGAAGGCCCCAAATGCAGGTGATACAGTCGGAATGGGCGCCAAGGACGGTCTTACATATTTGTTTGACGCGACAACCGGATCGTGTGTGTCGGGAATATCAACCAAGCTAAACGAAACCTGACATGACAACTCTGCTAAACGGAAAAAACATTGATCTCAGCGGCGGGTCAGGGAATCGGTCACGCTAGTATCACGCCTTCATTGAATTGATGGATAAAGGCGAGATACTAGGAAGAAATACTGCTCGCAATTAATTGGTGTTGACTGTTGACAGAGAATAATGCAAACAAACTACATCATTTCAATGATTTTGTGATACTAGCTTCAAGGCATATGTTGCCAATGGCGCAAAAGTTGTGGCGTGCGATATCAAAGAGACAGCGCTTGAAGAACTTGGCACAATCGATGGCGTTAGCGGGCGATATTTGGACGTTACAAATTGCGAAGCGCTCAAAGAACTTTAGGACGAAGTGGGACCGCTTGATGTGATGTTTAACTGCGCAGGTTACGTAGCCGCTGGACCGGTCCTGGAATGCGACGAAAAGGATTAGGTGTTTTCATTTGAGTTGAATGTTACGGCGATGTTCAGTTCAATCAAATATGCGCTGCCCAAAATGATCGAAAACGGTGGCGATTCGATTATCAACATGGCTTCGGTTGCTTCTTCGATAAAGGGAGTTCCGAACAGATTTGCGTACTTCGCATCCAAAGCAGCCATAATCGGCATGACTAAGTCTATTGCCGCAGATTTTGTGACGCGCGGTATTCAATATAACGCTATTTGCCCAAGCACGGTCGAAAGCCCTAGTATCACGACACCGTTGAATTGATGTAATTAATTTGCATTATTCTCTGTCATATTGTAAATCAACAACAACAATTAATTGAGAGCAGTAATTCTTCCTCAATAATCAGGTCCATCGTGCATGCCTCACCGGTCGTATGGTTGGAGCTGATACTGGGGAGATTGATAGAGGATAATGATGATGGAAAAGACAGGAAGAAAAATTGACCGCGTGCATTTGGCAGAGGATGAGAAGCAGTGTTGACAAGACCGTATCAAGCGTGGCAAGGGTTCGGCTCAATCACGCTTACGGGCTCAGATTCTGTTGTGAGCTAACGCGCACCGTCCTGGTGGTCGATACAAAGACAAGGCGATAGCTGATAGTGTTGGTGTGGGCACTGCAACGGTTGAGCGGGTGCGTCAACAATGCGTTTTGGAGGGGATTGAAGCGACGGTTGAACGCAAGGTTCAAGAGAACCGTAAGCCGCGTACACTGAATGGTGAGAGTGAGGCTAAGCTGGTGATGTTGGCCTGCTCCAAGCCGCCCGAGGGTCATGCTCAGTGGAGTTTAAAACTGTTAAGTAATAAGTTGGTTGAACTAGAGATTGTGGATACGATTTCGACCGAGACGGTGCTGAGGTCACTCAAAAAACTGCTTAAAGCCGTGGCGTAAGAAGACTTGGTGTATTCCCCCCAAAGCGAATGCTGATTTTGTCTATGCTATGGAAGATGTTCTGGAAGTGTACCATCGCGAGTATGACGATAACACGGTTTTGGTCTGCTTGGATGAGACCTCAAGGCAACAGACACTGGAAACCCGTCTCCCTTGACCCGTGCGTCCGGACCAACCCGCGTGCTACGATTACGAATATACACGGAACGGAACGGCAAATCTCTTCATGTTGTCGGCTCCACTGCTGGGATGGCGTCATGTGAAAGTCACGGACCGTCGAACTAAGCCGGACCTTGCCCATGTGTTGAAAGACCTTGCCGATGTTCATTTTCCTGATAAACACATTGTCCTCGTCATGGACAATTTGAACACACACAAACTGTCCACCTTGTATAACGCATTCAAACCCGCTGAGGCACGTCGTCTCGTCAATCGGTTTGAGGTTCACTATACACCCAAGCATGGGAGTTGGTTAAACCGAACTTCTTG
>MKWU01001373.1_pt1 | contig 42374 bp, 33 predicted proteins | sample 809101 | NCBI WGS metagenome assembly MKWU01 (sample SAMN05860141, study PRJNA318959) | sponge metagenome | host: Aplysina aerophoba | place: Slovenia: Piran, Adriatic Sea, Gulf of Piran | collected 2013-05-07 | reverse complement strand
TGGCGAAGATGCTGGCGGCCGACGCGGCGTGGGAGGCGGCGAATGTGTGCCTGGAGACACACGGCGGCTTTGGCTTTGCGAGGGAGCATGATGTGGAGCGAAAGTTTCGTGAGGCGAAACTGTATCAAATTGCGCCGGTCTCGAATAACCTGGTGCTGTCTTATTTGGCTCAGCATGTGTTGGGATTGCCGCGATCTTATTGAGTGTTAGGTAGCGCATTTACAGGGATGGAAACACTTTTCTGATGGCTTTGCCACTGTCACACATTACTGTCGTTTCGTTGGAGCAGGCGATTGCCGCGCCGCTGGCGACGCGGCATTTGGCCGACCTGGGCGCACGGGTGATCAAAGTTGAGCGGCCGGGCGGCGGGGACTTCGCGCGCTATTATGATACGGCGGCGGGGGGTCTGTGCAGCCACTTTGCGTGGGCGAACCGCTCGAAGGAGTCGCTCACACTGGACCTGAAGGCGGCGCAGGGCAAAGAGATCTTGGCGCGGCTGCTGGAGCGGGCGGATGTCTTTGTGCAGAACCTGGCGCCTGGCGCGGTTGAGCGGCTTGGTTTCGATGATGCGCGGCTGCGGGGCAGCTATCCCGATCTGATCGTGTGCCATGTGAGCGGTTATGGCGCGGACGGGCCTTACCGCGATAAGAAGGCCTACGATCTGCTCATCCAGGCTGAGACGGGCGTGGTCTCGGTAACGGGCAGCGAGGACGAGGCGGCGAAGAGCGGGATTCCGGTCGCAGATATCGCAGGTGGAATGTACGCTTACAGCGGCATATTGACGGCGTTGCTGCAGCGGGAGCGGGGCGGCGGGGGATGCGTGCTGCATGTTTCTCTGTTTGATGGGCTGTGTGAATGGATGGGCTTCCCGGCCTACTACGCTTTGGACGGAGGCCGTCTGCCCCGGACAGGCGCCAGCCACGCGGCGATCGCGCCCTATGGTCCGTATGCGACCGGTGACGGGCGCACTGTGCTGTTCGCGATTCAGAATCAACGTGAGTGGGAGCGTTTCTGTGCATCGGTGCTGGAAAAACCGGAGGTTGCGAGCGATTCCCGTTTCGCCGACAATACGCAGCGCGTGCAGAACCGGGCGGCGTTGCGTGAGGAGATCGAGTCGATATTCTCGGGCTTGACCGCGACTGAGGCAACAGCGCGCATGGAACAGGCGCAGATCGCGAATGCGGAATTGCGCGATGTGGAGGCGTTCTGGACGCATCCGCAGCTTGTAACGCGGGGCCGGGTGGCGGAGGTGGAGTCGCCGGTGGGGACGCTGCCGGCGCTGCAGCCGGCGACGACCAACGAGGCCTGGGCGCCGCGCTTTGATGCGATCCCGGCGGTAGGCGCCGATACACAGGCGTTGCTGGCCGAGTTGGGCTATTCATCGGACGCGATCGAGCAGTTCGAGCAAGATGGCGTTGTGTAGGGTGATGGCTGCTGGCCAGGAAGATCGCCAAGGGGCATTTAGGGAGAAGTGATGTCGGAGCAAGCGGATGGGCAAGGTCGCTTTTTCGAGGATTTCAAGGTGGGCGACGTGTTTGAACACAGGCTCGGGCGCACGGTGCTGGCGGCGGACAATGTGTGGTTCACGCTGCTGACGGTGAACCCGAACCCAATCCATTTCGATGCCCATTATGCGAGCCAGACCGAGTGGGGCCGACCGCTGGTGGATTCGACTTTCACGCTGGCGCTGGTGACAGGCCTGTCGGTGGCGGACATTTCGCAGAACGCGGTCAATCTGGGCTGGGACGAGGTGCGTCTGCCGGCGCCGGTTTTTGAGGGCGACACGATATATGCGCAGAGCGAAGTAATGCATCTGCGCGGGTCAAAGAGCCGCCCCCACCAGGGAATCGTCACGGTGCGTACGATAGGCTTCAACCAGGACGGGGTGGTTGTGATCGAATTCAAACGCACGCTTCTTGTCTACAGGCGCGGCCATGGTCCAAAAAATAGTCGACCGGTTGTTCAGGATATTGGATAAGGGGCAGCAGCGCAGTGGGCCGATGTCTGTGCTGCCTGGGTACAGCAGCCCATCCTTCCTCGGTATTGACGGCAGACCCGATTCACATGAAGCAACGATGATGCGCCTGGAAACGCCACGACTGACGATCATCGCGCTGACGGTGCAGCAGATGCGCTGGCAGCGGGACGACTTTGGCCGGCTGGAACGGGCGGTGGGTCTGGCCGTTAGCGGGCAGCGCCTGGAGGACGAGCTTCGTCCCATCGTTTCGCGGGCGATCAGCCACATGCGGCGCAGGCCGTATCATGTTCACTGGCATTGCCAGTGGGCGGCGGTGTTGAAGGAGGAGAGTCGCATCATCGGCAGCCTGGCGTTTAAGGGGCCGCCGGACCGCGATAATGCGGTGGAGATCGGCTACGGGTTCGATCCCTTTTATCACAACCGCGGTCTGGCGACGGAGGCAGTGGCCGAGATGGTGCGGTGGGCGCTGGAGGATGATAGCGTGGAGGCGGTCATTGCGGAGACGGCCAACACGAATGTGGCGTCGATGCGCGTGTTGCAGAAGGTGGGGTTTGTGATTTCGTCGGCGACGGATCGATTCTTGTATTGGAAGATCGGAGGGGAAGGCAGTTTCTAGTTTTTGGGAAACTACCAAGCCACAACTAAATTGCGATCCTGAATGAGGCGAGCGAAGGTGGTTGCTCTCTCCTCACTCCTCTATACTCTCTTTTTGCATATGGGCGGTCGGCCGCAAGCGGCCTCCCTTGTGCAGGGGCTGCGCCCCCGCAACGCCCCCCTACAAAACCATCCCTCACCGACCTTGTGTGCGCATTCCAGCATTGCCGCTCCAACAACCTGGCTGCCGCAAACCGCATACGCAATCAGATTGCCTGAATGGAGGCTGCGATAAGGGGCTGGTCAAGACAGACACTATAGATGGCTTAATTGTTACGTTCTTGGTTTTCAGTTTTTGGTTGCCCCCTACGCTCGATGGTACCTGAATCCTGACCATCTTGAATTTAAGGCCTTCAGGGACTCTGTTCGTTTTGTCGCCCAGAAAGGTGGCTTTTCCTCAACATATCCACGAAAAACACCTTCTCTTTTTCCGCGAAAAACACCTTTTTTCCACGAAGGGCCACTAAGGGCCGCGAAGAACACCTTTCCTAATCTACGAAGGACCACGAAGAACGACGCCGGCAACTTCTTTTTGTCCTCGAAGGGCCGCTAAAGGCCGCGAAGAACACCTATTCCTGTTCACAAAGGAGTACAAGGTGAGGGCGTTAGTCCTTGCGGACGATGTAGACCTGCTCGGAGGGGTAGGTGAGGGATTGGGCTTGCCAGCCGGCGTTCGATATGAGGGATTCGAAATTGGCTGCGTAGTGTTGGGCCATGCCTTGTTTGCGGCCGGCGAGCGAGTGGTTGGGGAAGGAAACGATGAGGATGGGCGCGTCGATCTGGTGCAGGAGGCGTTCGCCGGCGCCGGTCTCGATCTGTTCGAGGCAGGGGAGCGTTTTGAGGAGGAAGGCGATGTCGGCTGCAGGCGTGCTCATGTCCTCCAGCGCGTTGCGCTGGACGGCAGCGCCGGCATAGCCCATGATGCTGAAGAAGCTGTTGAGGAAGTCGACCTGATCGGCAAAGATGTCGATGGCGTGGTAGGGCGCGTCGGGGGGGAGAGGCATCCAGGGACGGGCCAACGGATGGAGCCCGCAGGCGATGTCAAGAACCGATTGGACGGAGGGGAGCAATTGAAAGAGCTGCCGGTAGAATGTGTCGAGTTGGGGCAGCCGTTCGTAGGTTGAGGCGTGGGCGGACATCAGGCGGCGCAGGTGTTCGCGCACGGCCGCGTTGTCACCGTGGGGGAGGCTGTCGGGCTCGTTTTGTACGGCGGAGACGGCGGTTTGCAGCCGGTTGAGCGCGTCGTCGTATTTGAGGTTGCGGCGAATGTAGACGGCGGCGCTTTGGTGCAGCTGGTTCTTAGCGGCTTTGACGGCCTCTTTGAGGGAGCGGCCCTTGGCGAGTTCGGTGGAAACGATAGCGCGTGCCAGGCCTGGGTGTACGGAGCGATATTTGCGAGCAGCCAAAAGCGCCGCCAGCGCCCGTTCGAGTTGGTCTGCGGGCGGCTGTGGGGCGGAGTTCATTATGGTTGTGGGTATTTGCGTGTCGGCAGCAAGTTGGACGGGACTGGTCGGCGCTGTGCTAAGACAGCGCATTTGCAGTGGGATGGGCTGTCAGCGCAATTTTCAGTCGCGGAATTGCTGCTTAAGTGCCCGATTGACGTCGCGTTCGGCGTCCCGTTTGGCGATGGAGTGGCGTTTGTCGTACTGCCTCTTGCCGCGCACGAGCCCGATCTGCACTTTGGCGAGGCCGGCGTTGTTGATGTACATGCGCAGGGGCACGATTGTCCAGTTGCGCTGGGTTGCGTTTTCGTGCAGGTGATCGATTTGGCGGCGGTGGAGGAGAAGTTTGCGGGAGCGGGTCTCCTGGTGATTGGAGATGTTGCCGTAACGATATTGGGCGATGTGGACGCCCATGAGCCAAGCCTGGCCATCGCGGATGAGAACAAAGCCTTCGCGCAGGTTCACAGAGCCGGCGCGCACGGATTTGATTTCGGTGCCGGTGAGGGCGATGCCGGCCTCGAATGTTTCCTCGATGAAGTAGTCGTGGCGGGCTTTACGATTTGTCGCAACCGTGCGGGGCCCGGTCGGTGCAACCTGTTGCTTCTTTTTTCTGGCCAATGTCAGTGCTCGCAATCCCACCATTCACGCCGGTCGGAGGCTGTGGGGATGGATGTGTTGCTCAATCCCCGGTTCTGAGCAGTTCGAGGGCCCGATCGAGTTGGGGATCTTCCTCATTTTCGATTTGCTCGTTTGTACGTTCGACCTCAATGTCGGGCTCCAAGCCGGTGTCGTTAATGGACCGGTCGGCCGGCGTATACCAGAGAGCGATCGTCACGCGCAGGAGGCTCTCGTCGCTGAGGGTATGGGGCAGTTGCACGCTTCCTTTGCCGAATGTTGTCACGCCAACCAAGGGTGCCCGCCCTACATCCTGTAAGGCGCCGGCGACGATTTCACTGGCGCTTGCGCTACCCTGGTTGACCAGCACGACCAGGGGCAGATCGTCGGGAACGAGGGCATTGCCTTCGGTATTGTAGATTTCTTCAGTGCCGTCACTGAAGCGTTCGATTAGCACGCGTTCGTCTTCGAGAAAGACGCTGGTTACCTTGATGGCCTCGCGCAGCAGGCCGCCGGGGTTGCTTCGCAGATCGAAAATCAAACCTTTCGTCTCGTCGGTCAGAACTGTTTCAAGCTCGGCGCGCAGTTTGGCGCCGGCATCGGCCGAAAAGCGCTGGAGGGCGACGTAGGCGAACTCGTCATTGTCTCCGTAGAGTTCACTCTTGACAACGGGGATATCAATCTGGTCGCGTGTTACAGGAAACTCCAAGGGATCATCAAGCCCGTCGCGGCGGACTGTCAGATTCACTTCGGTACCCTTCGGCCCCTTTATCCGATTGATGGCTTCGTTCAGGTTGGAAAGTTCGGCCACTTCCTGGCCGTTGATGGCGATGATCAGGTCGCCGCGGCGGATGCCGGCATTCCAGGCGGGTTGGTCCTCAAAAGGTTCGATTATACGGACCGCGCCCTCCTCCTCCGCCCATTCTACGAGTGCGCCAATGCCTTCAAAGCTGCCCTCAATGCTCTCCATGAAACTGGTGGCTTCCATCGGCGTAAGGAAGCCGGTATTCTGATCGTCGAGCGTGTCGAGCACGCCGCGAATTGCGCCATAGCTGCGTTGATTGGGCGTGGGCAATTCGCCGTAGAAGTCCTCCTCGAGCAGCTCCATCGCTTCCCAGAAGATGCCCAGATCATCGGGCGCGAGGGCGCGATCTGTTTCGGCCGCGATCACTGGCGATGCGGCAGTTTCACCGAGGCTGGTCATGCGGCCAATCAGGAAGCCGAAGCCGGAGCCGATCGAAAAGACCAGTGCGGCTATGAGGAAGACGCCGCATCCGGTAAGCTGAAGCTTTTGACGTGGGGACATTTGCTTCCCGAGGTTTAGTCTTGCCAGGGCGGCACGATTAACTTCATTACCCATAGGAAAAATCCTGAGTCGACGCAGCTTGGGCGAATCGCCGTGAGGAAGTCGCCCGTTGTCCACTGGGCCGGAGAATGTCCGGCAGATAATTGCTTTCGAACAGATGAACTTCGAAAGATTGTACCATAGGGGAAGGACGCGGGAAAGGAATACAGCATCCAAAGGGAACAGTTTTCCCTTTCCTGGTAACTTCTAAGCCATCTACAGTGCCAGTCTTGACCAGCCCTCTCACCCGGCCGCCATGCAGGCTATCTGATAACGTATTCGGTTGGCTGCCGCCACGTCGCTGGAGCCACACGGCTGGAATGAGCACACACGGTCGGTGAGCGATGGTTTTGTGGGGGGGCGTGGCGGGGGCGCAGCCCCTGCACAAGGGAGGGCCGAAGGCCCGACCGCCCATAATGACACTCGGGCTGAAGACCGGGCGTCTTGAGTCTGCGATAGGTGGGGATTCTTGGGCAGCTGTCATGGAGGGATATAATTGGAAGAGAGAAAGAGCTTGAAGCGGATGAACGTGCGAGCTCATTGGGCCGAGATTTTGAACGGGAGCAGTCTTCACTATTGCGGGAGGATGAGAGATGACTATCAGGACCGAGGACATTCAGCGTCCGCCGCGGGCGCTGGTTGAGGGATTGGCGGAAATTGGGACGGCGACAGCGAGCGGCGAGCTGAGCCGCCTGGGCATCAGTAACCCGCAGATACTGGGGCCGCGGCCGTGGACGCCGGGGAAAGTGGTGGCGGGGCCGGCGCTGACGCTGCAGTTCATGCCGAAGAGGGAGGACCTCTACAGCGTGGACGAGTACAACGACCCGGAGAAGCAGCTTCACCGCCATGTCCTTTACCATACGCAGCCTGGAGATATTGTGGTTGTAGACGCCAGGGCGAATATGGTGAGCGGGGTCTTTGGCGAGATGATGCTGACCTACTTCCAGGGCAAGGGCGGCGTAGGTGTGGTAATCGACGGCTGCATCCGTGACTATCCCAAGGCGCAGGAGTTGGATTTGGGGTTGTGGCTGCGGGGCGTGACGCCGAACTTCCACACACAGACCACCATTTTCCCGTTTGCGGTCAATGTACCGGTGGCCTGCGGCGATGCGCTGGTGATGCCGGGCGATATTATCGTTGCCGACGACGACGGGGTGGTGGTCGTGCCGAGCGCGCTGGCGCCAGAGTTGCTGGAGAATGCAGGCGAGCACGTAGAGTGGGAGGAGTTCTCGCGGATGCGATTGGCCGAAGGCGGCGATTTGCGCAAGTATTACCCGCTGCGAGAGGACGCCCGGGCAGAATACGAAGCCTGGCGAGAGCAGCAGGAGGGTTGAACTGCAGTTTTTGGTAGTCAGTCCTTTCGTGGACGGCAGCGGACAGCTGGTAGAGTTCGCAGAGATATGTCATAGCTGAGATTCGCAGGAGTAGATTGGGGTTAGTCCGGGAAGCGCCCAAAGTCTCGCGAGCAAACGTGACTCGTGGGACTGGTCAGCGATTACAGGCGTGTAGAGAACCTGTCGTCATGTGGTATGATCCTGCTGACGCCAAAACATTCAGAAAGAGCTTGGTTTCCTTCCCGTGTCTTCCTTCGCCGAATCCAAGAGAAAACCCGGCAGTGAGTGGTTGAAGAACCGACCGCGCCTGTTGGAAGGGATATACGCGGGCTCGAAGTCAGCGTTGCAGTTGCTCTACCCGGTGTTGAAGCGGATTTTGCCGGCAAGGTGGATGGACGGCATTTTCGTTTGGAGTGAAGAGGTTTCCAAGGGCTATCTTTTCAACTGCCAGATGTGCGGGCAGTGTATTTTGCACAGCACGGGTATGACCTGCCCGATGAACTGCCCAAAGAACCTGCGAAACGGACCTTGCGGGGGCGTGCGCCAGAACGGGCATTGCGAGGTGATCCCGGAGATGCCGTGTGTGTGGGTGCAGGCATGGCAGCGGGACGCGCAGATGGGGCGCTACGGCGGGGAGATCCAGTTGCTGCAACCGCCGGTGAACCGCTCTTTGCAGAACAGCAGCGCGTGGCTGAATTTGTTGGAGGGCGTTGACGCGCAGCAGCCCTCCGGTTGGTCAACGATTGAGTTGGAGTAGGGTCGTTCAGCGTTGACCCGCGTGGTGCGGCTCTTGCGAGCCGGGGCGCGTCAAACATTCCTCAGAAACTGAGAACGTCCACCTCTTTGTCTCTCTCATGGAAAATCCAGACCAGCATCCGACGGCTAGTGAAGGGGAATCGCTCGGTAGTGAATCTCGTCTGCTGCAGGTTTTGAAGGGCGGCCACTTCGCGGTGACCGCGGAGTTGAACGCGCCGGATTCGGCGGACCCGAAGGATGTTTATGCCAATGTTTTGGCGCTAGGGGACGTATGCGACGGCATCAATGCTACCGACGGGTCGGGCGCGAACTGCCACATGAGCAGTGTGGCCTGCTGCGCGCTGATGGCGCGGGCGGGCTATGAGCCGGTCCTGCAGGTAAGCTGCCGGGACCGCAACCGGATCGCGATCCAAGGCGATCTGCTGGGAGCGGCGGCGCTGGGTGTGCGTAATGTGCTTTGTCTGACCGGTGACGACGTGAGTGCGGGCGACCAGCCGGAGGCGCGGCGGGTCTTCGACTTTGACGCGCTGCAACTGCTGCGCACGGCCCAGATCTTGCGGGATCAGGGGGTCTTTCTGAGCGGGCGCAAGCTGACGACGGCACCTGACTTTTTTCTTGGCGCGGCTGCCAACCCGTTTGTGCCGCCGCAGGATCTGCGCCATCTGCGGCTTGCCAAGAAGATCGAGGCAGGCGCGCAGTTTATCCAGACACAGTACTGTTACGACGTGCCGGTTTTCGAGGCGTTCATGCGGCGGGCGCGGGACATGGGCCTGCACGAACGGGTCTACATGCTTGTGGGTGTGGGGCCGTTGCGCTCGGAGCGGGCGGCGGAGTTCATGCGCAGCCGCGTGCCGGGCGTGCATATTCCCGATGCGGTTGTGGACAGGTTGGCGAAGACGCCAAGGAAGGGCAAGCGGGCGGAGGGCATTCAGATCTGCGTGGAGATCATCGAGGAGGTGAAGCAGATCGAAGGGGTGCACGGGGTCCACATCATGGCATACCGGCAGGAGGAGACAGTGCCGGAGATTGTGGAGCGGGCAGGGATTTTGCGGTCGCGGCCTGAGGAATAACTTTTATTCTGTTTTCAAATACGAAGAGCTACCGGTGCCGGTGGCTCTTTTTTTTGCGCATGCCTGAACCGGCAGCGCACAGCTGGCATTACCATTAACCGTCCCCTCAGTTTCTCTTCCGAAAGCGACGGTAACTCCCATATGCGGAGCCATGCCCTCCTCGTCCCCGTGGACGGCTCCTGTCTCTGAGCGGCTCGCTCCAGCCGTGTTCACGCATTCGCATTTTCGAAACACGGCTTGGTTGGGCGAAATCCGGCGCGCAAGAGTGGCCGAAAAACCCTGCTTGACGGGTGTCGATTTTATAGAATATAATTCACAAAGATTTGGTGACCACTAAGCCGCTTACAGTATGTGTACTGACCAACGCTTCATCTTCGCCGCCATACGGACTCTTAATGGCGTATTCGGTTGGCAGCCGCCGGGTTGGTTTGGGCGCACTGTCGGCATGCCACAGTGGTGGAGAAGAACCAGCATGGTGGGTAGACCGAGGGGGGCGTTGCGGGGGCGCAGCCCCTGCACAAGGGAGGGCGCTTGCGCCCGACCGCCCATAATAAAACAATGAGGGGAGATGGAACACCTTTGACCGCCTCGTCCAGGGTTACGAATCATTTGCGGCTGAGTAGTAACTGGATTTGAATGCTTTATTCTCTGTTCGGTTCTCCGTTGAAGCTTTTTGCCTAGAGCAGCGCGCCACATAAGCCAACCTAGCTAAAGGGAGCGAACCATGAAGAAGCACGTGATTACTCGACGCCATTTCATCCGCCTGTCCAGCATGACCGCCCTGGGAAGCGTACTGGTCGCGTGTGGAGCGGCCGAAGCGCCCGCAGAGCCAGCTGCGGAAGCACCGGCAGAGGCGCCAGCAGCTGCTGAACTGCCGGCCGCAACTTCAGGTCAGTACAGCGAAAGCCCAACCAGCGCCGAGCTTGTCAGCGCCGGTGAGCTGCCCCCGGTGGAGGAACGGTTGCCCGCCAATCCGCTGGTCTGGGCCGACTACGATGTAGTCGCAATGGAGAAGGAGCAGGGCAAATACGGCGGCACGGTCCGCATCGGCAATGCAGGTGGCATTAACGGCCTCGCTACCTTCGGGCTGGCCCGCTACACCGCCGACGATACCCGCACATTCGTTGCCGACATGGCCGAAAGCTGGGAGGTATCGGACGACGCCACCAGCTTCACTTTCCACCTGCGCGAAGGCCACAAGTGGTCTGACGGGACGCCTCTAACCGCCCACGACATGCAGTGGTACTACGATAACGTCATCCACTCGGAATATCTCGATGCGCCGATGGGGTGGGCAGGGATGGAGACCACGACCGACAGAATCGTGGCGGTCGACGACTTCACCGTCCGCTTTGAGTTCGCCAACCCAAACTCCCTGTTCCTGGAACTGAGCCGCGGCGTTGCCGGGGGCGAAGCAGGTCTGTGGAGCCAATCGGCGCCGCACTATGTGCAGAAGTACCATCCCGACTACAACCGGATGGACAGTTACGAGGATCCCAAGGAGCAGTTCCAGAAGGAAGTACAGGACCGACTGCCATTCCAGATGACCATTCAGGATCCTGAGCGCCCGGTCCTCTGGGGCTGGAAGCCGCTTGAATACGCCGAGGGGCAGCTCGCCCGCCTCGACCGCAACCACTACTTCCACTGCGTAGACCGTTGGGGTCAGCAGATGCCATATGTCGAAGTGATGGAGAATCTCCTGCTTGGCTCACGTGACAAGGATGTTATTTTGCTCAAACTCGTGGCAGGCGAGACCCATTGGGAGCGCCGTCTCGGCTCGGTTACGGACGTTCCTTTCCTCAATGAACAGGCGGGGGACACGCTCGACTTCATCTACACGATCAAGCCTGAGGGGGCCCAGCAGGGCATCTATTTCAGCGCACACGCCGACGATGCCAACATGGATGCCCTCCTAAAGCAGGCGGACTTCCGCCGCGCCCTATCTATCGCGGTCGATCGGGCCACCATCAATGAGACCGCCTACTTCGGCCTTGGTAAAATCGGTCACGGCTTCAGCCTGCCCGGCGTCTTTGATCCCGAGATCGATGGCAAGTGGGTCGAATTCAATCTCGATGCCGCATCACAGATGCTGGACGACCTGGGCCTTACGGAGAGGGACGACGAAGGCTTTCGCACATATGAAAACGGCGAAACCATGACCTTCATTCTCGGTTCCGCTCCTGGCTGGCATCCCGGCGCGCAGGAATCGGCGGAGATCGCCGCGGAGGGCTGGAACGAAATTGGACTGCGTACCGTCGTCACAGTCGCGTCGCCCGGCGACATGATCGCCGAATGGAGAGAGGGCATTTCGCACGCCTACGTCCGCTCCAGCATCGGCGGCGACGTCATGTTCGACCTCAAGCACAGCACTGGTCTGCGCTGGGGTGCGCCCTCCTACCGCTGGTGGGTGACAAGGGATTTGCCTGCAGATGAGGTGCAGGGCGTTGAACCGCCGGACGACCTGAAATACTTCCTCGAACTGGGAGACAAGATTCTCAGTGTCATCAGCGAGGAAGAGCGCGAAGAGCTGATCCACGAACGTCGCGTCTGGATGGCCGATTCCTGCTGGTTCATCGGCATGGTGCAGACGGTGCCCCACGTTCTCGTCGCCAACAAGAAGCTGCGCGGCATTTGGGGCAGGGAAGAAGAGATTCCCTGGAAGCTCGGCGCGGGAGACGAGGAATTCTGGCCCCGTTCCTGGTTCTGGACTGAATAACAGTCGCTGCTCGTTGGCGGTTATCTCGTTCGCGGCTTATAGACAGTCTTGCATCATGTAGAATGCGGAGCCTTTCACAGATCTTCACCTGTAGGCCTCACCCGTGGATCTGTGAAAGGCTCTTTCTTGCTCGCATGCGTAGTTCCGCCGTCATGGCACAGTTGGATATTGGCTGGTGGGCGTCAGGTTCAGCACTTTGGGCCGCAAAACGCGTTTTGACGGCCATGCATCGTCGGTTATCTTGAATCACTGTCCCGCTACAAGCCATATATCTTTGGCTTTCGATGAAAACCTACATTTTGCAGCGTTTCATCCAGATGATCATCGTCATGTTGGTGGTCATGCTGGTCAGCTTCATCATCGTCGAACTCCCGCCCGGCGACTTCCTCACCACGCTGCGCGAGCAACTGACCGAGCAAAACGTCGACCCCAAAGTCATTGACTCGACCGTGGAAATGTACCGGGCGCGCTACGGCCTTGGGGAAAACTGGGTCATTCGCTTTGGCAAGTGGGCCTGGTCCCTCATGAAGGGCGACATGGGCTACTCCATGCAGCACAATCGCCCCGCCAGCGAGCTCATGGGCGAGCGCCTGAGCCTGACCATGTGGATCAGCATCGCTACCCTGGTCTTCATGTTCATCGTCGCCGTTCCCATTGGCATGCTCTCCGCCATCAGACAGTACTCTGCCTGGGACCACTCCTTCACCTTCCTGGCGCTATTAGGCGTCTCCGTGCCCAGTTTTATCACCGCGCTCGTATTTCTGCTGCTGTCCGTCACATTGCTGGGCGCGACCACCGTTGCCGGCCTCTTTTCGCCCGAATATGTGACCGCTGAATGGTCATGGGCCAAGTTCGTGGATATGCTCAAGCATGTCTGGATCATTCTGTTCATCGTCGGTCTGGGCGACACGGCGGGCACGATCCGCGTGATGCGCGCCCGCATGCTCGACACCCTTGGCGAGCCGTATATTGACACTGCACGGATGAAAGGGCTGTCCAGCGCCAAGGTCTACTTTCGCCATGCCCTGCGCGTCGCCATCAATCCGATCATCTCCAGCATCGGCATGCGGTTCCCACAGATCATCAGCGGCTCAACAATCGTCGCCATCGTCCTGACGCTGCCATTGATCGGACCGCTGTTGCTCGATTCACTTCTTGGCGAGGACGTCTACCTCGCCTGCAGCATTCTCGTCGTCCTGACCCTGGCCCTCGTCATCGGCAACTTTCTCGCGGATCTCGCGCTGGCCTGGCTCGACCCGCGCATTCGTTTCGAAAGCTAGAAGGAGCGTGGTGTGGTGCAAGACGCTGCTGAAAATGTCACGTCCCTTGAGACCGAAGTCGAGGCGGAAGAGCGGTTCGACGTAACCAAACAGGTCTCCTATGGCCGTCTCATCTACCTGCGGTTCCTGAGAAACCATGCTGCCGTCGTGGCGGCCTTCGCTCTTGTAATCATCTACCTCGTAACGTTGGTCTGTCCTTTCTTCGCTCCCTACGATCCCAACACGCGCTTCCTCGAAAAGGTCGCGCATCCGCCGCTGCTGCCAACATTTATCGACGCCGACGGCAAGTTCCACTTGCGGCCATTCGTCTTCGCCACGGTGCAGTCACGCGACCCGAAAACGATGGAGCGCATGTACACCAAGGATACGGACCAGCGCTTTCCTCTGCGGTTATTCGTGCGCGGAGACGAGTACACTTTCCTCTTCTGGGACAGCGACCTGCATCTATTCGGCGCGCAGGATTCGCCGGTCTTCCTCCTAGGCACCGACACGCAGGGCCGCGATCTCTTCTCCCGCATCCTATTTGGCGGCCGCATCTCAACCACGGTCGGCCTGATTGGCGTGGCCATCAGCCTCATTCTCGGCATCGTCATCGGAATGGCATCCGGCTACCTTGGCGGTGCGGTAGATGCCGTGATCCAGCGCGGCATCGAAGTGCTCCTTTCCTTCCCCAGCCTGCCCTTGTGGATGGCGCTTTCGCTCTCATTGCCGCGGCACTGGAGTTCAATTCGCATCTTCTTGCTCATCACCATCCTGCTTTCGATCGTGGGTTGGGGCGGCCTGGCCCGCGTGGTGCGCGGTATGACGCTTGCGGTCAAATCTGAGGAATTCGTGCTCGCCTCCCGCATGGGCGGCGGCGGGACCTGGTGGATTCTGATCCGCCACATCCTGCCCACCAACCTGAGCTACGTTATTGTGGCCGCGACGCTTGCAGTGCCCGGCATTATCCTGGGCGAAACTGCTCTGAGCTTTCTCGGGCTCGGTATCCAGCCTCCGATGATCAGTTGGGGCGTGCTGCTCCAGGACGCGCAGAAGGTCTCCTTTCTCTCGCAGATGCCCTGGCTGATCGCCCCGGCATTCTTCATTATGGCGACAGTCCTCGCCTTCAATTTCATTGGCGACGGCCTGCGCGACGCGCTTGACCCGTATTCCAATTTTTGATTCGCAATTATTTTCGACTGCACTTACATGCCGATTCCAAACTGATGAACAACGCGCCAGATTCCGACAAAGTATTGGACATCCGTAACCTCGAGGTCAGCTTCCGCTCGATTGCAGGCACGACGCGGGCGGTCAACGGCGTCAGCCTCGACGTGCGCAGCGGAGAGATCGTCGGACTCGTTGGCGAGAGCGGCTGCGGCAAGAGCGTCACCATCCGCAGCATCGTCGGACTGGTTCCCTCGCCGCCCGCTCGGTTCGAAAACGGCGAAATCTGGCTTCGCACTCGCCGCGGTATGACGGAAACGGTCTCCTTGTTCAAAGACACGAAGGCGCTGCGTCAAATCCGCGGGCGCGATGTCTCCATGATTTTCCAGGAACCGATGCGCTCGGTTCACCCGATGATGACCATCGGCAAGCAGATTACCGAGGGAATCCTCGAGCACGAGGTCGTTGACCCCGCCGAAGCCTACGAACGCACTATCGAAATGCTTGACCTTGTCGGCCTGCCCAACCCCGCCGGCCAGATGAATCGTTACGCGCACGAGCTTTCCGGCGGCATGCGCCAGCGCGCCCTGATTGCCCTCGCGCTGGTTTGCCATCCCCAACTGCTGCTGGCCGACGAGCCAACCACTGCCCTCGATGTGACCATCCAGGCGCAGATCCTCGAGTTGATCCGAGATTTGCGCGAGCGCATGAGCATGTCGGTGCTCCTTATTACGCACAACATGGGCGTTGTCGCCAACCTTGCCGACCGAATCTCAGTCATGTACCTGGGCAAGATCGTGGAAACAGGCACGGTCGAGGAGATTTTCAAAGAGCCGGCCCACCCCTATACGCAGGGCCTGCTCGCGTCCATGCCAAGCCTTTTCAGCCAGCCCAAGACGCACCTCCAGTCCTTGCGGGGCGTCGTCCCCGAACTTTCCATGGTGCCCAAGGGCTGTGTCTTCGCAGACCGCTGCCCCCATGTCATGCCCAAGTGCGACGAAACACCGCCCGTGGTCGAGCTGCGCGCCGACCATAGCACCGCGTGCTGGCTCTATGCCGACGTCGAAGAGCCACACGGCCCTGACGCCGCGACGACTCTGCCGGCCCCTTCTGACGACGGTGCGCAGGCTGAATCCGTGCCAAGTGTCGACGTGATCCAACTGACCAGATCCGAGCCGGTGTCAGACACTGGCGAGGCCCCACCCGTTGACGACGGATCCGTCCAGCTCCAGATTGAGAACGTCGCGCTCCACTATCCTATTCTGAGGGGCCTTTTGCGGCGTCAGGTTGGCACAGTCCGCGCCGTAGACGGCGTCGATCTGACGATCCGCCGGGGCGAGACACTCGGCCTTGTCGGTGAGTCCGGCTGTGGCAAGACATCGGTTGGCCGCCTCGTTACCCGCCTTGTCGAGCCGTCGGCCGGGCGTCTCCGCTTCGGCGCGGACGGCCAGCTTGAAGAGATCACCCACATTTCGCAGAAGGAGATGAAGCGCGTTCGTCGCTCCATGGGTATGGTCTTTCAAGATCCCCTCTCGTCCCTGAACGCGCGCATGAATGTCCGCAACATTGTCGGTGAGCCGCTCATGTTACATGAGATTGCCAGAGGGAAAGCAGTCGATGAACGCGTAGGCGAACTGTTGGAGATGGTCGGGCTGAGAGCGGCGCACCAGAGCCGCTTTCCTCATGCCTTCAGCGGCGGACAGCGTCAGCGGATCGCGATCGCCCGTGCCCTGGCCACCGAGCCGAGCTTCCTCGTCGCGGACGAGCCGGTCTCCGCGCTCGATGTCTCGGTCCAGGCTCAGATTCTGAATCTGCTGCTGACCCTGCAAGAGCAACTCAGCCTGTCGATGCTTTTCATCGCCCACGACATCGCGGTCGTCCGCCATGTCAGCGATCGCATAGCCGTGATGTACCTCGGCAAGATCGTCGAACTGGGCAACGCCCTTGAAATCTGCGTCCGCCCTATTCACCCCTACACGGAGGCGCTGCTGGCCTCGATCCCCTTGCCGATGCCTGGGCTGGAAACTGTGCGCGAATTGCCCAAAGGGGATCTTCCCGATCCCGCCAATCCGCCCACCGGCTGCCGCTTCCACACCCGCTGTCCATACAGCCAGCCAATTTGCGCCGAGGAAGAGCCGGTGCTGCGCCCCCTTTCCGGTGCCGCAGACCACTTCGGTGCTTGCCACTTCCAGGATGAACTGGACCTCCAGGGCGTCGAAGAGATCGGCGACTTGAGCCCACCGGCAGTGGTGAATGCCGGGGAGAATATGAGCAACACGCAGGCCACATAGAGGCGATTTACTATACGCTTCGTGAGCGCCGGTCAGCAGGTCGATAGTCGATACACAGCACGCCACTAAACCGTTCGTTAAGTCTTGATTCAGGCCCGCCAAGGAGTTGCCATGCCTGTCCAGATGGCCCAATACGGTACAAAACACTCACATGCCGAAGGCAAAATAATAGCTATGCAGGCCAACCGCGATGTTGAACTGGTTGGCGTCTTTGAGCCTGACGCCGAACGCCGTGCGCAGCTCGCAGATTCCGATACCCGTTTTGCGACCGTCCATTGGTTCAAATCGGCGCAGGAGATGCTCGCCGACCCTGCCATTGTCGCGGTAGCGTCCGAAGGGCTAAACGTCGAGAGCCTCGACCAGACCGAGGAAATCGTGGCGGCAGGTAAGCACGTCTGGTACGACAAGGCTCCCGGAGACGACTGGGCACAGTGGCAGCGCGTGGTAGCGGCTGCAGGCGAGAAGAACCTGCTCATTCAGATGGGCTATATGCTGCGCTACCACGACGGTTTTCATCGGATCGCGGAATGGGCCAAGAGCGGCCTCCTCGGCCAGATCTACGCAATCCGCGCCCAGATGTCCACCAACAACCCCGCAGCCCGCCGCAAGCAGATTAACGCGCACCGCGGGGGCATTTTCTACGAGCTGGCCGGCCACATGCTCGATCAGATCATCTGGGTGCTTGGCAAGCCCAACAAATCTACCTGCTTTCTGCGAACGGACGATTACGGTACAGGCGAGCGCGTTGAAGGGTTCGCTGATAACACATTGGGCGTTTTCGAATTCGACCAGGCGATGGCAATGGTGGACATAGCGGCAATGGAAACGCAGCCGACGGCCCGCCGCTACGAGGTATACGGCACTGCTGGCAGCGCCATCATCGTCGAGCCGTTTGAACCGGGTTCACAGATCCGCCTGTGCCTGGCAGAGGCTACCGAAGAGTACGCGGCCGGTGCGCAGATGATCCATTTTCAGAGCCGCTCACGCCAGCGACTCTACGAACAGGAACTGGCTGCCTTCCTCCGCACAATCGCCGGTCAACAAGCGCCGGACCGGTTGCCTGAACACGACCTTCTCGTACAGGAGATCCTGCTGCGCGCAGTCGGAACGCTCGCAGACTGATAGCACATTACTGAATTATTCGGGGTGGAACAATGAAACATATCGGTATTGAGTTTCCAAAACTGGGCGTAACCAGGCAGTTCGATCTGCCTGACCCGCCCCAACCCGGCCCCACCGAGATTGTTACGCGAACCCTTTTCTCCGGTGTCACCAACGGCACCGAACGCCACTCTTTGATGGCGGATTTCGGCAGCCGTTTCCCGGCCCGTGCAGGCTATCAGCATGTGAGCGTTATCGAGGCAATGGGGCGTCGTGTCGACCAGTTCTCAGCGGGTGAGACGGTGTTTCTGGGCAATCACGGCGGTCACAGGGGCTGGCATCTCGTTGATCTCGCGTCCACCAACGAGCGTGAACGCCTGTGCATCAAACTCCCGGCCGACATTGAGCATGAATTCTGCGCTCTTTTTGGCATCGCGGGCGTAGGATTCAGACATTCGAGGCGCATCCGCGTTGCCGCGCCGATGCGGGTGTGGGTTGCCGGTCTGGGACTTATCGGCCAGTCCGTGGCGCAGGCCGCGCGCGCGCTCGGCGCTCACGTCACGGTCACAGACTTTGACCCGCGCCGCCTTAAGATCGCCGCCCAACTCGGGGCTCACCGAGTAATCGACTTCAATGACGATACCGCGATCGAGTCGCTCACTGAGGGCGGGCCTTATGACCGCATTGTGGACGCCTGCGGCGCGCCCGACCTGTTCGACTTCATCTACGAAAACAAGCTGCTCGCGCTTTACGGAGTGATTGGCGCGCTCGCCGGCCGCCAGCCGACCGTTTTTCACCAGACCATGCTTCACGCATTGCGGGCGTCAATCGAGTCATCGTCCCACTTTACGCTGGAAGATCTGGGGATGCTGCGCCACTTCTACGAACTGGGCACAGTTCGCATTGAGCCGTTAGTGACACACCGCGTCCCGGTAGAAGAAGCCCCCGCCATCTACGCAACCATGCGGGACGATCCGGCTGAACTCCTCGGCGTCATTTTCGACTGGCGAAATTGAGTGGGAGGCAGCCCCGCCATTGCGCCGCTGTTCTTCGCTATACCTGCTCAGGCTGTTACGTCCTTGCCAATTTTTCCCTGCCTCCTCAACCGCAGCGGCACGTCCTCTGGCTTCGACGATTTGTACCCGTGCCATCCACTCGGTACCGCGTCCGCTTGCCGCTGCCCTGTCAAGGACGGCAACGCAGAAGAAGAAATGCAGCGCGTCTTCCAACGCAATTGGCTTTCTGTACGGCCCGTTTTTGCAATAGTCAACCGGGGATTCTGGTTGACCGGTTGGACTCAGCCCGGATACTCGATCTGGATCGTATCAAACTCAACGACACCTTCGGGCAGGTAGGTATAGTCTGGCTCATAGTCGCGATGTGTGCGCAGGCGGTCCTTCATGTCCATGGGGATGCCGATCGGAACGACGGTTAAAGGAAACATCACCAGGATCAGGTCGCAGTTCACATCCAGTAGCGCATCGCGAATATCACCGTAGCCGTAGAGCTCTTGCTTGTCGTGCCGGCCGCCGACGCATGTCCACTGGGCGGGATCGTCGGACAGCAGAAGCGTTTGCTCGCTCCAGTCGGGAGTGACGGCAAGGGATTGACCTGTTAGAGCGAAATTTGGGCGGGTATCGCCGACATCAGCCTGTACCCAGAGGGTAAGTTGCGCTCCCTTCAGGTCGACTTTGCCGCGCAGACGTACGGTCATGCGCGCATTGGTGAGGTTACGATCCTTGCCCTCTGCCAGAAAGCGGTTGACGCCGACCTCTGCTGCAATCTCGTCGGTGTAATGGGCGGGGTGCGTGTAGAGGTAGGCGAGCAGATGCAGGTAACCTGCGCCGGGCGCGCAGTGATTGGGGTCGACGCGCCAGGGGCTGCGGGTAATGAAGGCACCGTTTTTCAGTTCGGGCAGATGTGATCCTGTTCCCCACGCGCACCAGCCGCCGGGGCCGTTGTCGAATGTTTCGATATAGGGTGTTCGGTCCACTTTCGTCTCCGTTGAAAAGGCCTGTCACAGCTGGTTATTTTGGAGGCCGCCTGCGGGAATGTGTCTGCGAGTGCGTGGAGTCCAACCCGCTCTGCAGGTGCTGCATAAGCGGCGGCCTGGCCAGCACGGTTGCCTTCATCCCTTGCTCTTCCGCTGGTTTTTTGAGTTCTTGTAACTACTCAGCCGCAACTGATTCGCTACCCTGAATGAGGTCAGCAAGAGCTTTCTCTCTCTCCTCATGTTTGTATTTTGGGCGGTCGGGCCTTCCGCCCTCCCTTGTGCATCGGCTGCGCCCCCGCAACGCCCCCCTACAAAACCATCGCTCACCGACCTTGTGTCCTCATTCCAGCTATGCGACTCCAGCAACCTGGCTGCCGCAAACCGCATACGCAATCAGATAGCCTGCATGGCGGCAGAGATAAGGGGCTGGTCAAGACAGACACTGTAGATGGCTTAGTAGTAACGAATTCTCCAGATAGGCAGGAAGTCAGCCGAACCTTCATGTCTGAAACTAGCTCCTGTCCGGCCACATCCTATCCGTTCGGCAGGACGAAGTAGAAGCGGGCGCCGCCTTCGGCGCGGTTCTCGACGCCGATGACACCGCGGTGGGACTCTACGACCGCCTTTGCGATTGTGAGGCCGAGGCCGGAGCCGCCGCCGCTGGCGCGGCTGCGGGACTGCTCGACGCGATAGAACTGTTCGAAGACTTTGGAGAGGCTTTCTTCAGGGATGCCCGGCCCGGAGTCGAACACATCGACGCGCACACCTCCTACGACGCCCTGCGCGCTGACGGCGACGGAGCCACCTGGGGGCGTGTGGCGCACAGCGTTGCCGATCAGATTGGTGAGCACGCGACCGATGAGGCCGGCGTCAAGCATGACGGGGTCGACTCGGGGGTCGGCACTGCCGGAAAGGCCGATGCCCTGCTCTTCGGCCATGACCGCGAAGCTTTCCAAGGTGTCGGAGATCAGGTCGGCGAGAGAAATGGGCTGCCGGTCCAAATGCAGGCCGCCCGCTTCGATTTCGGCCATTTCGAACAGTTCATCGATGAGGACGGAAAGTGCGGAGGCGTCGCGTTGCACTGTGCGGAGATAGCGTTGGGTCTCGGCCGGGTCGGTGACATAGCCATCGGTGAGGGCCTCCACCAGGGCCTGGATGGATGCGAGGGGCGTACGGAGGTCGTGGCCGATCCAGGCCAACAGATTGCGGCGCAGCTGCTCGGTCTCACGATGCCGGCTTTCTGCAGCCTCCAGCTGCTCAGCCATCTGGTTGAAAGTTTCTCCCAAGTGTGCCAGTTCATCTTTGCCAACGACATCGACGCGCACGTTGCGCTTGCCTTCGGCGATGGCGGCGGCGGCCCGTCCCACCCACTGTATCTTCTCTGACAAGGCTATTGACAGAAAGTAGCCCAGCGCGGTGGCGATGCCGCCGGCAAAGATGAGAAGAACCGCAGCCAGGCGTAGATCGTGATCGCTGGCGAACATTAGGCGGGCGGTGATAAAAACGTTCAGGAAGGTAAGGAGGCTGGCGAATCCATAACCGCCAAGCAGAGTCCAACTGAGGCGGGGAGAGTAGTGCAGCCAGCCGAGACGGTAGACCAGATAGACGGCGGCGACGGACAGGAGCGCGGTAGCAGAGAGGAACTGCGCCATTGCCCACAGTTCCTCGGTTGGGGGATTGAGAACCGCCAGGAACAAGATCAATCCACCCACAATGGCGGCGAGAACGCCGATCAGGAAGCGGATTGACACCGAGATTGGCGATGGGAATAGCGATGTCGAGTTCATGGGCACTCCAGTGCGGCGATCAATTCAGAAAATTCAACTGTCGGCCGCTTCCTGTTCTCCGGGTTCAAAGCGATAGCCTACGCCCCAAACCGTAATAATATGGCGGGGATTCGATGGGTCTTGCTCGATTTTTTCGCGCAGACGGCGCACGTGGACGGTGACAGTGCTGGCGTCGATGAACTCTGAAACGCCCCACACCCGATTGAGCAACTGATCGCGATTAAAGACCTGCTGGGGATTACTGGTAAACATCCACAGAAGATCGAATTCTTTGACGGTCAGGGGAATCCCTTCTCCTGCGACTGACGCCTGGCGAGTGCGAGGGTCGATGAATATGTTGCCGCAGGTTATGGGTTGCTCGCCGCCTGGGGGCGCGGGTGCCTGCTGTGTGCGCCGCAGCACTGCCTTGACGCGGCTGACCAGTTCGCGCGGGCTGAAGGGTTTGACGACGTAATCGTCGGCGCCGAGTTCCAGACCGAGAATGCGGTCGATCTCGTCCTTGCGGGCGGTCAGCAGGATAATGGGGATCGCGCTGGCAGCGCGCATTTGGCGGGTGATTTCGTAGCCGTCCACGCCCGGCAGCATTACGTCCAAAATCAGCAGATCCGGTGGGTTGGACTGTAGCAGTTTCAGGGCCGACAGCCCATCGCCAACGACGGTAGCATCGAATCCTTCCCGCTCCAGATAGAGTTTGACAACCTCACTAATGCTGGGTTCGTCATCTACAACGAGAATTCTGGCGGCGGCCATGGTACGTGGATTTCCTCACAACAGTGCCAAGGAAATGGACTGAAATCGGGAGCGGTTAATAATCCGGTAATCTTTACCGGCTGGTAGAGCACTGTTTATCTGGTATACTATGAATAGCGACCTTATCGCCAAATACATTGTTGCATAACATGTTCATTTAACCAACCTTAAGGAGGAACATACCCCATGCAACTACGGAAACCAATTTCTTTGATTCTTATCGCGATGCTTTTGTTCTCTACCTCTGTCATTTTGCTTCCCTCTGACAGTGTCCTGGCAGGTGTCGGGCCAACATTCGAGTCGAGTCATGACGGAGATGACAGTGACGAGATGGGGAAAGCTGTCACTTTCCTTGTTCGCATTGAGAACATTTCCGGTGACAGCGATCTACCGACACCGTTTGCGCCTGGCGTCTGGGTGCTGCACAGTGAGGCTGGGCCCCTCTTTATTGAGGGCGAAGCTGATAAAGGCTACGGGCTGGAGGCTTTGGCGGAAGACGGCGACCCGTCTGGACTGGCTGAAGCTCTGAACGGGATGGACCTGCATGCGGGCGTTTTCAATACGCCTGCGGGCGCCGATGGGCCCGGACCGCTTCTACCCGGCGAGGCCTATGAGTTTGAAGTAAAGGCCACTGCCGATACTCCTTATCTTTCGTTTGCCACCATGTTCGTTCAGTCCAATGATCTCTTCGTTGGACCGGGAGAGTCAGGCATTGCACTCTTCGATATGGACGGTATGGCGATGATGGGGATGCATGACGTAACTGCGGACATGGATTTGTGGGACGCGGGTACCGAGGCCAATGAGGAGCCGGGCGTAGGCGGCGACCAGGCGCCGCGCCAGTCTGGGCCCAACACCGGCATCCCTGAAGTCGATGGAACTGTTCGTATTGTGGATGACGGCTACACCTATCCCGATGTCTCCGCCCTTGTGAAAGTCACCATCGAAGAAGTGATGATGATGGACGAGGGCATGGACAAGGAGATGGACGAAAAAGACGAGATGATGTCGGACGATGACAAGATGGCCGACAAGGACGGCATGATGGCGGCCGAGATCATGTTGATGGAAGAGGGGTCCACGCCTTACACGGTAGTGGCGGGCGACACACTGGGCTCGATTTCCAGGCGCGCCTATGGCGCCAGCAAGTACTGGTCGGTCATTTGCAGCGCCAACGAGTTGGCCGACTGCAACCTCATCCACATCGGCGATGAGTTGATGCTCCCAACCGCCGGCGACGCAATGTCGATGATGGACGACAAGATGATGATGGGCGAGAAGGACAGCATGATGTCCGACGATGACAAGATGGCGGACAAGGACGATAGTATGATGTCCGACGATGACAAGATGGCGGATAAGGACGATAGTATGATGTCCGACGATGACAAGATGGCCGACAAGGACGGCATGATGGCCGGCGACGCCATGATGGAAGCCATCACGTTGATGGATGATGGATCCACGCCCTATACCGTCGTCTCCGGAGACACGCTGGGCACAATCGCCAAGCGCGCCTACGGAAGCAGCTCATACTACTCGGCCATCTGCAGCGCCAACGAGTTGGCGGACTGCAACCTCATCCATGTCGATGATGAGCTGATGCTCCCGACGCAGGCTGAGGCCGAAGAGATGATGGACAGCATGATGATGGAAGACAGTATGGATGCGATGGAAAAGAAGGACGATTCGTAGGAATTAGGGGTGTACAAAGCCCAAAGTGAGGTTGGGAGGCGCGCAGTGCGCGCCTCCCTTTGCACACACTACACACTGAGATGATCGTGAACACTCTAACGAAGGCATTGACCGGCTGTAAGATCGGAGGGAGCGATCCCGTAGCCCTTGGGCACAGTTGCGCAGTTCCGTTTAGTTTTGCCCAGCGCCAGTTTGTGTGTCGGAATGTGAGGCGTTTTCAGCTTGTATTGCTAGCGTTGGCCTGTGGATTGGTTCTGGCAGGCTGCGCGATCCCGGAGGCGATACCGGCAGAGAGCGATCAGGGCGATGAGAGCGCGACGGTAGAAGCGATTCAGACTCGAGTGGCGGAGACGCGGGCCGAGCAGGCTGCAGCCAAGGAAGAATCGATGGCCGCGGCAAGTGAAGAGGCGCAAGATCAGACAACGGCAGTTGAAGAGACCAGCCCGGCGCTGACCATCGGCCCAACCGCGGCACAGCAGCAGCTACTGGACAAACTGCGGCCGCAGGGAGAGGCGCCAGAACTGCTCAACGAAGTCTGGCTCAACTCCGAGCCGCTCAAGCTGGCGGACCTGCGAGGGAAGGTGGTGCTGGTCGAATTCTGGACGTATGGGTGATACAACTGCGTAAACGTAATTCCCTCGTTGAGGGAATGGCACCAGAAGTATGCGGACGATGGTTTTGTGATCATCGGCGTCCACACTCCGGAGTTCAGGCACGAGCGGGATTTGCAGAACGTCGAGAATTCTCTCGTGCGGTTATCGATCCCGTTCGCGGTTGCGATCGACAATGATTGGAAGACCTGGCGTTCCTACCACAACCGCTATTGGCCGGCGATGTACTTTATCGACAAGACAGGACAGATCCGTTTCCTGAAGATTGGCGAAGGCCAGTACAGTTACTCGGAATCGGTGATTCAGGCGCTGCTCGCCGAACCTTACACTGCCAATTGAATCGAGGTGGTGATTCCGGACCCATGCAGGGGCGAAACCTGCCCCTGTATTAGCGCGCGCTCCTCTTGGCTCCAACTTTTTTGCCCCAATTACGGCCGGCTGGGATTGCCCAGTCCAAGCCGGTTGCCTTCGCAAATTCTCCACTGAGACGGAAAACAGGACGACTATGGAAAGTCCAGCGCACTCGGCGCCCAGGACCGGATTTACAACTGACAAGTCTGTTCTGCGGGCAAAAACACTGTTTTTGAGCGGGCCTTTCGGCGCGGGCAAGACGACTGCCGCCATCGAGCGAATTTCGTGGCTTCTGCGGCAGGAGCGCGTGCGTGGAGACCAGATTCTCGTCCTGGTACCACAGCCATCGCTGGGCCAGCCCTACCACGAGGCATTGCACCGCCCTGATATGCCCGCAGGCGCGTTGGTACAGGTGGCAACGGTGGCATCACTCGCGAGATCCAGCGTTGCGCTCTACTGGCCGCTGGCAGCACCTGCTGCCGGGTTTGCCGAGCCGCGCAAGGAGCCAACTTTTCTCAACCTGGAAACCACGCAGTACCACATGGATGGCTTGGTGGAGAATGCGGTGCAGCAGGGCGAATTCGATGCGGTCCGCCTGCAACGCGGCCGTATTGTAAGCCAGGTGTTGGACAACCTGAACAAGGCGGCGCTGCACAATTTCACGATTGACGAGGCCTACGCCCGTCTGGAAAATACGGTGCCGGCTGGTGAGCAGATGACGGCGCGGCTGAATGTGCTGCGTTCAGCTCGCCGCATCAGCCAGGCGTTTCGAGAGATGTGTCTGCAGGAGTCGCTGGTTGACTACAGTCTGCAGATGCAGACCTTTTTGCGGCACATACTCGAGAACGATTGGTGCAGGACCCATTTGTTCCGCACTTTTCGCCACTTGATCTTCGACAATGCGGAAGAGGAGACTTTCGCGGCACAGGAGTTGGTGCGCCGCTGGCTCCCTCACCTGGAAAGCGCGCTGATACTGGTCGATGAGGATGGCGGCTACCGGGCGTTTTTGGGTGCGGACCCGCAGAATGCGGATCGACTGGCCGGCTGCACAGAAAACCGAGCCCGGTTGGCCGACTCTCACAGCATGGCGCCTGGGCTATCTTCAATGATCGGGGGCATCAACCGGGCCATTCTTGGCAGGCGGGGAGACGGAGGGCAGGAGAAACGCGCCGACGTTGACGTATCCGGTTTGCCGGACGGGAGTCCGATTGTATTTCCCGAAGGTACGCACCGGTTTTACCCGCAGATGATCGAGTGGGCTGTGGGTGAAATCGAGCGGCTGGTTAAGCAGGAGGGCGTGGCGCCCAAAGAGATTGCTGTGCTGGCGCCCTTTGTAAGCGATGCCATGCGCTTTAGCATTCAGACCCGCTTACAGGAAAAAGACATTCGCACCGCAAGCCACCGTCCCAGCCGCGCTCTGAATGCGGAGCCGGCAGTGCGAACGCTCCTGACGTTGGCTGCGCTGGCACATCCTTCCTGGCAGCGCCGGCCTTCGCGAGCAGACGTTACGCTGACGCTTGGGAGCGCAATCGCCCAGCTGGACCCTGTTCGAGCAAGCGTTTTGGCGCAGGCAGTATACAACGACCGGGACAACGCAGGCGCAGAGTTGGCCGCCTTCGAAGGGCTGCGGGGAGACGTGCAGAAACGGGTAACGTTCGCAATGGGAGAACGCTACGAACAGCTGCGCGTTTGGTTGGCCGATTACAGGGCGGAAAGCGAATTCTCTCCTCTGGACAGATTCATTGCCCGCATTTTTGGCGAAAAGCTGAGCCAGCCCGGGTTCGGATTCCATGAATGGCCGGAGGCAGCCAGGTTGGCCGATCATTTAGCCAGGTCGGCGCGCAACTTCCGTTGGGCAATTGGGGAGCAGGGCGGGGCGGCATCCCCGGTGTCCGCCGAACCACCGAGCGCTCCGGTTCCCCGCCAGGTTGAGCTCAGCCGCGCCTACGTTGAACTGGTAGAAAGCGGTGCGCTGGGCGCGCTTCATGTGCCCTCATGGACCGAGGCGGATGACGCGGTGTTTGTTGCGCCGGCCTACACGTTCCTGATGAGAAACCGTGCTGTAGAGGTGCAGTTTTGGCTTGACATAGGGGCTGAAGGCTGGTGGCAGCGCATTCACCAGCCCCTGACCCATCCCTATGTTCTCTCACGCAACTGGCCGCAGAATCAGCAATGGAGTGATCTGCACGAGTTTCAGAGTCGCCAGGAAAGTCTGCGCCGCCTGTTGCTTGGTCTCTTGCGGCGGGCGCGGCGGAGTGTCTTTCTGGGAATGAGTGACTATGGCGAAGGCGGGATGGAACAGAGGGGGCCTCTTCTGAACTTGCTCAATCGTGTCCAGGTACAGGCGTGAAGCCGGACTTCACCTGCTTTGGCATGTGCTGCCAGTTGCGGGCGACCGGTATTGAGGGGCGAGCCGGCCTGACTGATTAGGATTCCTGATATCATGTCACCGTTCCGACAGGATTATGCAAGCTTTGAGGGATTGGAATGGCAAGAGGCTGGCCTCGACTTTGGCGCAGCCAGACAGGCGCAGGGGACGAACGCTGTCTTCATCTCCTCAACGTTGGGCAAGCAGGCCATTTTTGCCCCTGTTTGCTGAAATTATACCCCTGTATTACAATGATGTTTTGTGCCTGTGGGCATTCTTCCCCTTTAGCTACAGGTATCAGTTGGTCTGCCATGGCAGTGGCGGAGATTAGTAGACCGACAGCGGGCGTGTCAGCCGCGCCGATTGTTCCACGAGCACCGATAGTATCCACGAGAGATTAGGGCCAGCGGTCTCCACACTTTTTGAGATTGACAACTTCTGCGAACCGTGAGTAGCGATTACATCTTTGGCATCCATGATTTTGGCGGCGAAGAGCATATGCGCGCGGCCAGAAAACAGGGTTGGATCGTTTTCAGCGAAGTGTTAGGGCATGATCCGAACGATCTCCTTGGAAAGGATTACAGCTCTTTCAGTCGCCAGGGATTGGGCGTCATTGTCTGCCTGAACAATGGATACTTTCCCCAGGGCACGCTGCCGTTGAGCAGTGAATACGCCGACTTCGCGCGTCGCTGCGCCAATTTTGTGGAGGCCAGCCGGGGGTGCAGCCATTGGGTGATCGGCAACGAGATGAACTATGCGATCGCGCGCCCCAGCACGGCAGAAGGGCTTGAGGAGCGCAAACATGTAGACGACCTGCCTGCGAGCGACCCCACGCTGCGCAGCTTGCCAGACCGGTTCAGCGCCCTGCTCAACGAATCCGACAGAATGATCGCGAACGAAGTCGCGGGCGGAGAGGAGTTGATAACCCCCCAGCTGTATGCCAGTTGCTACGGTATGTGCCGGCAGGCGATCCACGAAGTTGAGGGCCATGAAAAGGATCAGGTTCTGATTGGTGCGGTGGCGCCATGGAATAGCCAGACGATGTATGCAGGCAACCCAAGCGGCGACTGGATCAAGTATTTTCAAGACATCCTGCTGCAGTGCGGCGCCAGCGGTTGCGACGGAATTACTTTGCATACCTGTACGCATGGTGCGAATCCAACTTTGATTCTGGACAACAGCAAACTGCCGGATTTTCCGCAGTATCACTGTCACTTCCAGGCCTACCGGGATTTCATGAATGCGATTCCGGTCAACATGCGGCAACTGCCAGTCTACATTACGGAGACTGACCAAGGCGGCCCCTGGGAAAATGTGAACCGGGGATGGATTCAGGCCGCCTATGCTGAAATCGATCGCTGGAATCGGCAGAACGCGCAAAAGATTCGGGCGTTGGCCCTGTACCGTTGGCCGCAGTTGGACCGCTGGCACATCAAGGGAAAGGGAGGCGTGATAGAGGATTTTCGCATCGCGTTACGACACGACTACCGATGGGTCAATGAGGCCGAACAGTCAGTGCCGGAAAGTAAGCCGGAGCGCTGGCCTGCCAGGGAGGCACGAAGCCGGCAGGAAGTTGACGAGGTTGAAGAGGTCGAAGAGGTCGAAGTACTGGAAGAAATGAAGTCGGGCAGGGGGATGGTGTACCGGGTGCAGTGGCTGAAAGGCAAACCGCCAAGCCCGCTACACGCCGGTCAGCGCGTGAATTTCCCGGTAACTGTTCGGAACACGGGAACGATTGCCTGGCCCGCCGCGGGTGCACAGAAAGTTGCGCTTGGCTATCACTTTTTCCAGAATCGAAGGGAAGTGCCGTTTCCTGACGACCGCCCCTTACTGACGGAACTGCCCCACGACGTGGCGCCGGGCGAAACGGTGACTTTCGATGCGCAGATGGTCATTCCCGACCGGTCGGGCAACTTCACACTGGTTCTGGATCTGAACAGCGGCGGCGAAAACTGGTTCCAGGATATGCAGTCGGACATTCTGACGCGCTGGCTGAATGTGAGCGAAGCGGAGTCCCAGGCGGCCGAAACCAAGCAATCCGCACCGGCAGAAGACCCGGCAGAGACACAGGATAGGGAAAGTGCGGAACGGACACCGCCGCCGGAAACGACACCCGAACTGCAGGTCAGGGCGGAGGCACGTTCGTCCTCAGCGCCGCATGGGCCCGCTGTCCTGGATGTTGCTTCCTCGTTACCGCGCGGTGAGAATCAGTTTGCGATGCGAACGCCGGACCAGATCCGGCGGTTGGTAATCTGTCACACATCTGCGCCAACGGGCGTGCCGATTCAGACGATTGCGCAGGCGCATATTTCCCAGGGCTATCCTGGCATTGCCTACCACTACTTTGTGCTGGAATCGGGAGAAATCCTGCAAGTTGCCGGCGTTGAGGCGGTGGTGAACGATGAGGCGGAGTGGAGCCTGACCGGTGTGAACATCTGCCTGGAGGGGAATTTCGACGAAGACGTTCCGCCCCCGGCGCAGTTGACGGCCGCGGCCCATCTATGTGCATGGATTTTACCTCGTTTCCACCTGACAGCGCAGAGTGTTGTCGGCATGTGCGAGTTGCTGGACACATCGAGCCCGGGAAGCACTTTTGTCAACGGTCCCGCCTGGAGGCGGGAGCTTCACGAGAAGATTGTCAAGTTTCTCACCGATTCACCGCTTTCACCGCCTGCTGAGACGGTGGATGACGAGGCTCCGCTGTTGCCGGACGGCCGCACAGCTGGGCCTGGGCAAGAAAAGACGCCGGCGCCGAAACCACCTATCGAAGATGTTGTTACCCGCCTGCCGCGTGATCCACAGCGCTTTGTCCAGAGGCAGGCCGACGATATCGAATTTATTGTCATCAACCACACGGCTGCGCCGCCAATCACCCCGCTGCAGACAATTGCTGCGGCGTTCCACCGCCGTCTGCCCGGTATTCTTTACCAGTTTTTTATTGCATCCAATGGCTCTGTTTACCAGACCCAGCCGCTGATGCAGGTAGTGGACGGCAAAGTCCCGTATATTGCCCGTGCCATCAACATCGGGTTTGCAGGTGAATTCAATGATGATATTCCGACTGAGGCCCAGATAAATTCGGGAAGGGAGCTGATTTCCTGGCTGATGGAGGAGTTTCCGCAGCTGACGCTGGCCAGCATTCGCGGGGTGAACGAATTCATCAACCATACATCGCCAGGAGAGCAGTGGCTGCAAGGTCGACGCTGGAAGGACACTCTGATAAATGCGGTTCGGACGGGAGCCGAAGGCGCGGTGTTGGATGAAGCAGTTCCCGGCGGCAAGACGTTGTCCGGACTGGAGGGCCAGCATCCTACGAGCGGCAGTGAAGAGGCCAACGGCCAGACGGCAGTATTCGGCCGCGAAGATGAGCGGTTGCAGCAAGCGGTGGTGGATACGCTGGAGCAACCAGAACAGCAGGTCCCGGTAGCGCGACCGCAGATTAGGGACATCAGCCATGAATTGCCCCGGCACCCCACTGTACAATACCGGCGTCGTCAGTTGGCAGCCATCACCCATATAGCCATTCATCACACTGCCTTGCCACCTTCAGTGGGACCGGAGCGCATCGCCCAGGCCCACGTTGCCGAAGATACTGACCGCGGCAAAAGAGCCTGGTCCGGTATTGGCTACCACTATTTCATCCCCGTTGACGGCGAGATTTTGCAGACGCAGCCGGTGGAGTTGCGTACATTCCACGTTGGGCGGCATAACTCATACACAATTGGCGTCGTGTTCGCTGGTAGCTTCATGAACGGCTCCACCCCGACCGCGCGACAGATTCATTCGGGCGCAAGGTTGATCGCCTGGCTGTTACAGGAGTTTCAGTTGCAGATCAGCAATATTTTGGGCCACCAGGAGTTTTCGGACAATTCCACCGCCTGCCCGGGTAGCGAATGGTTGGAGGGAAAGGTCTGGCGCGACACGCTGATTGCGGAAATTGAACGCGTCCGGAACGGAGTCCCTCCCTATCACTATGTCCTTTTCCCAACTGAGGAAACGATGACAGCGACCATGGCGGAGGCCAGTTACTATTTTGACGAATTCAAACCAGAGGCAGGCACTTTTCTGGAGGATGCGTTGCTGGCGCGCTATGTGACACTTGTCGGGTCAGGGACCGGACCTTCAACAGAGGCGGAGCGGCGCCTGGCGAATGCCGGTGTGGAGATCGACCGCCTGGATGATTCCGACGCGATTTCGGCCGCGCAGAGGCTTCTGCAACTTGCCCACGATGGACGCCGTTTCCGGTCGTTGCTTGAGTCGTAGACGGCATGGACACTGCGCTCAATCCGCTTGGAGCCGGCTATCCGGTCCATCTTCCAATCTTCGATGGTCCCATCGAGTTACTTCTCCATCTGATCGAACGCCAGGAACTGGATATTTCTGAAGTGTCGCTGGTGGCGATAACGGATCGGTACCTGCGTGCGATCGAGACGATGCAGGAGATTGAACCGGAAGCGCTGGCGGACTTTCTGGTAGTAGCGGCTCGCCTGCTATACATAAAGAGCCGCGGGCTCTTGCCCCAACCGGAAGTTGAGGAGGAAGAGGAGAAACAAAGCGAGGCGTTGATCCAGCAGTTGCTCGACTATCGCCGTTTCAAAGAGGCGGCAGGCGAACTGCGCTTGCGAACTTCAATCGGGTTGCGCACGAATGCGCGCTTGGCTCCGCCGCAGACGGAACGCAGTTTGGACTTCTCGGCACTGACGATCGAGAAACTGGCGGCGGCGGCGCTGAAGGCGTTGCGCAACATCCCAACCAGCCCTGCTCCACCGGCAGTGCGAGCTTATCCAATCACCGTTGCCGAGCAGATCGCGGCCATCCGCAAACGGATTGGAAGTCTAGCTGGATTGAATGGCGACGTCGACGGGTATGTTTCCTTTACGGCCCTTCTGTCCGAAAGCCGCAGCCGACTGGAGATTGTGGTTACGTTCCTGGCAGTCCTGGAACTGATCAAGCTGCGGGAGATTGCCGCCGAACAGCACGAGACTTTCGGTGAGATCGTGCTGCGCAGCGAGCTGTAAGAGGCAAGATGGGACGAACAGAGGGAGTTGGACTGCTCGAAGTGCGTATTAGCGGGTGAGGGTAAAAGTGTTCGGTCTACCGGGGGCTGGCGTCGACTCTGAGCGATGCCAGCCCCCGTTTTGCTTCAGTCGGCCAGAGTGCTTACGTCGCCGATTGGCAAGCCCTGGACCTGGGCTTTGAGCACGCGGCGCATGATCTTGCCGGAACGGGTCTTGGGAAGGCCGTCGACGATGCTCAGTTCGGCGGGCACAGCGATCGGGCCGACTTCGTGACGCACGTGAAGTTTGAGGGCGTCGACCAGATCGGCGTTGCCGCCCACGCCGTCGTTGAGGATGCAGAAGGCGTGGATGACGTTGCCGCGCAGCTCGTGGGGAATGCCGACGCAGGCGGCTTCGGCCACATCGGGATGGCTGACCAGTGCGCTTTCGATTTCGGCAGTACCGAGCCGGTAACCACTTACTTTGATGACATCATCCATACGGCCGATGATCCAGAAGTAGTCGTCGGCATCGCGGCGGGCGCTGTCGCCGGTAAAGTACCAGCCCTGTTGGGCAAATTCGGACCAATACTGCTCTACGAAGCGGTCCGGATCACCCCAGACGGTCCGCGCCATTCCCGGCCAGGGCCGCTTGATGACGAGATAGCCGTCCTCATTGGGCTCACAGGAGGAGCCGTCTTCGCGTACGACGTCGGCGTCGATGCCGGTGAATGGCAGGGTGGCGCTGCCCGGTTTTAGCGCGACTACGGGAGTGGGCGTAATCATGAAGCCACCGGTTTCGGTCTGCCACCAGGTATCCATGATTGGACAGTTTTCACGACCGATAACGCGGTGATACCAGCGCCAGGCTTCCGGATTGATCGGTTCGCCGACACTGCCAAGGAGACGGAGGCTGGACAGGTCGTGTTGGTCGGCCCAGGCGTCGCCGAAGCGCATCAAGCCGCGAATGGCGGTGGGGGCGGTGTAGAGAATTGTGATGCCGTAATCCTCGACAAGCTTCCAGTACCGATTTGGATGGGGATAGTCGGGCGCGCCCTCGTACATGAAACCGGTGGAGCCAAGTATGAGGGGCGCATAGACGATGTAGCTGTGCCCGGTTATCCAGCCGGGGTCGGCAGCGCACCACCAGAGGTCGTCTTCCTTAAGATCGAAGACATATTTGAGGGTGGTAGCGGTGTAGACCTGATAGCCGCCGCAAGTATGGAGGACGCCTTTGGGTCTGCCGGTGGTGCCGGAAGTGTAAAGGATGAAGAGGGGATCTTCGGCGTCCATCGGTTCGGATTCGCAGATAGGGCTGGCGATGGGAAGTGCCATCTCTTCGTGCCACCAATGATCACGGCCGGGCGTCATCTCCACATCCTGCATTGTGCGCTGGAAGACGATTACAGTGTCTACTATCGGGCTGCGTTTGACGGCCTCGTCACAGATGTCTTTCAGGTCGACGGTTTTGCCGCGCAACCAGGCGCCGTCACTGGTGATCAGCACCCTGGACTTGGCGTCGTCGATGCGGCTGGCGAGGGCTTGCTCGCTGAACCCGCCGTAAACGACCGAGTGGACAGCGCCTATCTTGGTGACGGCGAGCATCGCGATCATCAGTTCGGGAGTCCGCCCCATGTAGATGGTCACGGTATCGCCTTTGCCGACGCCCTTGCCTTTGAGCACGTTGGCGAACTTGTTGACTTCCTGCCAGAGCTGGAAATAGCTGTAGTTCTGCTTGTCACCGTCTTCGCCTTCAAAGATCAGCGCCAACTTGTGTTTGCGCCAGGAATTTACGTGCCGGTCCAAGGCGTTGTAGGCGATATTGGTCTTGCCGCCGACAAACCATTTGAAAAAAGGCGCGCCGCTATCGTCCAATACTTTTTCGTAAGGTTCGAACCAGTCGATCAACTCGCGGGCGCGCGCATCCCAGTAGGCCTCGATATCTGCGAGCGCTTCATGCCGCAGGTCGAGGTAGTTGGGTACGTTGGCATTGGCAAGCGTCGAAGGTTCGGGTTGGTACAGTTCACTGTCGGTGGCAGGGACCTCGATAGCCTGACCGTTTGAGCTCTGTTCCGACATTCTACCCTCCTTCATTCATTGTCTATTGGTGCGCTGCGGGATTGGCAGATATGATAGCACACTTTTATCGATGGTTCAGATGTTTTGTGCGGCCAGTTCGGCGATCTCTTCCGGGTGGCGGGCGATAGCGACGCCGGCGCTTTGGAGCGCTTCGATCTTTTCAGCAGCGGTACCTTCGCCGCCGGAGATGATGGCGCCAGCGTGGCCCATACGTTTCCCAGGGGGAGCTGTTTGGCCGGCGATGAATGCGGTAACCGGTTTGCTCATTTCGGTCCGAATGTAGTCGGCGGCTATTTGCTCGTCGGCCCCGCCGATTTCTCCGATCAGAACGACCTGTTCGGTTCCGGAGTCCTGTTCAAACATTTGCAGCACATCGAGAAAATTCAGCCCTTTTATTGGGTCGCCGCCGATGCCGACAGCGGTGCTCTGGCCGATGCCGCGGGCAGTGAGGGCATAGATGACTTCATAGGTGAGCGTGCCTGATCTGCTGACGATGCCGACGTTGCCAGGTGTGTGAATATGGCCGGCCATGATGCCCACCTTGGATGTGCCCGGCGAGATGAGGCCGGGGCAGTTGGGCCCGATCAGCAGTGATTCCGTCGAGTCCAGGAAGGAGCGGGCGCGGGCCATGTCGAGGGCAGGAATGTTTTCGGTGATGCATACGATCAGGTCGATGCCGGCGTCGGCAGCCTCGAGGAGGGCGTCTACGGCAAAGGCCGCGGGCACGAAGATGATGGTGGTATTGGCGTCGGTGGTGGCGACGGCTTCATGCACGGTATCGAAGACCGGGGTGTTGCCGACGGCCCACTGGCCGCCGCGGCCGGGGACGGCGCCGGCAACCACATTGGTGCCGTACTGGATCATCTGCTGAGCGTGGAAGGCGCCCTGGCTTCCGGTGATTCCCTGCACGAGCAGGCGGGTGTTGTTGTCAACAAGGATGCTCATGCGGGTTCTCCTTTGGCGGCGGCGACGGCCATCTGCACGGCTTCAGACAGTCTGTTGGCGGAGGGCAGATTGGAATCCGCCAGAATCTGGCGGCCTTCATCCTCGTTGACGCCTACCATACGCACGACGATCGGCACCTTTACGTGCAGGCTATTGATAGCTTCAACAATCCCATTGGCCACTTCGTCGCAGCGGGTAATGCCGCCGAAGATATTGATGAGAACAGCTTTCACTCCCGAATCTTGCAGGATGATTCGTAACGCCGCCATGACTTTTTCGGCGCCGGCGCCTCCGCCGATATCGAGGAAGTTGGCCGGGTTGCCGCCGTAGAGCTTGATGATATCCATCGTGGCCATGGCCAAGCCGGCGCCGTTTACCATGCAGCCGATTTCGCCATCGAGGTCGATATAGCTGAGGCCTGCTTCGCGGGCTTCGGTCTCGGTCGGGCTGTCTTCGTCGGGATCGCGCATTGCGGCCAGTTCCTTCTGCCGGGGCAGGGCGCTGTCGTCAATCAGGATTTTGCCGTCCACGGCTTCCAACTGGTTATCCCCGTTGATTACCAGAGGGTTAATCTCTGCCAGGCTGGCATCGCATTCGACAAAGGAACGATAGAGACTCTGGGCGATTTTGGTGAAGGCGGAAATATGCTTTTTGGGGAGGCCTATGCCATAGGCAAGCTGGCGAGCCTGGAATCCCTGCATGCCCAGCAGTGGATGGACGTGAACGGTGATGATCTTTTCGGGGGTTTGGGCAGCCACCTCTTCGATCTCGACGCCGCCCTCGCTGCTGGCCATAATTGCAACTCTTCGGGCATCGCGGTCAAGCACTGCGCCAAGATAGATTTCAGAGCGGATGTCAGCTGCTGCGTCCACCAGGACCTTCTCAACCGTCAGCCCCTTGATGTCCATGCCGAGGATCTGTCCGGCCACCTCTTCGGCCTCATCCGGCGTGCGCGCCAGTTTTATGCCACCGGCCTTGCCGCGTCCGCCGACCAGAACCTGGCTCTTGATGACAACCGGCTTGCCGATTTTCTCAGCGATGGCGCGTGCTTCGGCCGGTGTGGATGCAACCTCCCCGTTGGGGATGGGCACGCCATATTGGGCGAAAACCCGTTTCGATTGGTATTCATGTAACTTCAAAAGAAGACTCCTCTTCCGTCTTTACTGTGGTGTATACAATGAATGAATACACTATGATTGCGATTGTCGAGGGGGCGTGGAATTGCACCCTTCTTAGTGTCAGGCCATCGTCGGGCTCAGCCTTTCAGTCCTGTGAGAGCGATTCCTCTGATAATCTGACGTTGAAAGACCAGGAAGATAATGAGCAGAGGGATGCTGGCCAAGCTGGCCGCTGTCATAATCTTCTCCCAGTGGGTGGTGGATTCGCCGCGGAAGAAGCTGAGGCCGACGGGCAGTGTGTAGAATTCACGGCTGTTGGCCAGGATCAGGGGCCACAAGTAGGCGTTCCAGTTGCCGATAAAATTGAAAATCGCCAAGGCGGCCATGGCAGGTTTGACCAGGGGCGCGGCAATGCGCAACCAGATGCCGAACTCGTTCATGCCATCCATGCGGGCGGCGTCCAATAGTTCATTGGGGACGCCGTCGTAGAACTGACGCATGAGAAAGATGCCGGCGGCGGTGATGACGCCGGGGAAGGCTATCCCCCAGTATTGGGCGTAGCCGATATGCCAGTTCCAATCTACGCTCATCGTAAACCAGGGGATGATGAGCATTTCGGTTGGAATCATGAGCGTGCCGAGCATCCCAATAAAGATTATGTTCTTGCCCGGAAAGCTGAATTTGTTGAGCGTGTAACCGACCAGGCTATCGAAAAAAACGACGCTTACTGTGGTGATGACGGCAACAATAATGCTGTTGAGATACCAGCGCTCGAAGCTGCTGGTATTGAGTACATTCAAGTAGTTTTGCAGAGTCGGGTTTTCAGGAAAAAAGGAGAAGTTGACCAGCTCCGGCGGCGGCTTCACGCTTGTCAGTATCATCCAGAAAAAGGGCGTGATCATACCGACCCCGCCGATGGCGAGAAGGATATATGCGATGAGGACGGGCCAACCTGGACGACGGCTTCCTTTGCCGCGGGCAGGCACGAAATGTTCGCCTATCTGTATTGTGCTTTCGTTGCCGATCTCTGCTGAAGTTGCCATGTCCAACGTTTCCCCGGCGCCTCTGCCTAATACTCCACTCGTCGCGATAGAAACCGCAACTGGATAATTGTAATAAGCAGGATAAGAAAGAAAAGAAGCACAGTGAGCGCGCCGGCATACCCCATCTTGTAACTGGAAAACCCTTCGCGATAGACCTCCAGCACGACGGTCGTCGTGCTCTTCAGCGGCCCTCCGGTACCCTGGGGGCTCATATTCTGGACGAGTGCGAACAGTCTCAGATAGGAGATGGTGCCCAGGACGGTCAGATAGACGATGATTGGATTGAGGAGGGGCAGGGTTATGCGCCAGAAGAGCTGCCACGAGTTTGCCCCATCGATGCGGGCAGCTTCGTAATACAAGCCGGGGATCTGCTGGATTCCAGCCAGAAAGATGATGACTGCGAAGCCGAGATTTTGCCAGACGGCAACAGCCGTGATCGATGGCAAGGCCTGCGCCGGACTCTTGGTAAAGGGTTGTGTGGGTAGACCGACTAGGTCCAGGGCCTGGTTAATGAGGCCGGTCTCCGGCTGATAGAGCCAGTTCCAGACGAAGGCGACTGCGACGGCTGAGGTAACGTAGGGCGCGAAATAGGCGACGCGGAAGACGGCGGCAAAGCGGCGGATTTGGGCTAGGAGCAGTGCGATGGCCAGCGCCAGAACCAGTTGTGTCGGCACGCCGAACAGGACGTAGCGAACGGTATTGGAAAAGGCTGCGGTCACGGAGCTGCGGGGCTTGCCGGCGTCCTGCCAGATTTCCTGATAGTTTTCAATCCCGACCCAGGGGCCGGAGCCTTCGAACACATTCCAGTCTCGGAAGCTGACATTGAAGGCAAGGATTGTCGGGTACCAACGGATGACGACAAAGAAGACCAGGGCTACGCTCAGAAAAAGGTAGGCCCAAATGATCTGCCGCTGGGGAAGTGTTAGGCGCATGGAGCTATTCCATCGTGTCTACACAGTTCAAGAAATGGCCGGAGCAGAGTCGGCCCAACGCCGGTGACCTGACGTGGGACCGTACTGCGCCAGGTTGAGAAAAGCGGAAGGCGAGAGGATAGCCTGCCAGGCAGGTATCCTCTCGCTTCGTGTCTATCACTCTATGTTTCGTTTAGCGGCCGGACCAGAACTCATCCAGGACTTCCTGGTCGGTATCGGCAGCGATCTGCAGGGCGGTTGCCGGGTCTTCGTCGGTCAGGACCACCATGTCGAAGGAGTCGATGATGGCCTGCCGCTGCTGACTCTCGTCGGCGAAGAAGGTGGCGTAGGAGTATTCGAGACCGGCGGCGAAGGCGCCGAGCTTTTCATCGGCCAGCAGTTCCGGATTGCTGCCGGCTTCGAGTTGCGCTGGCAGCTCGCCGACGATGTCAACCCACAGGGCGCCGGCGTCGGAGCTGGTGATGAACTGAAGGAACTTGACCGCGGCATCGAAGCGCGCCTGGTCCTCAGCGGCTTTCTTGGTCAGTCCATGGGTCCAGTAGGAACCGAAGGTGCTCTTAATGCCGTTGTGTTCGGGCAGCTCGGTGACGCCGAAGTTCATATCGGGATTGTTGTTGGCGATGGTGCCCAGGCGGAAGGAGCCGTCGACATGGAAGCAGACATGACCGCCGACGAAGGCGTTGGTGCTGCCGTCAAACAGATCGCGGTCGCCGGTGGCGAGCTCGGTGTGGAAGGCAAGCAGGTAGTTCCAGGCCTGGAGGCCGGCCTCATCATTGTAGAGGACCTCAGTGTAGTCGTCGGTGTATGGCACACCGCCGAACTGGCGCACCAGCACCTCGCGGAACCAGTGATGGTCCTGGCCGGAGGGATCGGCGACAAAGCCTTCTACTACGAGACTGCCTTCGTCATCGCGCTGGGTGCAGGCTACGGCCTGGTCGCGCAGCTCGTCCAGGGTTGAGGGCGGGCTGTTGGGATCGAGGCCGGCGGCTTCCATCAGGTCTTTGTTGTAGAAAAGAGCAAGCGCGCGCACGGCAGTGGGCAGGGTGTAAAGAGTGCCTTCGACAAAGCTGGCCTGGACCATGGGGCTAAACGTCTCTTCGACCATGGCCGGCGGGAAGGCGTCCTCGGGCAGAGGCACCAGGTAGCCGGCATCGATCCAGGCGGATTGCCAGCCATAGAAGAGGGTTGCGACATCCGGGCCGACGCCGGCGGGCACGCTGGCGGCGATCTTGTCGCGGAACTCAGCGTAGGGGATGTCGGCGTTGTGGACGACCTTGATGTTCGGATTGGCCTCTTCGAACTGGGCGATCAGTTGGTTCATGGCTTCTACTCTGGCACCGAAGTTGTACTGCCAGTACTCAATTTCGATGACTTCTTCAGCCATGGCCTCTTCTTCGGCCGCGGGCTCCGCCGCCGTTTCTGCGGCGGGCGCAGCCGGCGCGGGGCAGGCGGCCAAGAGCATTGCGGCCACGAGGAGTGCGCCAACGAGCGTAAACAGTCTAGAGCGTTTCATGATCTAATTCCTCCTGAAAGAATAGTAGTCCTCCGTCTGGACTACCCTTCGGTTGTCATCGATCGCAGGTAGAGTGCACCTGACGAAAGAATCACGTTGTCCCGATTGGTACCGTTCGAAATTTGCAGATGGCAACCGGGTGATGAACGCGCCGGCATTTGGCTTTTGCGCGACTGCACACACGCGGTCACTCGCGTTACAGATCTATTTTCAGCAGGCGGGCGGCGTTGCCAGCGAAGATCTGCTGAATGTCCTGCGCCGGAAAATTCAGATCGAGACAGCTTCGCATCTGGTCTTGCAGATATTCCTGTACAAAACCGCGCGGAAACCAACTGCTGTCGGTTCCGAAAATGATGCGGCTGGGGCCGATGGTCTCGTAATATTTGCGGAAAAGATATTTTACAGTTACGTCGCCAGGAACCCAACGAATCCACTGGAGGCTGCCGCTGGTGTCTACACAGACATTTGGGCAGGCCCAGCAAAGCTGCAGCGTTTCCCTTTCCCAGGCGCAGCCGAAGTGGGGGATGACGAAGGTGACATCGGGAAAGGCTTTGGCGATGTTATGCAGTTTGAAGGGGTTGATGTTTTCGTGCCAGGCAATTCCACCGGCACTGCCCTGAATGCCGAAATGGATGAGCACGGGGATATCCAGCTCGGCGCACTTTTCCCAGACGGGCCAGATCGACTCATCTTCGATGGGCTGTTCGATCATGGGAGCGAGCAGTTTGTAGCCGCGTAGCCCCAGCCCTGAAACGGCCTGTTCCAATTGTTCGACTGCGTCCGGTTCGAAGGGGTTGTGGTGGGCGAATCCGATGAATTTGTCGGGATACCAGCTGACGATTTCGGAGAGATGTTCATTGCCGCCGCCGGTGACGAAGCCGACTGCCCGCACGCCATGTTGGTCAAGTTCTGCCGCCCAGCGGCGGGCCTGCTCTCTATCTCCAGGGTGGTCGTCGGGCGATTCCGCTTTCGGGAATCCCCACATTTTGCGCCAGTGTTCGCCGTAGGGCCGGCTCATCTCCTGCACAATACGCGCCCTTTTCTCCCCTACTTTTTCGACGTAATTCTGGATTGTGTTTCCCATGTTGGGGAACCACGGCTCGGAGGTAGGGAAGTGAACGTGAAAGTCGATTATTTCAAAGCCCTGATACATGGATTTTCCTCAAATCGTTACGTACACATGACAGAGCGAGAGCGCTCTCAAGAGCAGGACGAGGTTCGGGGGTGCACGAGGCTACCCCTGCGCCTGAAACGCGTCCTGCGGCACGAGATCAGGTTTACGGGCCAGCAGTGCCGCCCCTTGCGCGGGACCCGCACGGGCCGGGACGATTTTACAGCCGGGCAGATTTGCGTTTAGAGCGGCGCCAAAGGCCTCGCGCAGACAGGAAGAGCTTGCGAGTACGGAGCCGGCGGTGGCAACCTGGGGAGCGGTCAGCAATCCGACTTTGCGCAGGACAGAAGCGGCTGAATTTGCAAGGGCTGCACCGGCTTCCTTCAGGATAGTGCGGGCGACAGCGTCACCGGAAGCAGCCGCTTGCACGACAAATGGAGCGAATGATCGCAATTGAAGATGGGCGTGGGAGATACTGGCGTCGAGTGCGGCAATCCAGCTGATCCACTCCCTTGAGCTGGAGCCAGCAATGTTGCGGAACTGATCTGTGAGGCAGGTGGCAGGGCCGCGGCCGTCGAGTGCGGCCAGCGCGGCGCGGAGGCCGCCGCGACCTATATCAAAGCCGCTGCCAGCGTCACCCAACCAGTGGCCGAGGCCATCGGCGCGGGCTGAGCGGCCGCTGGCGCCAACAGCGAAGGCGACAGTTCCGCTGCCGGCTGCGATGAGCGCGCCAGGGTCGCCATGAAAGGCGCCGGCCCAGGCCACGACCGCGTCATTTACCGAACGCCACGGACAGACCAGCCCGCAGTTGACCAGTACCGATGTGAGGATATAGTGGAGGTTCTTCTTATCGGATGGCCCATCGAAACCGGCCATGCCGGCACAGATAGCCTTCACATCCGCTGGGGCAACGTCGGATTCGGCCAGCGCTTGCGAAATCGCCGAGGTCAGGTTGGCGGCGGCCGGTTCCACGCCGACGATATGATAGTTGGAGGGGCCGCTCTGGCCTTTGCCTACAAGACGGCCAGTTTCGTCGGAAAAAACGATATGCGTTTTGGTTGCACCGCCGTCGATTCCAAGATAGTAGGACACAGGGAGATTGTAGCCCTAATGGGGTAAATGTCAAAGACCGGGGAAGTGCGTCTGAAGCAGAATTTGTAGAATTTTTGTAACTGCTGAGCCACAGCAGTTGACCAGCCAGTCATCCTTGGAACCATTCAGGCTCTTGGTGACGCAACTAGTGTGCAGCCGCCGCCATGCTCGCCAGCCGACACGTTGCTAAGAATGCACACGGTCGGTGAGGGATGGTTTTGTAGGGGGGCGTTGCGGGGGCGCAGCCCCTGCACAAGGGAGG
>MKWU01001372.1_pt1 | contig 42378 bp, 29 predicted proteins | sample 809101 | NCBI WGS metagenome assembly MKWU01 (sample SAMN05860141, study PRJNA318959) | sponge metagenome | host: Aplysina aerophoba | place: Slovenia: Piran, Adriatic Sea, Gulf of Piran | collected 2013-05-07 | reverse complement strand
GGTCGGGTCACGGTGTCGGTCGACGCGTCGCGGAGGTCGGCCGGCGTGGGTCAGCGGCGCCGGCCACCAGCCGATTATCGCGCATCGCCGCGCGAGCGTCGATCCGACTTCGAGGACGACCGCTGGACCGCACGCATGTGGCCGGTGCGGGTTGGGGAGGCCCAGTCGTCGGGCTCGCCCGACCCGGTCCCCCCGGATCTAGCGGTGGACAGGGCGGCGTCGTGGCTCCCGGCGGCTCTGCTCAAGACCTACGACCTGGCGCGGGCGCTACGCAGGAGGTCGCGGTGGCGGCGGACGCCGCCGGCTGCATGGGCGATGGGTCGGGGCGTCGGCGTGGCGAAGAGGCGGTGCGATAGGCTCGCCCCTGCGCCGAGCCATGGAGATCGCCTTCGACTCTAGCGCGGCGGTGCCGGATCTTGTGCCCCGAGTGCACGCAGCAGGTCGCCGGTGGGAGTACGGACGGTGACGTTGCCGCTGCCGGCGCGGAAGCGGTCGGCGACCACCACGGGAGTGTCGCCCCGGTCGTTCGCGACGTCGATCGCGGCGCCGCGGTCGGCAAGGAGCTGCACGATGGCCTCGGACTTGATGTGGGCCGCCGCGTGTAGCGCCGTGTTACCGACGTCGTTGACGGCGTTGACGTCCGCGCCGAGCGCCAGGGCCGTCCGGACGGCCTCGAGCGTCCGCGCCTCGGTCACGAGATTCTCGGCCTCGTAACGCCCCAGACCGGCGGCGACCATCAGCAGGGTCGTGCCGTCATCCGTGGTCAGGGCCGAGTCCGCGCCGCCGTCGGCCAGGCGCCGCATGACCTCGGCGTCGCCGGCCATCGCGGCCAGCATGAGGGGGGTGGCGCCGCCGAACACGTTCACGCCCTGCTTGTTGTGCTCGTAGGAGATCTGGCTGTAGCCGAAGCGGGGCGGCGTCCTCCGCATCCTGGCGTTCGGATCGGCCCCGAACGCGAGCAACGCATCGACGAGAGCCAGCTTGCGGGCCGGCGGCAGGCCGCGGATGGCCTCCCACTCGGGGTCGCGTTCCGCCGCGATCCCGTTCGGGCCGGCGAGCTCCGTCTGCCAGGCGCCCACCGCCCAGTGGAGCGCGGTGTAGTCCGGCCTCGCGGCTTCAGGACTCGCGGTCGCCGCTGCCGCCTCCGGCGTGGCCGACCGTCGCCGGGGCGCAATTGGCCCCGCGTTCGGGTCGGCCCCCGCCCGGAGCAGGAACTGCGCCACGCGCACCTGCCCGCGGACCGTGGCCACGATCAGGGCGCTGGTGCCGTCCGGCATGGCGGCGTCGACATCCGCCCCCGCCGCCACGAGGCGCCGAGCGCTCGTCAGCTCCCCCTCCCGGGCCGCGAACAGGAGGGGCGTGAAGCCGAGCCCGGAGCGCGCCTCGACGTCCGCCCCGTACGCGAGAAGCAGCGCCACGACATCCGGATGGCGACCCGACGCTGCGAGCATCAACGGGGTCTGCGCGCCCACCGGATCGGCTGCGTCGACGTTCGCCCCCGCAGCGAGGAGCGAGCGCACCGCGGCGACGCTGCCGGTGGCGGCCGCCCGCATGAGCGGCGTCTCCCCGCTGTCGCGGGCCGCGTTCGGGTCGGCCCCCGCCTCCAACAGCAGATCGACCAGGGAAGCGCTGGCATTGGCCGCGGCAAGCGACAGCGGCGTCACGCCGTAGGCGGCGGCGGAGTCGACTTTGGCACCGGCATGGAGCAGCAGGCGCGCCAACTCGGCGTCGTCCCAGTGCGCCGCCCAGTGGAGCGCCGTCGCCCCGTCGGACTGCCGAGCGTTCACGTCCGCTCCGGCGTCGAGCAGCGCCCTCACCTCGCTCGCGTCGCGACCCCGCGCCGCGTCGACGAGGCCGCGGTCGTCGTTGCCGGTCGCGGCGAACACGAGGGACGAGGCCAGGCAGATCGCTGCGCTCCAGCAGACCACGCCGCGAGCCGCCGTGCTGACATCGATGGCCATCGACCTCTCCTCCGAACCGAGGCGCGGAACGGGGTACGACCCCTTCCGGCCCCCCTACTCCGCGAGCGGATGCGGACGAATCTGGAAGCGGACGATCTCGCTCGTCTTCCCCTTGCCGCCCTCGCTGTGCCAGTTCGCCATGGTGTCGTAGCTGCCCCAGAGGCCGCGGCCTTTCCAGCCGGCGTCGGGGTCGTCGATGCGCCCGTTGAGGCCGCGCGTGTAGAACCCGAGCGGGTACGGAACGCGCATCACTACCCACTCGCCGCTCTCCGGAAGCAGCGCCAGCAGCGAGTCGGAGCCGCTGCCGCTCGCCATCGGCACGTTCGCGCCGAGGCCGAGCGTGTCGAACTGATCGACCCAGTTGTAGTAGTGGAAGTCGGCGTTGGCCGACCCCGCCACCCCCCGCATCCGGGGACCCGGGGTGGAATGGAGCGTCCAGCCCTCCGGGCAGTGCTGGCCCGTGGCGGTCGGTCCATTGAGGACACCGCACTTCCGCCGGTCGAAGCTCGCCAGGTGGCCGCTGCCGCTGAGCGCGGTCCAGAGCACGCCGTCGCGGTCGACGTCGATCCCGCGCGGCCCGAAGCCCCAACCCTCAGGGCCGACGGCCGGATTCTCGAACGGCGGCTCGTAGACCTCGGCGATGCAGGTCTCGGGAGGGCTCTCGCCGGGATCGAGGCGCAGGATGGAGCCGGGGAACTCCGTCGCCGGCCCCGACATCGACCCGCGCGTGATCCAGATGGATCCGTCCGCAGGGTTGGGGATGATGCCGTACGCGAACCCGTCGAGCCGGGTGTCGCGCGCCGCGTCGACCGCCTCGCCGGGCTCGTTCCAAGGCTTCGTGATGGCGCCGTCGCCGTTGGTGTCGATGACGGTGGGGCACCATCCCTGAGCCGCCTGCTCGTCCCCGCTCCGGTCGTAGAGGCGGGTGTTCAGCCACCCCACGACGTCGATGTCGCCGCTGAACCAGAGCGTGTCGTCGGCGTCCTCGGCGAACTGCAGGTGGTGGGTGGTGTAGCAACTGTCGATGAAGACGAACTCGTCCGCCTCCGGGTCGTAGTACGACACCTGGCGCGTGCTCCGCTCGACGGGATAGTAGGCCGACGATGGATGCGAGCCGTCCCGGCACCACTCCGGGTTCCCGGCGGGGCGGATGGCGGAGGTGAGCCAGACGCGGCCCTCCGCGTCCATCATCGGGTTGTGCCCACTCGCGGCGCCGTAGCCCGGCGCCTCGTCCCAGTACAGGGAGGGCAACGCCCGGCGCCGGGCCGGCGCGCCCTGGACGACGCCGCCGCCGCCCGCCGGCCTCATCGCGTCGCGCATCGGCAGCACCCACTCCCGCGCCTGGTGCGTGGCGGGATCGACGGCGACGAAGTTGTCGCCGAGGATGCCGTAGACGGGACCGTTGGCGTTGAGCCGCGGGTTGCGCTTGTCGGTCGCGATGTTGTCGTGGACGTGCTTCTGCGGCGACGACCACTTCCACATCGTCAGGACCAGGTTGCGCTCGACGCCCGACGGACGGGGCGGCGCCGCCGGCACCTCGCCGGCCAGAATGCGGTCCGTCCAGTCGGCGTACACGTCCAGCGTCCGCTGCCGCCCCATCTCGTTGATCTGGCGGATCATCGACGACCCGGTGGCTCCGGTGCCGAGGCGGAACGCCCACGCATCCGCGGTCGAGTCGAACTCGTCGAGATCGACCATCGGCATCTCGCGCGTCGCCTCGTTGCCGAGCTGGTGGCAGAGCTGGCAGCCGTCCTTCAGCCCGTCGATGAAGTGCTCCTGCGTCCGCATCCCCGGGTTGATTCCGTTGTCGCCCGTGCCCGGGAAGTCCGCCGGCGGCGGCACCTCGATCAGCGAGTACCAGTAGTTGGCCGGATAGACCGACGCCGCCTCCTGCGGGGTCGCCGCGGCGCTGACGGTCAACTCCAGCGCGTCGCCGGGCCGGGCCGTCCGCCGCTCGGAGTCGGCGAGGCCGTAGCCCCGCACCCAGACGTCGTAGGCTGCCGTGGCGAGCTCCGGGATCAGGAAGCGCCCGTCGTCACCGGTGACGACGATCTTCCGGAATCCGGTCTCGAGATCGTCGGTCTCGGCAATCACCCAGACGCCCGCCTCCGGCCCGTCGGCGCTCCGCACGACGCCCGCAATCGACGTCTCGCCCATCGCGGCCCCCTGCGTCGCGGCCGCCGGCGAGGAGGTCGCGCCCGCAACGGCGGCCACCGCACCCGCCGCGACAATCGCCGCTGCCCCGCGCATGGTCATCGTCGTCTCCTTCCGCGCCCCACGAATGCCTCGAGCCCGCCGCTCCCTACAGGTCGGCCAGCTCCTTGAGCGTGCCGTTGCTGTTGCCGATCCGCTCTGCGGGCACGCCCAGCTTGTGCAGCATCGTCAGGTAGAGGTTCGCCAGCGGCGCGTCCGGGTAGCGCAGGTGGCGGCCTCCCTTGAGGCGGCCCGCCGCGCCGCCGACGACGAGCGCCGGCAGGTCGTACGGCACGTGCTGATCGCTTTCGCTCATCCCGCTGCCGTAGAAGAGCATCGTCTGGTCGAGGAGCGACCCGTCGCCGTCCTGCGTGGCCGCCAGCCGTTGGAGGTAGTAGGCGAAGAGCTGCATGTGGTACGTGTTGATCCGCACCAGCTTGGCGACCCGCTCGGGGTCGGCGGTCGAGTGGGTCACCTGGTGGTGCCCCTCCGCCACTCCGATCTCGGGGTAGGTCCGGCCGCTGATCTCCTTGCCGACCATGAACGTGCCGACGCGCGTCAGGTCCGCCTGGAAGGCCAGGACCATCAGGTCGAGCATCAACCGGGCGTAGTCGTCGAACGCCTCGGGGATGCCGCCCGTCGGCCGCTCGAACGTCGGCAGCTCGCGGTCGCTCTGCGCCTCCGCGCGCTGGATGCGCAACTCCACGTCCCGGATGGCGTCGAGGTACTCGCTCAGCTTCACGCGGTCGCGCGCGCCGAGGATGGCGGTCCGGTCGGCGACCCGGCCGGAGACCGAATCGAGGATGCTGCGGTTCTTGCGGAGGCGCGCCGCGCGGGCCGCGGGGTCAGTCGTGTCGGCGTCCCCGAAGAGCCGCTCGAAGACGGCGCGCGGGTTGTTCTCCACGGGAAGGGGCGTCGTCGGCGTCCGCCACGAGAGCGTGTTGATGTAGGCGCAACTGTAGCCGACGTCGCAGGCGCCGGCGAGGTCCGTCGCCTCGAGCCCGACCTCCAGCGACCGCAGCTCGGTCTCGCGGCCGAGCTCCGTCGCCGCGAGCTGGTCGACCGAGACGCCGGCCTGGAAGTCGGCCCCCTCGGTCGGCTTGCCGTGCACGCCGGTCAGGAAGGCAGCGCCGATGCGACCGTGACCACCGGCCGGCTCTCCCGGCAGGGCCACGGCCGGCTCGTTGTCGAGGCCTGAGACGACCACCAATCGGTCGCGCACGAGCGCCAGCGGCTGGAGGATCGACGGAAGCTCGAATCCGGCCCCCTCCGTCGCCGGGGTGAACTCGTCCATGATGGCGCCCATCGGCACGTAGACGACGCCGAAGCGCGCCCGGGGCCGCGCCGCGGAGTGCCGCACCGCCGCGAACGCCGGCACCATGCAATCGAGCAACGGGAGGGCGATCGTGGCTCCGAGACCGCGCAGCACGGTGCGCCGCGGGAGCGCCTTGCGGGTGACGATCATGACGCCGCTCTCCTCATCTGAAACGGGATGCTCCGGACGATGCCCAGCACGAGGGACGACCAGCGGTAGTCGCTCGCCGCCGCCTCGCGCACGATCCGCCGGATGGCCGGCATGTCGGCCGCATCGACGCCCCGCCCGAGGGCGTAGGTCATCAGCTTCGCCGCCACGGCCTCGACCACCTCCGCCCGCCGCTCCACCAGCATCCGCCGGAGCCCGACCGGACCGTCGAACGCCGCCCCGTCGGGGAGCGCGCCGGACGCGTCGATGGGACTCCCGCCGTCCGTGACGCGCCACTTCCCGATCGCGTCGAAGTTCTCGAGCGCGAAACCGAGCGGGTCCATCCGCGCATGGCAGGCGGAGCAGGCCGGGCTCGCGCGATGCTGCTCCATCCGCTCCCGCATCGAGCGCGGGCGCTCTCCGGAAGCGCGTTCCTCGAGCTCGGGCACGTCGGGCGGCGGAGGCGGCGGCGGGGCGCCGAGGATGTTCTCGAGCAGCCACTTCCCGCGGAGCACGGGCGACGTGCGCGTCGCGTAGGACGTGACGGTCAGCATGCTCCCGTGGCCGAGCAGGCCGTGCCGCGTCTCGTCGCGGAGCGGCACCCGCCGGAAGTGGCTGCCGTAGACGCCCGGAATGCCGTAGTGCCGGGCGAGCCGCTCGTTGAGAAACGAGTAGTCGGCGGTCAGCAACTCGACCACGCTCCGATCCTCGCGCACCTGGTGCTCGAAGAAGAGCTCGGTCTCCCGGGTGAACGCCTCGCGCAGGTTGTCGTCGAACTCCGGGAACGCGTTCACGTCGGGAGCCAGCGCCCGCATGTTCCGGAGGTGCAGCCACTGGCCCGCGAAGTTGCCCGCGGGGGTCGCGGCCCGCCGGGGCGCCCGCCCGGGGCCCCCCCCGCGCGCCCCGCGCGCGCGTGTCCGGGAGGTGCAGCCACGGGCCGGCGAAGTTGCCGGCGAGCGTCGCGGCCCGCGGATCGGCCAGCATGCGCCGCACCTGGCGCTCCAGCACGGCCGGATCGGCGAGCCGGCCCGCTTCGGCGGCGGACAGCAGCTCCTCGTCCGGGATCGTGTTCCAGAGGAAGAACGACAGCCGCGACGCCACCTGGAGATCGGTCAACCCGTAGGGCGCCCCGGGGGCGATGTCCACCGGATCGGGCTCCATCCGGTACAGGAAGTCGGGATCGATCAGCATCCTCTCGAGCGCCCAGCGGATGCCGAGCTCGAAGCTCGTCCCCTCGTCCCGTCCGGAGCGGAAGACCGCCAGCAGCGCGTCGAGGTCCTCCCCGGTGACCGGCCGGCGGTAGGCGCGGCGCGCCAACGGCGCGAGGATCTCGCGGGCGCATCGCTCCTCGTCCTCGCGGCCTGCGGGGCGGCACGTCAGGATGCGCCGGCGGCTCGGCGTGTCGCCGAGGCCCGTGGCCCCGAACGGGCCTTCGATGTCGATGCGGCCCACGCGCGTCTCCGCGCCGCGCGCCCCGCGGAAGAGCACGTTGCTCACCGGGAGGCGGGCGGGCGCCACGCCCTCGGGGGCGGCCAGGCGCTCCATGAACGTGACCGCGAGATCGTGCGGGCCCGCCGCGGCCGCGAAGCGGACCGCCGGGATGGGAGGCTCGGGACGCGGCTCGCCCGGAGCCGGGCGGGGCGGCGCCTGGAGCGTGAAGCGGCGCAGGCGCACGCCGTCGAGTCGGACCTCGAGCTGCTCGGGTTCCGACGGGGGGCGCACGCCGCCCCCGATCGAGTTCTGCGAGTGGACGCGCACGATGTACTCGCCGTCGACCGGGAAGTGGTGTCGGATCACGGTGCCGCCGCGCGACCCGAGCGGGAGCGCCTCGCCGGCGCGCGCCGCCTGGGCATCCATGCGGGGCACGCGGTAGCTCCGGATGCCGGGGCGGACGTCGAGATCGCCGATCGCCAGCCGCGAGACGCGGGCGGCGGCCGACAGGTAGCGCTCGAGGAGCCCCGCCGACAGCCGCTGCATGTCGGCGTTATTGTCGAAGCCGAAGGCCATGTCGTCGGCCGGCAGCAGCGCGTTCCCGTCCACTTCGACCGCCAGCAGATCGCGGACCGCGTTCGCGTACTCCGCCCGATTGAGGCGGCGCACGGTCGGCCGCCCCGGGTCCGGCGCCGCCTCCGCCGCCCGGTCGATGGCCGTCTCCAGCCACGCCGCGAACGCCGTGTAGGTTGCGGCGTCGGGGCGCGGCCGCGGGGGCGGCGGCATCGTCTGGGCCCGCAGCTTGACGAGCACCTTCTCCCACGTCGCCGCGTCCGCGCCCACGTGGTCCAGATCAGCGGACTCCAGCGTGAGGTCCGCGACGCGCGTGCGGTCGTTGTGGCAGGTCAGGCAGTAGCGGTCGAGTACGGCGCGGAAGGTCGAGGACGATGGCGGTTCGGAGGCCGCTTCCTGAACGACGCGGGCTGCTCCCGCCGACGGCGGCGGCGCACCGGCAACGGGCGGTGGCGCCGCCAGGAGGATGGTTCCCCCCGCCAGCAGCAGCCCCGCGGTGGCGGCCAGACCGACCGTCGTGAGCTTCGGTGCCATCCGGGTCGTAGCGCGCCGTCGCGCCCCCAGCAGGCGCTTGTCTCCGAGTCGTCCGACCGGAACGCCTCAGCATACGCGCCCCCGTCGGACGTGTCCATCGAATCCGGAGGCGCGCGATAATGATGTCCACGCCATGAATCCCACTCGAGGCTCGGTGGCCGTGGCCATGACGTCGACGCTGCTGGCCGTCGCCGCCGGCTGCGGCTCCCCCGCCGCCCCGCCGCGCGACGGCGCGGGGCTGGCGGCCGGCGCGGCCCGGGGGGGGGGCGTCGGCCGCGCCGCCGCGCGCCGGCCCCGCCGCGCCGCGGGGCGGCGCGGGGCTGGCGCCCGGCGCGGCCGAGGAGTGGTTCGTCGACCGCGCCGCGGCCAGCGGACTCGACTTCGTCCACGTGACCGGGATGACCGGCCGCTTCTACCAGCCCGAGATCAGCGGCGGCGGCGCGGCGCTGTTCGACTACGACAACGACGGCGACCTCGACGTGCTGCTCGTGCAGGGCGGCGCCCTGCGCTCCGACGCCGACACCGGAACGGCTGCCGATGCCCCGGCGGCGCGGCCGGGCGGAGCGCCGCTCCGGGACCGCCTCTACCGCAACGACCTGGAGGTCCGCGCCGACGGGACGCGCGCCATCCGATTCACAGACGTGACGGAGGCGAGCGGCATCGGGACTCGCGGCTACGGCCAGGGGGTGGCGAGCGGCGACATCGACAACGACGGCTGGCCCGACCTCTATCTGACCGGGTTCGGCCGCAACCAGATGTTCCGCAACAACCGGGACGGGACGTTCACGGATGTCTCCGCCGCGTCGGGGACCGGCAGCCCCGACACCTGGGGCGTCTCCGCGGCCTTCTTCGACGCCGACCGCGACGGCTGGCTGGACCTGTTCGTCGGCAACTACCTGATCTACACCGTCGAGACGCACCTCCGCTGCTTCCGCGACTCGGGGCAGGAGGACTACTGCAATCCCGGACGCCACCCGCCCCAGCGAGATCGCTTCTACCGCAACCGGGGCGACGGCACCTTTGAGGAGGCGACGACCGCCGCCGGACTGGCGGACGAGTTCGGCCCGGCTCTCGGCGCCGCGACGGCGGACTTCGACGGCGACGGGTGGCTCGACCTCTTCGTCGCCAACGACCAGCGGGACAACCAGCTCTGGATGAACCGCCGCGACGGCACCTTCGACAACCGCGCGCTGCTGGCCGGCGTGGCGGTCGACGCGGCGGGCGTCACCAAGGCGGACATGGGGGTCGACGCCGGCGACTTCGACAACGACGGCGACGAGGACCTCTTCACCACCGTGCTCACCGGCGAGGGCAGCACGCTCTACGTGAACGACGGCACGGGGCTCTTCGAGGATCGGAGCGCCGCCTCCGGCATCCGCGCCGCCAGCCTCCCCTACACCGGCTGGGGCGCCGGCTGGCTCGACGCCGACAACGACGGCTGGCTCGATCTCCTTTCCGTGAACGGGCTCGTCTGGCAGGACCTCGACGCGCTGGGGCCCGACAACCCGTATCCCTACCAGCAGCGCAACCAGCTTCTCCGCAACCTCGGCGACGGGACGTTCGAGGACGTCACGGCGCGGGCCGGCGCGGCATTCGATCTCGCCGCCATCAGCCGCGGCGCCGCGTTCGGCGACGTCGACAACGACGGCGACATCGACGTCCTGATCGCCAACGCGGACGGCCGCCCGCGCCTGCTCGTCAACACGGTTGGCGCCGGCAACCACTGGCTGGGCCTCCGGCTCGTCGGCCGCGACGCGCCGCGCGACATGGTAGGGGCGCGCGTCGCGGTAACGCGCGGCGACGGGGCCACGCTGTGGCGCCGGGCGCGCGCCGACGGCAGCTACGCTTCGGCCAACGATCCCCGGGTGGTCGCCGGCCTCGGCGCCTCGGCCGCCGCAACCCGCGTCCGCGTCTTCTGGCCGAGTGGTCGCGTCGAGGAATGGATGGACCTTCCGGTCGACCGCTACACGACGCTAACGGAGGGCGGCGGACGGGCGGTGCCGGCAGGCGACTGAGCGGTCATTGCGCCGGCTCACGCCCCGATCGGAGCGGGCCGCGGCCGGCCCGAGAGTTGCATCGTTGCCGAAGGGAGCAACCCATGAGCGTTCCCACCCCGCGGATCAAGCTCACGTACCGGGACTACGCCAACACGCCGGACGACGAGCGCTACGAGCTGCTGGACGGAGAGCTGATCAGGATGCCCTCGCCGGCGGAGATTCACCAGCGAGTGTCCATCCTGCTGGGATGGAAACTGATCGAGTTCGTCACCGCGACGGGCCTTGGCCGGGTCTATCAGGCTCCTTTCGATGTGGTCCTGACGGATACGGACGTGGTGCAGCCGGACCTCGTGTTCATTTCGAACGAACGCGCCCACGTCCTCACCGCCGCCAACGTGCAGGGCGCCCCGGACCTGGTCGTGGAGATCCTGTCTCCGTTCTCGGCCGGACGGGACCGGTCGGTCAAGCGCGCGCTGTACGCCCGGCGGGGTGTGAAGGAATACTGGATCGTCGACACGGAGGCGAGAACCGTGGCCGTGCTGCTGCTCCAGGACGGGGTATTCGAGACCGCGGGCACGTACGGCGAGGGCAACACCCTGACGTCGCCCACTCTCCGCGGCTTCGCGCTGCCGGTCGCCGACTTGTTCCAGTAGCGGACGGGTAGGGATCAGCCGTCGGAACCCATGGCCGCCACCTCCGAGTTCGTGGTGCGAGCGGCCGTTGACTACGATCGAATGCTACGATCGCACGATGGCGATCAACATCGCGCATCGGCGCGATCTCGACGAGCGGGTCGAGCGCTTGGCGGCGCGACTCGCCCTGCGGGGTCGCGGGCGCAAGACGGCCATCATCGAGCGTGCGTTGCGCGCGCTCGAAGAGCAGGTGGATCGGTCCCGCCCGGATCGCGAGCATATCGAGGCGGCGCTCGAGCGCCTCGCTCAGGCTGGTGACCGCCACGACGAGCGGGAGCGAATGCGAGGGAGCGATACCGGCGGCGACCGACCGGCGTCGGAGAGCTGGCAGGACGCGCTCTACGACGACCACGGACTTCCCCGGTGATCGTGGTCGACACCTCGGCCATCGTCGCCATCCTGCGGCGAGAGGCCGACGCCCCGGTGCTGCGGGCGGAGATCGTCGGCGCCGCGCGCGCCCTCGTCTCGTCGGTGTCGGTCGTCGAACTCGCCGCGGTCGCGAGTCGAGACGAGGCCCTGTTCGAAGATGTCCGCGCCTTCCTGAACGAGCCGTTCGTGGTCGTCGAGCCGGTCGACCCGGCACAGGCGCGGGTCGCTGTCGAGGCCTATCGACGGTACGGCAAGGGACGCCACCCGGCCGGACTCAATCTCGGCGACGTGTTCCCCTATGCGCTGGCGCGGCAGCGGAGTCTGCCTCTGCTCTTCACGGGCAACGATTTCTCGCAGACGGACATTCGGAGCGCAACGGACGAGCGATTGCGGAGATGACAGCTTCAGCCCGGCGGCCGCCCGGTGGCCGGCAGCCTATAATCGCGCCCACGCTGGCCGAGACCGCCGGCGCGACCGGGAAGCCAAGGAGGCGCGCCCATGCCGAGACCGAGCAACCGGGGTCGGGGAACGACAAGCGGGATTCGGTCGCCGCACACCACGCGGCGCCTGGCGGTCGTCGCAGGCCTGGCGGCACTCGCCGTGGCCGTCGGGTTCACCGCGGCGGCCGGCGCGCAACCACCGTCAGGCGGTGCGTTCCTCGACGCGCAGGCCGCGAGCGGACGGACCGCCTACGGCCGCTCCTGCGCTTCCTGCCACGGAGCGACGCTGCGAGGCGCCGCGCACGGGCCGGAGCTGACCGGGCGCGGCTTCCTCAACAACTGGGGGCCGCAGACGGCGGCGGCGCTGTACGCGTATGTGCGGACGGAGATGCCGCCGGGGCTCGGCGGATCGCTCTCGAACGCCGCCTACCTGAACATCGTCGCCTACCTCCTGCAGGAGAACGGGCACGCGGCCGGATCGCAGGCGCTGACCGCCGACGCCGGCGCGATTGTCGGCGAGCCCGGCGCCGTCCCGGCCGGCAGCGCGCCCGTAGTGGCCGATGCGTCCGAAGCGGCGGCGGCCGAGGAGCCCTCCGACTTGGACGCCGTGCCGCCCCTCGGCGCTTTCGTCAATCGCGAGATCCCCGACTTCACGCCGGTCACGGACGAGCTGCTCCGGAATCCACCCCCGGAGGACTGGCTGACCTGGCGGCGCACCCGCGACAACCAGGGCTACAGCCCGCTGGATCAGATCGGGCCCGACAACGTGGCCGGGCTGCGGCTGGCCTGGGCCCTGGCGATTCCCGAGGGCACCAACCAGACCGCGCCGCTCGTGCACGACGGCGTGATGTTCCTGGCCAACCCCGGCAACATCGTCCAGGCCCTCGACGCAGCCACCGGCGAGCTGATCTGGGAACACCGGCACCAGTACCCCGAGGACGTGCCGAGTGGTGGCCCGACGCGCAGCATCGCGCTCTATGGGGACAACGTCTTCCTGGCCACCTACGACGCGGCGATCCTCGCCCTCGACGCACGGACCGGCGAGCCGGTCTGGCAGACGACCCGGGCGGACTACCGGAAGGGCTTCCGGCAGACGGCCGGACCGTCGATCGCGAACGGCGTCGTCGTCAGCGGCATCAGCGGCTGCGAGCGGTTCCAGGACGAGGGCTGCTTCATCACCGGCCACGACCCCGATACCGGCGAGGAGCTCTGGCGCACGTCGACCATCGCGCAGCCGGGTGACGTCAACAACGGCACCTGGGGCGACATCCCGCCCCACCTGCGCGGCGGCGGCGACAATTGGATACCCGGCGCCTACGACCCGGACCTCGATCTCTTCTTCATCGGAACGGCGCAGGCCAAGCCGTGGGTCGCGGCAAGCCGCGGGATGTCGACCTACAACGACGCCCTCTACACCAACTCCACGCTCGCCCTGAGCCCGACGACCGGCCAGGTCGCCTGGTACTTCCAGCACGTACCCGGCGAGACGCTCGACCTGGACGTCGTCTTCGAACGCGTCCTGGTCGACGTCGACGATCAGAAATGGCTGTTCACGGCCGGCAAGGACGCCATCCTCTGGAAGCTCGACCGGCGCACCGGGGCGTTCGTCGACCTCGCCGAGATGCTGCACCAGGACATCTTCGAGTCGATCGACCTCGAGACCGGCCGCGTCAACTACCGGCAGGACATCCGCGACGCCGGCGTCGACGACCCGGTGGATGCCTGCCCGAGCCTGTACGGCGGGCACAACTGGCAGGCGTCGGGCTACAGCCCCGAGGCGAAGGTCATCATCTATCCGCTGCACCAGGCCTGCATGACGCTGACCGGCCGTCACGTCGAGCTGGTGGAGGGGGGCGGAGGCCTCGGGGTCTCCCGCATCGAGCTCCACGAGATGCCGGGCACGAACGGCATGCTGGGGCGGCTCGCGGCATACGACGTCCGCACGATGGAGGAGGTCTGGAACCGCGAGCAGCGCGCCATCTTCCTGACATCCGTGCTGACGACGGCCACCGGCCTGGCCTTCGTCGGGGACGTCGATCGCTACTTCCGGGCGCTCGACGTCCACACCGGCGAGGCTCTCTGGGAGACGCGCCTCGGCCAGTCCGGCCACGGCTTCCCGATCTCTTACTCGGCCGGGGGCAGGCAGTACATCGCGGTCCCGACCGGGGTGGGCATCTTCCGCGGCCTGAGCGGGGTGCTCAGCCCGGACATCTACCAGCCCCAGGGCGGGAACGGGCTGTACGTCTTCGCGCTACCTGACTAGGCCGCCGGAATCGCCGAAGGAGACGGACCCATGCCGAAACAGAGCAACGCGGACCACGCTGCGGGAGCCGGCCGGGATCATGCGTCGGGGTCGGCGGGGCGCCCGGCGGCCGTTGCGAGCGCGCTGACCATCGCGGCGGCGGCCGTTGCAGCAACCATCGGGATCGCGGCACCGGCCGGCGCCCAACCGGCGTCGGGCGGCGCCTTCCTCGAGGCGCAGGCCGCGAGCGGGCGGACGGCTTACGGCCGCTCCTGCGCCGCCTGCCACGGGGCGACGTTGCGGGGTGCGGCGCACGGGCCGGAGCTGACGGGCCGCGGCTTCCTGAACAACTGGGGATCGAGCACGGCGGCGGAGCTGCTCGACTACGTGCGCATCGAGATGCCGCCCGGGCTCGGCGGGTCGTTGACCCGCGACACCTATCTGAACATCGTCGCCTACCTCCTGCAGGAGAACGGCCACGCCGCCGGCGCCGAGGCCCTCACCGCCGACGCGGGGGCCGTGGTCGGCGAACCCGGGGCCGCGCCGGCCGGCGCACCGGCTGGCGCGGTTGCGGATGCGTCCGTTGCGGCCGACGCGGACGCGCCGGAAGACGCCGAGGTCCTGGAGCTTCCCAGAGGCTTCGTCAACCGGGAGGTCTCCGGCTTCACGCCCGTCACCGACGAGCTGCTCCGGAATCCGCCGGCCGAGGACTGGCTGACCTGGCGGCGGACCCGCGACAACCAGGGCTACAGCCCGCTGGACCAGATCGGACCCGACAACGTGGCCGGCCTGCGGCTGGCCTGGGCGCTGGCGATGCCCGAGGGCAACAACCAGGCGACGCCCATCGTGCATGACGGGGTGATGTTCCTGGCGAGCCCCGGCAACGTCGTCCAGGCCCTCGACGCGGCCACCGGCGAGGTCATCTGGGAGCACCGGCACGAGTACCCGGAGGACGCGGCGAGCTGGGGCGCCACCCGCAGCATCGCCCTCTACCGCGACAAGGTCTACCTGACCACCTACGACGCGGCGATCCTCGCCCTCGACGCGCGCACCGGCGAACCGGTGTGGAAGACGACCAAGGCCGACTACCGGAAGGGCTTCGCCCAGACGGCGGGCCCGGTCATCGCCAATGGCGTCGTCGTCAGCGGCATCAACGGCTGCGAGCGCTTCGAGGACGACGGCTGCTTCCTCACCGGCCACGACCCTGACACCGGCGAGGAGCTGTGGCGCACGTCGACCATCGCCCAGCCGGGCGACGTCAACAGCGGAACGTGGGGCGACATCCCGCCGCACCTGCGCGGCGGCGGCGACACCTGGATCCCGGGCGCCTACGACACGGAGCTCGACCTCTACTTCGTCGGCACCGCGCAGGCGCAGCCGTGGGTGGGCGCGGGCCGCCGGAGGGGCGCCTCTCCTTCGCCGCCACGGGCGGGGGGAGGCGGTGGGTGGCGGGGAGCCGCGGGATGTCCACCTACAACGACGCCCTCTACACCAACTCCACCCTCGCCCTGAACCCGAGCACGGGACAGGTCGCCTGGTACTTCCAGCACGTCCCCGGCGAGACGCTCGACATGGACATCGTCTTCGAGCGGGTGCTGATCGACGTGGACGGCGAGCAGTGGCTCTTCACGGCCGGCAAGGACGCCATCCTCTGGAAGCTCGACCGGCGCACGGGAGCGTTCGTCGCCCTGACGGAGATGCTGCCCCAGGACGTCTTCGAGTCGATCGACCGCGAGACCGGACGTCTCACGTACCGGCAGGACATCCGCGACGCCGGCATCGACGACCCGGTGGACGCCTGCCCGGGCCTGTTCGGCGGCCACAACTGGCAGGCATCGGCCTACAGCCCGGAGGCCGGCGTGCTCGTCTACCCGCTGCACCAGGCGTGCATGACCATCACGGGCCGCGACGTAGAGCTGATCGAGGGCGGCGGGGGCGTCGGCGCGGCGGTCGAGCTGCACGAGATGCCCGGCACGAACGGCATGCTCGGGCGGCTGGCGGCCTTCGACGTCCGGACGATGGAGGAGGTCTGGAGCCGCGAGCAGCGCGCCATCTTCCTGACCTCGGTGCTGACGACGGCCACCGGCCTGGCCTTCGTCGGCGACGTCGACCGCTACTTCCGCGCCCTCGATGTCCGCACCGGCGAGACCCTCTGGGAGACGCGCCTCGGGCATTCCGCCCAGGGGTTCCCCATCACGTACGAGGCGGGCGGCAGGCAGTACGTCGCCGTGCCGGCCGGCCTCGGCATCTTCCGCGGCCTGAGCGGGGTGCTCAGCCCGGAGATCTACCAGGCCCAGACCGGGAACGGGCTGTACGTGTTCGCTCTACCCGAATAGCGACGAACGAGTGGACCGGCTCAACCGCGCGCCGCGACGTGTTTCCGAAATCGAGCCGGCCGGCGCCGTCCGGTTGGCCTACGAAGAAGCTCTCGCTCGGCGAGTAGTCGGACGCCCGGCCGTCAGTCCGCCCCGGCGGGCCGCTCGGCCGGGCCCGACCGGAACACCAGTCGGAATCCCGAGATGCCGCGCGGCACGGTCGAGCTGCCGATCCTCGAGAGAGTGCCGGGTGGCGGCGCGCGGCTGCTACCGGGAACTGCCGCTGCCCTCGACGAGCGTCGTGTAGCGCCCGACGGGCACGTCGCTCCATTCCTCGACGGCACCGCTCGGCCAAGTGACGCGGACGAGCGCCGGCGGGGCGGCATCGTCGCCGAGGCCCGCAAGCACCCGCGGGTCGTTCGCGGAGGCGTAGCTCCCGTCCGCCCGCGCCCGGCGCCACAGTGTGGTGGCGCCGTCCCGCACGATCTCCACCCGCGCCCCCGGCATGTCCCGGACCCCGCCCGGACCGCCGCCTCCGCCGCCGCGCGGCCCGCCGGGCGGATCGCCGACCAGACGGAGTCCGAGCCATGAGCGATCGTCCCCTATCTCGTTGACAAGCAGGCGAACCGGGCCCTCGGCGTTGGCGATGACGACGTCGGTGTCGCCGTCGTTGTCGATGTCGCCGAACGCCGCGCCGCGGCTCACCTCGGAGAGCGCGAGCGCCGGGCCGGCCTGCGCCGTGACGTCCGCGAACCGTCCGTCGCCGAGGTTACGCAGCAACTGGTTCGGCTGCTGCAGCGGGAAGGGGTTGTCGGGGCCCAGGGCGTCGAGGTTCTGGGTGACGAGGCCGTTCACGGCGAGCAGGTCGAGCCAGCCGTCGTTGTCGTAGTCGAACCAGCCGGCGCCGAACCCGGTGTAGGGGAGGCTGACGAGGCGGATCCCGGCCCGCGCGCTCTGCTCCTCGAATCGCGCCGACCCGTCGTTCACGTAGAACGTGCTCCCCTGGGTCGTGAGGTCGGTCATGAAGAGGTCTTCGTCGCCGTCGTTGTCGAAGTCGCCGGCGTCGACACCCATGTCGGCCTTGAGCGCGCCGGTCGCTCCGAGCGCAGTGCCCGACATCAGGCCCACGTCCTCGAAGCGCTCGCCCCCGCGGTTCAGCCAGAGCTGGTTCTCCTGCTGATCGTTGGCGACGAACACGTCGATCCAGCCGTCGCCGTCGAAGTCGGCCGTGGCCACCCCGAGCGCGGGCCCGAACGCCCCGGCAAGGCCCCGGTCCAGGGTGACGTCGGCGAACGTGCCGTCTCCCCGGTTGCGGTACAGGCGATCCGGCGCGGCGCGGTAGCGCTCGGGCGGACAGTAGTCGGGCAGCCCCGACTCGCTGGCGCAGGTGACCTGCCGCTCCGGGACGTAGACCAGGTAGTTGCCGACGAAGAGGTCGAGCCAGCCGTCGCGGTCGATGTCGACGAACGAGGCCGGCACGCTCCAGGCGGGGTCGTCCGTGCCGCTGGCCCGCGACACGTCCGTGAACGTCCCGTCGCAGTCGTTGCGGTAGAGCTGGTTCGGGCCGTAGTGCGTCAGGTAGAGGTCGACGCAGCCGTCGTTGTCGTAGTCCCCCGCCGCCACCCCCATGCCGTAGGCGCGGGCGTCGAGGCCGCTCTCCTCGGTGACGTCCGTGAAGCGGAGCGTGCGCGAGCCGTCCGCCGCCGCTTGGAGGTCGTTGCGGAAGAGGCGGCCGCGGAGGTCGTCCGCCGCGTCGGCCGGCGGCGGCGTCCCGGTACCCTCCAGGTATCCGCTCTGCACGAGGTAGACGTCCAGGTCGCCGTCGTTGTCGTAGTCCAGCAGCCCGGCCCCGGGACCCATGATCTCCGGCTGGTGGAACTCGCCGGCGTGACCGGTGACGTGCACGAAGTCGAGCCCCGCCTCTGCGGCGCGGTCGACGAACCACGGCGGGCCGCCAGCGGACTCCGCGAGCGCCGCCTCCGAAGGTCTGTCGGAAGGCGGCGGCGCGTCCGCGGGGGCGTCGCCGCAACCGGCCAGTCCCGCCGCCACTGCTGCGGCAGCGCAAAGCAGGCGCACCCGCACCCGGTACAGACCCCGGCCCGCCGGGGCGAGAGAAGCGTCGCCGACCGCTCGCGGCGTCGTCGTCGCGAGCGGTCCGGCCTCGAGTGGAACGCACCCCGGCGTGCGGCCGTGGGCCGAACTACGGGGCGCCAGGGAGCTCCACCTCCGCGGGGGTCCGGAACTGCAGGCGCGCGACCCGGCTGGTGCGGGCGCACGGGACCCAGATGTCGCCCCGGATGTCGTCGACGGCGATGTTGCGGGTCTCGCAGCCGATGCTCGGGAGCTGGTAGATCGTCCAGGCGCCCGTCGCCGGATCGAGCTTCACCACCCGGTCGTCGCTCAGCAGGTTGGCCCAGACGTTGTGGTCCTTGTCGACCACGACGAAGTAGGGATTCCCGTTGATCGGCAGCGCGTGGTAGGTGACCTCGTGGGTCCGGATGTCGATGCGCGCGAGGTTCATGCCGAGGTAGTTCGGCACCCAAACGGTGTCGCCGCCCCGGTCCGCGCCGAGCCGCCGCGGGGCCTGCGCCCCGGGGACGGAGTTGATGCCGCCCCAGAGGAGTGCGCCGACCGATTCGTAGAACGCCCGGTCGTCGGGCGTCATCAGGCTCTCGCGGTCGGCCATCCACGGCGGGCGCATGATGAACTCGGTGCTCTCGCCGGTGCGCGGGTCGCCCTTCACCACCCGCTCCGCGTTGAACTGCGTCCACCAGCCGTTGCCGTCGGTGTCCCCGGTCATGCCGTAGGTGAATCCGTCGGCCGGGGTGACGTTCTGCAAGTGCTTCCAGGCGTTGGTCTCGGGATCGAACCAGATGGAACCGTAGCGCGTGCCGCCCCAGATCTTGCCGTGGCCGTCGGCGTCGACGGTCACGCTCACGCCGCTCCCCATCCCCCGCGGCGGCGTGAACAGCTCGATGGTGTCGGTCGCGGCGTCGATGCGGCCCAGGCTCCCGTTGGTGTCGAACCAGAGCGTGCCGTCCTGGTCCCGCCCGATGCCGTGCGACGACCGCGTGCGCATGCGGGAGCCGGCGCCGCGCGTCAGCTTGAAGTCGATCACCTGCCCCGTGCGCGTGTCGAGCTTGGTGACGGTGCGGTGCAGGTTGCCGGCCGACTCGGTCATCCAGGCGTTGCCGTCGTTGTCGACGATGACGTCGTGGAGGCCGCCCATCGCGCCGTGCATGCCGGTCCCCGGTCCCTCCGACCAGTCGCTGCCGTCGTGCCAGGCGAGCTCGCCGAGCCGGTCCACCGGGACGTCGTACTCGGTGACGACGACGCGCGCCGCGTCGCCGGCGGGACGCGGCTGGAGCACGAAGTCCAGCTCCGAGTCCGGCCCGCGCACGCGCGCCAGCCAGGCCGCCAGCTCTTCCTTGTGGTGGCCGATCGTGCGGTCACGGTAGATTCCACCGCCCGCCTCGTAGTCGCCGGGGGGCGGCCGCCGGTCGCCGAGCCAGCCGGTGTAGGTCGAGTGCTCCATCAGGTCGAGGATGGCCAGCCAGCCCGCCTCGTCGAAGCGGTTGTGGAGCGCCACGCTCGGCGAGTGGCACTCGGTGCAGTTGACGCGGAAGATCTCCTTCAGGCGGCGGTCCTCGAACGTCTCCTCGGGGAGCGAGTCGAGCCACTCCGCGCCCGAGAGCTGCGGCGTGAAGTCGTCGATGGCGCTCAGGGTGAACGTGTGGGCGGCCGGGCTCCCCGCGGCCAGGGTCGCCTCGGCCCGCGCGGTCTCGAAGCCGACCCCCTGCGCCCAGAGACGGTAGTCGCCGTCGTCGAGGGCCGGGAAGACGAAGCGCCCGTCCTCGTCGCTGAAGACGGTCGTGGTGAAGGTCCTGCCCGCGGCGCGGGCCGACACCGCGATGCCGCCGACGGGCGCCCGGTCGGGGCCCTCGCCGAGGACCCGACCGCTCAGCTCGGCGCCCGGGTCCGCGGCCGCCACGAGCTCTTCGGCCGCCGCGGCCGCCGCCGCGGTCGAAGTCGCGGTTGCCGCCGTCCCGGCCGTCCCGGCCGGCGAGGCCGCCGCGTCCTCGGGCACCGTCATCAGGTAGGAGACGATGCGATCGACCTGCAGCGGACGCAACGCGTGCCGGAAGCCCGGCATGCGGCGCGAACCGTCGGCGATCAGCCGGCGCGCCGCCTCCTCGCGGTCTCCGGCGACCGTCCGCCGGTCGAGCTGCGGGCCGGGGGTCTCGCCGAGCGGCTGCCCCACCGGGTCGTGGCAGATCGCGCAGCGCTGGGTGAAGAGCCGGCGCCCGGCGAGCTCGTGGTCCGACAGCGCGGGCGGCTCCGCGAGCCGCTGCATGTCGTAGACCGTTCGCTCCACGGCCGGCGCCGTGTGCGTCTCCTGCGGCCCGGCGAACGCCGCGGGTGCCGACGCCACCAAACACGCCGCCGCGAGCAACGCACCGATCCTGCGCCTGCCCATCATCCCCTCCTGGTCGGAGTCGCGTCCGGACGCCTGGCGACCGCCGAGCGCGGACGCGACCCATCATGCCGGGAAGCCGCCCCCAGCGCAACCGCGCGCCGCCGCGCGTGGCCGCCGGGCCGGGCCGACGGACGGCGGCCGAAAACTATACTTGGTGAAGGGTCGGGATCCGCACTCGGATTCCCGGCCGGCTGGCCCGCCGGGCGAATCGCCGGAAACGTTTCGAGGGATCAAGCGGCGAGCGACCAGCGGCGATATCAGGACTCGAGGACCACGATGCGGCGCCAGAACACACCGATTCCGACAAGGGCACTGGGCGCGGCGATCGCGCTGGCGACGGGCGCGGCACTCGCAGGATGTGGCGGCGGGACGCCGGCCGACCCCGAGCCAGATGCCATCGCGGAGGCCCTGCCGGCGGCGCGCGATCTGCTGGCCGCCGGCGTCGTACTCGAGGTGCCTTCTTTCTCCCTCATCGATCAGGCGGGCGAGCCGTTCGGGACCGCGCAACTCGAGGGCCGGGTCTGGATCGCGCACCTCACGTCGACCCGCTGCGCCGAGGTCTGCCCCGAGGTGGCCACCGGACTCCGGGAACTGCAGGACGAGGTCGGCGGCGGGCCGGGCTGGGACGACGTCCGCTTCGTCAGCCTCAGCGTCGATCCGGAACGCGACACGGCGGCCGTGCTCGCGGACCATGCGCGCGAGGTCGGCGCGGACGGCGCCCACTGGAAGTTCCTGACCGGCCGGCCCAACCAGATCCGCCAGCTCAGCCGACACGGCCTGCGCCTGCCGCCCGAGGCGGGCCCGAACGGCGGTGAGCCCACGTTCCCGGCCGGCGACGTCCTGCTCGTCGACCGGCTGCAGCGGATTCGCGCCGTGTTCGACGGCGCGAGCGCAGAGGGACGCGCGTCCCTCGCCCGGGACCTCCGGGAGCTCGCCGGAGCTCCACCGCCCCGCGTCGTCGCGCACCCCGAGGAGGTCCTCGATCCGCCCTGGCTCGACGGGCGCGCCGAGGCCCAGCTCGCCACCGCCGACGATCTCGGGGTCGCCCACGACTTCCGCTTCACAGACCGGCTGCACGAGAGCGGCATCACGTTCGTCAACCGCGTCACGGACGACTCGGGGAAGGCCTACAAGCCGGTCCACTACGACCACGGGAACGGCATCGCGGTGGCCGACGTCGACGGCGACGGGCGACTCGACATCTACTTCACGAACCAGGTGGGCGCGAACGAGCTGTGGCGCAACCTCGGCGGGGGCGAGTTCGACAACGTCACGCACGCGGCGGGCGTCGGCCTGCCCAATGCGATCAGCGTCACCGCCTCGTTCGCGGACACGGACAACGACGGCGACGCGGATCTCTTCGTGACGACGGTCCGCGGCGGCAACCACCTCTTCGTCAACGACGGTTCGGGCGGCTTCACCGACGCCACCGAGGCGGCGGGGCTCGGACACGTCGCGCACTCGTCCGGGGCCGTCTTCTTCGACTACAACCGCGACGGCCTGCTGGATCTCTTCCTCTGCAACGTCGGCGTCTACTCCTCCGACGACCGGGGGCCGGGCGGCTACTACATCGGCTTCGCGGACGCCTTCGAGGGGCACCTCCAGCCCGAGCGGCGCAACGAACGGAGCATCCTGTACGAGAACCAGGGCGGCAACCGCTTCGCCGACGTCACCGACGAGCGCGGTCTGGCCGACGAGAGCTGGACCGGCGACGCGAGCCCCATCGACGCCAACCGCGACGGCTGGCCCGACCTCTACGTGCTGAACATGCAGGGCCACGACGAGTACTTCGAGAACGTCGGCGGCGAGCGCTTCGAGCGGCGCAGCCGCGAGCTCTTCCCGCGCACGCCGTGGGGGTCGATGAGCATCAAGGTGTTCGACTTCGACAACGACGCCGACATGGACATCATCCTCAGCGACATGCACTCGGACATGAGCGAGGACGTGGGGCCGGCGCGCGAGAAGCTCAAGTCGCGCATGCAGTGGCCGGAGTCGACGCTCCGCTCGGGCGGCAACAGCATCTATGGCAATGCCTTCTTCCGCAACGACGGGGGGACGTTCACGGAGGCGTCGGACGCCCTCGGCACCGAGAACTACTGGCCCTGGGGCCTCAGCGTCGGCGACCTGAACGCCGACGGCTACGACGACGTGTTCATCGCCTCGAGCATGAACTTCCCGTTCCGGTACGGCGTCAACACGGTGCTGCTGAACGGCGGGGGACGCGGCTTCGTCGACAGCGAGTTCATCCTCGGCGTCGAGCCGCGCCGCGACCGCCGCACGGCGCGGCCGTGGTTCACGCTCGACTGCGCGGGGGCCGACGCCGGGAACACCTACTGCGAGGAGTTCGGCCTGCTCGAGGAGGCAGTCGTCTGGGCGGCGGTGGGGTCGCGCTCGTCGGCGATCTTCGACCTCGACGACGACGGCGACCTCGACATCGTGACCAACGAGTTCCACGACGGACCGCTGGTGCTCGTGAGCGACCTCGCGGAACGAGGGCCGGTCCGCCAGGTTACCGTCCACCTGACCGGGTCGGCGTCGAACCGCGACGGACTCGGCGCCGAGGTCACGGTGCGCGCCGGCGGGCGGTCGTACGTGAAGGTCCACGACGGGCAGTCCGGCTACCTGTCGCAGAGCCTCATCCCGCTCTACTTCGGGCTCGGCGACGCGGAGACGGTGGACGAGATCACCGTCGTCTGGCCGTCCGGAGCCGAGCAGACCGTGCCCGGCCCCATCGCGGCCGGCACCGCCGTCGACGTGCGCGAGGGAGAGTAGCGCCGCCGATCCCCGCAACCCGTGAGTACCCAGGGGGCCACCGGTTGGGACCGTCGAGAGCGCAGTTGCGACGCCAACATGCCCGCCGACCCCTATCCGGTCGTACCTGTACCTACCAGGCTGGATGTAGAAGAAGGCCGGGGGACGCGACCCAAGGCATGGGTTCGAATTCCTCCTGAGAACGACCCGTGGCTGCTCAAAATACCCAGGCCGAATACCGGAGAGCACTGGGCGGAGAAGATCGCCGCCGAGATTGGAGGCTTGATAGGTGTCGACTGCGCACAGGTCGAGCTGGCACGATGTCCGCGGGCCACGTTTGCGCGACTACGCCAAGAGAATCAAGACACGCCGCCCGGACAAACCCGAGCGAGCCTGCTTGCCACGGTCAGCAGGGCTTTCCTTCCCGACGCGCGGACCACGACCGCGGAGTATGCCTTTTTCCACGGATGGGAAGTTCTGCAACAGGCGGTCGACGGCTACGACACCGCGCTCCGCTTTGGGCAGCGGGACCACAACGTCAAGCACATAGCCACCGCGGTGGCGCAATGGATGGGCGTAGGCACCATGAACCCCATGCCGCTGTGGGACTACGCGATGGAGTCCCTGGTGTCATACGCCCTGCTTGACGGAATCATCGGCAATACGGATCGGCACCACGAGAACTGGATGATTGCTTGGGTGCATGATGGAGGTGACATGGCCATCGAGATCATGCCGTCGTTCGACCATGCATCGTCCCTGGGGAGGGAGTTGACTGACGACAGGCGGCGGCAGATCCTCGAAGCCGGCGGTGTGTCGCGCTACGTTCAGCGCGGACGGGGCGGCGTCTACGTGGGCGACCAGCGCCGGCGGGCCCCCTCTCCACTTCGCCTTGCCCGATTGCTCTGTCGATGGCGCCCTACCCTTACGCGAAGGACGCTGGACCGAATCGACCGTCTCTCCGAGTCCGACGTTCGCACGGCAATCGGACGGGTGCCGAGCGAGTTCATGTCAGACATCTCCAAGGAGTTCGCCTGCCAGGTTGTCCTCGCTGGCAAGCGAGAGCTACTGCGGGGCGTTCGATGACCACTCTCTACCTGGCTTGGCAGCACCGATCGAGCCGCCGCTGGTTTCCGGTGGGAAGGCTCATTCGTCGTAATTCCGGTACCCCTGAGTTCGAGTTCACCTATATCCAGGGAGCCAGAGAAGCCGAGAAGTGCGCTGGCTTCAAGACCATTCCCGCGTTTCCCAGCCTCGAGACGCGGTATCGTTCGTCCGAACTGTTCCCCACGTTCCGGAATCGCGTCATGAACGGCAGCCGAGTCGACCGTCCCGTGTATCTGCAGCAGTTGGGCCTCGACGCGAACGCCTGCGACGAACTCACCGAACTGTCGGTGTCCGGTGGCCGCAGCTACTCTGACACCTTCGAAGTCTTCCCGCGGGTCACGCCTGACCCAGACGGCAGATTCCGCACGCAGCTGATGTTGCATGGGCTGCGGCACACGAACCCCCATGCGATCGAGGCCGTCCAGAGGCTGCGGCCGCATGACGAACTCAGGGTTGCAGTCGAGGTGAACAACCCCGTCGCTACGCACGCGATTCTCGTGTGCACGCAGGACTACTACGTGCTCGGCTGGTTACCGAGATACGTTGCCGAGGGCATCCATCGCGGGGGCAACTGGACAGTCGCCGAGGCCAAGGCGTCGGTGGCCCGGGTGAACCAGGACGCACCATTGAGCCACCAAGTGCTTCTCGACTTCAGTGGTCGCCTGCCGCCCGGCGTGGATCCGATGCGGGATCTGCAGCAGTACCGTCCCATCACCGAGCCAAGCCCCTCGGTGAGCGGCTGACTCGTCGCTCACGCTTCTTCAAGGCAGCGCCCGTACTCGTACCGAGACACGCCTGAGCGACCGTTGGCTCCGGACTGTGACGTTCCCCCGGCGCATTCGCCCGGCGGGCAGAGTCGCAACTGAAGCTTCGTGCGAATAGACGTACGCGCCCCGTGATTCGCCTCCTAATGGGACGGAGTCACGGGTGGGTGCGTCGGCCGACAACGTCGCTGCCTCAGAAGACGGCGATGACGTTCAGCGGCGAGCCGGTGCCGCCGGTCACCGGGATCGGGGCCGCCGTGATCAGGAATTCCCAGCGGCCTTCTTCCGCGGCCGCGGCGGCCAGCGCCTCCAGGTCCATGTTGTCGAAGATGTTGGTGCCGAGCCCGGCGATCAGGAGCGTGTGCACTGGCAGCCGGACGCCCTCGACCCCGGACGGCTGCACGTCGGTCGCCGAATCGCTCCCGAAGAAGGCCACGTCCGACGCTCGGATCCAGCGGATGACCGACGCGTGGATGCCGGCCGCGTTGCCGGAGAGCTGCCACGGTCCCTCGGCCGCCCGGCGCGCCCAGCGGCCGGTGCGCAGGAAGACCGCATCGCCCGGCTGCATCGCGACCCCCGCCTGCTCGAGCCACGCCTCGATGTCCTGCGTGTAGATCGCGGTCCCCGGCTCCAGGTAGTCGACGCCCTTCAGGCGCGGGATGTCGAGCAGCACGCCGCGCGTCACGATCCCGTGCTTCAGGTTCTGGATGCCGAGCTTCCCGCACCCGTCCTCCACCGAGCTCGCCTCCGGCGGGACGCCGTTGTACATGGCACCGTTGTGGAGGAAGTGGCACAGGGCGTCGATGTGGCTGACGCCGTAGCCGTGGTAGGAGAACTCGATCGTGTCCGAGCGCAGCGACTCGGCCATCGTGTGGTTGAACGCCGAGTCGGGATTGTCCGGGGCCACGCCGGGCATCGGGTTGTGCGAGAGCGACACGGTGCGGCCCCGCGTCGCCAGCGCCAGCGCCTGCCGCCGCTTCTCCTCCGTCACCAGGTTCGCCGTCCCCAGCTCGTCGTCCGATCCCCACCGGCCCCAGTTCTTTACTTCCTCGAACAGGGCGTCGAACTGCGCCGCGTCGTGCGGCCCCGGCCCGTCCTGACCGGCGGCCCGAGCGGCCCCGGCCAGTGCGATTGCGACGACCGCCGCGACCGTGACTCCCGACTGCGATCCGATCGTTCGCTTCATCCCTGATCTCCCTGTTCGTTCGCGAGCCAGGCGGATGGCTCGGTGCCCGCCGCCCGCGCCCGCAGGACGGTATTGGCTCAGCGACCGCCGGCGCCGACGGCTTCCACGCTACCGGCCAGCTCGCGGAGCCCCGGGTGCTCGGGGTGCCGTTGGCGAGCTTCCGTGAGCCACCGGCGGGCGTCGTCGTAACGCTCGAGGCGCGCGAGGGCCGTGGCGCCCTCGATCCAGGAGGCGGCGTCGGCGGGGTCGAGGGTGACGACCTGCCGCCAGTGCGGCACCGACCCCGCGAGGTCGCCGAGATTGCGGAGCATCTCGGCCTGTCCGACGTGCGCCTCCACGCGCGCCGGGTCGTGCTCGGCCGCGGCCGCGAAGTGCGTGAGGGCGTCGCGGAAGCGCCGCTGCTGGGCGAGGAAGATGCCGAGGCTGAGGTGGCTCTGTGCGTGGTCCGGCGTCCGCCGCAGCGTCTCCTCGAACTCGGCCACCGCCCCGTCGGCATCGCCCATCCAATAGAGCGCGAGGCCGAGGGCATGACGGATCTCGGCGCTGTCGGGGTCGAGCTCGAGCCCGCGCCGGAACATCTCCACCGCCGCCGAATACTCCTCCGCCTCCATCGCGAGACGGCCCCGGTTGTGGTAGGCATCGGCGCTCTCGAGCAGCCAGTAGTAGTCCTGCATCAGCGGGTCGTGGAGACCCGGGCGGCCGTCGCCCCGCCGCTTCAGGTGCCGCTCGGACCGCTCCGGGTCGCCGAGGCCGCGGTACGCCAGCGCCAGGCGGTAGTGCACGCGGGTCGCCTGCGGGTCGAGCGCCAGCACCTGTTCCAGGAGCTCGACGGCGCCCGCCTGGTCGCCGAGCGCGAGGCGGGCGCGGCCGAGACCCTCCAGGACCGCGGCGGACTCCGGCGCAATCTCCTGCCCGTGCGCGAACAGGCGCTCCGCGTCCTCGACCCGATCGCGATCCAGGTAGGCCTCACCGAGCCGGACGATGGTCGGGAGGTCGGTCGGACGCAGGTCGAGCGCCCGCTCGAACGGCTCCACCGCGCGCGCCGGATCGCCGGTCAGCAGGAAGAGCTGCCCCAGGTAGTAGGGCCACCGCGGGTCGCGCGGCATCAGCACCTCGGCGTTCCGCAGGCTCGCCTCGGCCCCGGTGTGGTGCCGGGTCGCCATCAGGATGAGCCCGATGTCGCCATGCGCCTGGGCCAGCTCGCCCGCGGGAGCGTTCGCGCGCTCGGACACCGCCGCGAGGGTCGCGAAGCGGCCGCGCACCTGCGCCTGCACGGACTCGGGCAGGAGCGACAGGTCGGGCATCTCCACCGGCCGCACTTCCCACGCGGACGGCTCGGCGCCGGTGCCGGCGGTCGGCCGGGGTTCCGGTGCGTCGCCGCCGGCGGAGTCGCAGGCAACGGCCGACAAGGCCAGCGCCAGCGCGCAGGCCGCCGACGCGAGTCGCGCGGTCGCCGACGCGCCCCAGAGGCATCCGCGCCGCGTCGGCGTCAGGTGTAGGCTCATCTCGATCAACGCCGGGGCGCGGCCTGTCCGGGCGCGTCCTGACCGGGGGTGCGGCCTGTCGGGGCGCGGCCTGCCGGGGGCGCAGCCGGCAACGACCGCAGCCTTCCGGAATCGTATCCGCGACCCCGCCGCGCAGCCGCCAAAGGTGCCCGGCGGGGCGCAACCAAGGCACGCGCGCCGCGCGGGCGAGCATAGCACGCGGGAGGAGCCGCGCCCGTTCCAACCTATAATCGACCGTCGGTCTCGCCGTGGAACACATCGATCTCGACCGAGCGCGTCGATCTCGATGACGGTGCATGTCGGTCTCGCCGTGGAACACGTCGATCTCGACGACCGAACGCGTCAGTCTCATCGTCGAACGCGTCCGTGCCGTAGCCGTTTCTCCGTTCGTTCCGTTGTGGACCACGTCGGCCTCGGGACTCCGTAGCACTGCACCATGCGCATCATCGATCCGCGCCGCGCGATCGCAATCTCCTCCCTCAGCCTGGCCGCCGGGCTGGCCGCCTGCGGCTCGGAAGCGCCGACGCCGGCGGCCGAGGCGGCCGACTCACTCGCCCCCGCCCCGGCCGAAGGCGCGAACGACTGGTTCGTCGACCGGGCGGCCGCGGCGGGGCTCGACTTCGTGCACTTCAACGGCATGTCCGGGGAGTACTACTTCCCCGAGATCATGCCGGCCGGCGTCGGCCTCGTCGACTACGACAACGACGGCGACCTCGACGCCTACTTCGTCCAGGGCCAGATGATGGGCGAGGGCAAGACGATCGAAGACGCACTGTTCGAGCCGGTCGGGCCGCTCCCGCTCCGGGGCCGGCTGTACCGCAACGATCTCGAGGTGGCGGCCGACGGGACGCGGACGCTCCGTTTCACCGACGTGACCGAAGCGAGCGGCCTCGACGCGCGCGGCCACGGCATGGGCGTGGCGGCGGGAGACGTCGACAACGACGGCTGGGTCGACCTCTACCTGACCTTCCTCGGCCCGAACCGCCTGTACCGCAACAACGGCGACGGGACGTTCAGCGACATTTCGGCCGCGAGCGGTGCGGACGACGCGGGCTGGGGGGTCTCGGCGTCGTTCGTCGACGTGGACCGCGACGGCTGGCTGGACCTCTACGTCGGCAACTACGTGTACTACGACTTCAGCGGCGAGCGGATCTGCACCGTGCTGTCGGACCGCCGGAGCCACTGCGGCCCCGAGCACTTCGAGCCGGAGACGGATCGCCTGCTCCGCAACCGCGGCGACGGAACGTTCGAGGACGTCACGGCCGCCGCCTTCGTCGTGACCGAGCCGTTTGGGCCGGCCCTCGGGGTGTCGACGGCGGACTTCGACAGCGACGGCTGGATGGACATCTACGTCGCCAACGACGGCCGCGACAACCTGCTCTGGATGAACCGGGGCGACGGCACGTTCGGCAACCTGGGGCTGATGAGTGGGGCCGCGCTCAGCGAGGACGGCAAGCCGGAAGCGAGCATGGGCGTGGACGCCGGCGACTTCGACAACGACGGCGACGAGGACCTGTTCATGACGCACCTGCCCACCGAGGGGCACAACCTGTACGTCAACGACGGGTCCGGGATGTTCGAGGACGGGAGCGCCGCCTCGCGCGTGCACGGGTTGAGCCTCGGCTACACCGGCTGGGGCACCTCCTGGATCGATGTCGACAACGACGGGTGGCTCGACCTCCTGCTGGCGCACGGTGCGCTCGACGCCAAGCCCGGACGACCCGATCACCCGATGCCGTTCGAGGAGCGCAACCTGCTGCTGCGGAACACCGCCGACGGCCGCTTCGAGGACGCCACCGACGCGGCCGGCGCGGCGCTGGCCCTGGTGGAGGTGAGCCGCGGCGCCGCGTTCGGCGACGTCGACAACGACGGAGACGCGGACGCGCTGCTCGGCAACCTCAACGGGCGGGTCCGCCTGCTCCTGAACACCGTCGGCAACCGCGCCCACTGGCTGGGCCTGCGGGGCGTCGGCCCCGCGCCCGCCCCCCCTGCGGGGCCGCCGGCCCCGGCCCCCCGTCGGCCCCCGCGCCCACGGCCTGGGCCTGCGGGTCGTCGGCCCGGCGCCCGCCGCCCTTGCGGGGGCGCCGGCCGCGGCGACCGGGCGCGACATGCTGGGGGCGCGCGTCGAGGTGCTGCGGGATGGCGAGATCACTCTGCGCCGGCGGGTGCGCGCCGATGGAAGCTACGCTTCGGCCAGCGATCCGCGGGTGCTCGTCGGGCTGGGGGACTCGACCGCGGCGCCGACGGTGCGCGTCCACTGGCCGGACGGCAGCACGGAGGAGTGGGCAGAGGTCGCGCTCGACCGGTGGACCACGCTGGTGCAGGGCGAGGGACGATCCCGATGACGGGCCGCCGCCTGGCGTCGGCCACCTGCGCGGCCCTCCTCGCCGCCGCCTGCGCGGGATCCGGCGGCCCCGCGGCCGGGGACGGGCCCACGAGGCTCGCCCCACCCGACGGGCTGGGGCTCCGGCCCGTCATCCGACCCGACTTCGCCGCCATGGGCGAGGCGGCATCCGAGCAGATGCGCGAGCGCTACGACGCGCTCGTCCGGACCGTGGAGGACAGCGGGACGACGGCCGGCGATCTCGCCGCCGCCTACGGGGGGATGGGCGACCTCCTGCTGGCCGCCCGGGAGCTCGAAACGGCCGAGGCGTACTACCGGAACGCCCAGACGCTCGCTCCTGGGGAGTGGCGCTGGGCCCACCTGCTCGGTCACCTGTACCGCAACCAGGGCCCGCTCGACGACGCCGTGACCTTCCTGGAGCACGCGGCCGAGATCGATCCGCGCGCCCTCGCCACGCTCGTCCGCCTGGGCGAGGTACATCTGGCGCTCGGCCGTCCGGAGGCCGCCGCACCGCTCTTCGAGCGGGCGCTGGCTATCGATCGCGGCTCGGCGGCCGCCTGGTACGGCGCGGGGCGCACCGCACTGGCCCTTGCCGACGACGCCGCGGCGGTGAACGCGCTGGAGGAAGCCCTGGCCATCGCCCCGGACGCGAACGCCATCCACTACCCGCTCGCCATGGCCTACCGGCGCCAGGGCGACGCGGATCGAGCGCAGGCGCACCTCGCCAGGCAGGGAGACCTCGAACCGCGGCCCGACGACCCGGTGCTGCGGGAGATCGAACAGCGGTTCGAGAGCGCCCTGCTGCTCGACTTCCGGGGCGGCGAAGCGCTGGCGGCCGGCAACTGGGCCGCCGCGGCCGACTTCTTCGACCGCGCGCTGGCCCTGTCGCCCGACCGCGCCAACCTGCGCCACCGACTGGGCACGGCGCTCTGGCGCATGGGGGACGCTCCCGGCGCAGAGGAGGCGTTCGAACGGATCATCGAGACCACGCCCGAGTACTCGGAAGCGCACTTCAACCTCGCGATGATCCTGGCCCAGACCGACCGACTCGACGACGCCATCGAGCGGCTGCGAATCGTGCTGGAGCGCAAGCCGGGCTACCTCGGGGCGCGCGTCGCGCTCGCCCGCCTGCTGGCGATGGCCGGGCAGGCGGAGGAGGCGCAGACGGAGTACGCGGCGGCACTGGCGCTGGCGCCCCTGGACGCCGCGGCGACACTCGGCTCCGCGATGGCCCTCGCCCTCGTCGAGCGGTACGCCGACGCCGAGGCCCGCCTGCGCGACGCACGGCGCGCATTCCCGGACGACAGCCGGTTCACGCGCGCCCTCGCCCGCCTGCTCGCCGCCGCGCCCGACCGCGAGGTCCGGGACGCCCGGCAGGCGCTGGCGCTGGCCGAGTCGCTCCTCGAGGAGCGGCAGGACAACCGGGACGAGAGCCTCGCGGTCGGCGAGACGTACGCCATGGCCCTCGCCGCGGTCGGGCAGTTCTCCACGGCCGCCGCCGTGCAGCGCGACGTCCGGAGCACGGCGTTGCAGGCGGGCGGCGAGGCGGTGGCCGTAGAGCGCCTTGGCGAGAACCTGCGACGTTACGAGCGCGGGGAGCCCGCCCCGCTGCCGTGGGCCGCGGACGAGCTGCCCTGATCGCGCGCCCTGACGGGCGCGTTGGGAGTCTGCGCGGGACCCGTTCCCGCCATCGCAGCTTTCGGCGGCGCAGACTCCTTGCGCGCCCCTGACGGGCGCGTTGGGAGTCTGCGCGGGACCCGTTCCCGCCATCGCAACTTTTCGGCGGCGCAGACTCCTTGCGCGCCCCTGACGGGCGCGCGCGCTCAGAAGAGCTGACGGATCACGATGACGACCCCGCTGGCGGCGGAGACCGCCAGCACCGCCCTTCGCGTATAGCCCCGGTCGACGACGCCCACGGTCCAGCCCGACAGCAGGTAGCCGGCCAGCAGCGCCGGCAGCATCAGCAGCGCCAGGCGGACCTCGTACAGCCCGAAGCGCCCGACCCCCCGGAGCGCGGCGAGCGAGAGAATCGTCCCCGCGATGAAGAAGCCGGACATGGTGCTGCGGATCCTCGCCCCGGATTCGTTCTGGTAGACGAGCGCCATCGGCGGCCCCCCGATGGATGCGATTGTGCCCAGGACCCCGGAGATGAGGCCCGCGGCGACGAGCACGGGCCGAACCGGCGCCAGCCGCACTCGCGAGAGGCTCATGGCGACGGCGGCGAGGACCAGGAAGCCGAAGAGCAGCACGAGCCGGTCGCCGGGCAGCGACACGAGCACCAGTCCGGCCGCCGCCGTGCCCCCGACGCGGCCCACCATCGCCCAACCGATGCCGTGGAGGTCGATCGCGTGGCGCTCCCGGAGCGTGAGCAGCGACACCAGCACAAGCGTCGACAGGAGAATGGGACCCGGCACGAAGCGCGGGTCGATCAGGATCAGCAGCGGCGAGGCGAGCAGCCCCATCCCGAACCCGACCGACCCCTGCAGGGTCGACCCGACGAGCACGATGAGTCCGATCAGCGCGATCTCGAGCCAGGAGATGTCGAGCGGGAACATGTACCGGCGTATCGGGAAGGGGACCTGGGTCGTGGGTGCGCAGGACGCCGGTGCAACGACGCGCGCGCGGAATCGGCCTCCAGCGTACAACCCGCGGGCAAGCGACCCCGGACCGCGCGCGGCCGGGAGCCGGCACACGGAGAGTACACTGGCCCCGTGAGTGAGCGCGAAGTGGTAACCCCGCGGCCGGCTGCGTCGGTCGTCCTTCTCCGCCCGGCCCCCGGCGGGCCGGAGATCCTCTACCTGCGCCGCAACCCCTCGCTCGCCTTTCACGGCGACTACTGGGTGTTTCCGGGCGGGCGGATCGATGCGGCCGACCGCGCCGACACGGACGCCGACGAGGCGGCCGCCGCCCCGCGGGGCGGCGGGCGGGGGGGATTGGGGGGTGTTGCGGGGGGGGGGGATCGAGGCGCCCGCCCGCGCCGACAGGGCCGCCGACGGGGCGGCCGCCGCCCGGCGGGCCGCCGTGCGGGAGGCGCACGAGGAGGCGGGGCTCCGCGTGCCGGCCGCGAGCCTGGCCTTCGCCGTCCACTGGACGACGCCGGAGACCAGCCCCATCCGCTTTGCCACCTGGTTCTTCGTCGCTCCGGCAACCGCCGGAGCGGTCGAGACCGACGGCACGGAGATCCTCGACCATCGCTGGCTGCGGCCGGCCGACGCGCTGAAGCGCCAGCGCACCCGCGAGATCAAGCTCGCGGCGCCCACCTTCGCCCTCACCACCCGCCTCGCCGGCTTCGCCGACGTCGACGACGCGCTGGCCGCGGTGGCCGGCTGGCCCGAGGAGCGCCTGCTCGGCCGGCTGATCGACGTCGACGACGGCGTGGTCGCCCTGTACCACCAGGACGCGGCCTACGCCGACGCCCGCCTGGAACGCGACGGGCCGCGCCACCGCCTCTGGATGGTGCGCTCCGGCTGGCGGTACGAGCGCTCGTTCTGACAGCCGGCGGGCGCGGGGTCTACACTGGCAGCAGCAGCGTCAATCCGGGAGGCTTCCGATGACCGATACGGATGCCGGCCACGATGCCGAGCCACGCGTCGACTGCGAGATCGTGGAGCTGGACGGGGCGGGACACATCGCCCGCATCACCATCGACAACCGGGCGCGGTTGAACGTCCTCTCGACGCCCCTCATCCGCCAGTTGACGGACGCGGCGCGGGAGCTGTACGGAGATCCCGATCTCCGCGCCGTCGTCCTCACAGGGGCCGGCGACCGGGCCTTCGTGGGCGGAGCCGACGTGCGCGAGCTGGTCGAGCTCGACACCGTCTCGGCCTACCCCTACATCACCCGCCTGCACCTGGCGTGTGCCGCGATCCGCAAGATGCCGGTGCCCGTCATCGCCCGCATCGACGGCTACTGTCTCGGCGGAGGGATCGAGATCGCGGTGTCGTGCGACCTGCGCGTGGCCAGCACGACGTCGACGTTCGGGATGCCGGAGGTGCGGCTCGGCATCCCTTCGGTCATCGAGGCGGCGTTGATGACCCGGCTGATCGGTCCGGGCAAGACCCGTCAGCTCGTCTACACCGGCGAGCCGATCCCGGCGGACGAGGCGGCCGACTGCGGCCTCGTCGACAAGGTGGTGCCTCCGGAGAGCCTGGACGAGACCGTCGACGCCTGGGCGCACTCCATCGCCAGCGCCGGACCGCAGGCGATTCGGCTCCAGAAGGCGCTGGTGAGGAGGTGGGACGACATCCCGCTGGATCACGGGATCCAGGCCGGGATGCGCTCGTTCACCCAAGCCTTCACCACGGACGAGCCCCACCTGCGGATGCGGCAGTTCCTCGACCGCAAGCGAACGTGATCGAGGACCGGTACACGGCGTCCACGGCGCGCCGGTGTACCCTCGGGCGCCCGCGCCCGGCGACGGGTCGCGGCGGGCTCGGGAGTTCAGTCCATCGAGCGGATGGTGCCGTACATCAGCCCGCCGTACGGGCCGTGGTCCCAGGTGCCGGCGTAGCGCTCGTCGTAGAACACGACGCGGGCGCCGAACTCGTCCCCCAGCCCCGGGATCTCGAAGTCGGTGATGGCGACCATCGGCGTGTCGTCGGCCCAGACGATCGGCACGACCACCGGCAGGGTGACGTCCACGCTGCCGTAGGCGAGGTGCACGTCGAAGCGCCAGAGGCCCTCGTCTCCGTCGAGCTTGGTCACGCGCTCGATTTCGTAGAGCTCCGGGTTGCCGTCCCGGCGCTCCCGACCCTCGATGGTGAAGAAGCCCTCGAGGGCGACATTCTGCATCCGTTCCGTGAAATCCCTCTCCAGATCGGTCAGCGACGCCGGATCGGCCTCGCGGCCGCCGCCGGTCGCCGCCACGATCCAGCCGAACCCGAATCCGACGAGCAAGACGACGACGGCGCCACCGACCATCAACGATGTCTTCATGAACCCCAGCCTCCTTGCCGCGCTGCGATTATAGCTTGGCGACCTCGCGACCGCCCGGACCGGTCCGGCGGGGCCGGCCGCGGGGGGCCCGGCGGGCCACGGGGCGGCAGGGCGCGCGCCCGCCAGTGAAGGCGCGGGCTACGAGTCCGGGTGCGGCGCGCGACCGAGCGCCCGCCAGCGAAGCCAGTGATCGGCCAGCACGAGGGCGACCATCGCCTCAGCCATCGGGACGAAGCGCGGCAGCAGGCACGGATCGTGGCGCCCCGTGGTGCTGACGGTGGTCGGCTCGCCTCGGGCGGTCACCGTCTCCTGCGGTTGGGGCAGGCTGCTCGTAGGCTTGACCGCCGCCCGCAGCACGATGGGCATGCCGGTCGAGATGCCGCCCAGCATCCCGCCGTGGCGGTTCGTGCGCGTGGCGATGCGCGGCCCCGCCCCCCCCTCGACCCGCTGGAAGAGGTCGTTGTTGGCCAGACCGGTCAGGGTGGCGCAGCCGAACCCGATGCCGTACTCCACGCCGAGCACGGCCGGCAGGCTGAACAGCGCCTTGGCGAGGTCCGCCTTCAGCTTGTCGAAGACCGGCTCGCCGAGCCCCGCCGGGGCGCCCGTGACGACGATCTCGGCCACGCCGCCGACGGAGTTTCGCTCCGCGCGCATTCGCTCGATCAGCGCCACCATCCGCGCCGCCCGGGCCGGATCCGGGCAGCGTACGACGTTCGGCTCGCCGGAGGGGAGCGACTCCACCTGCTCCGGGCTGACCGCGGCCGGATCGTCGACCTCGGCCACGATGTCGCCGACCTGCCGCACGTAGCCCACCACCCGGCCGGCGAACGCGGCGGCGATCAGCTTCTTCGCGATGGCCCCGGCCGCGACCCGGACCGTCGTCTCCCGCGCGCTCGAGCGACCGCCGCCCCGGTAGTCCCGGAACCCGTAGCGGGCGTCGTAGCTGTAGTCGGCGTGGCCGGGCCGGTAGGTGTCGCGGATGGCGCTGTAGTCGCGGCTCCGCTGGTCCTTGTTGCGGATGAGAATGGCGATGCTCGTCCCGGTGGTGCGGCCCTCGAAGACGCCGGAGAGGATCTCGGGTACGTCCGGCTCGTCGCGCTGCGTGACGATGGCGCTCTGCCCCGGCCGCCGGCGCGCGAGGTCGGCCCGCAGGTCGTCCTCGCTCAGCGGCAACCCGGGGGGGCAGCCGTCGACGATGACGAGGTTGGCGGGGCCGTGCGACTCGCCGGCTGTCGTCACCCGGAACGCCTGCCCGAAGCTGTTGCCCGGCACGCCGCGGATCCTCTCGGCCCTCAGGCGAGGTGCCGGCGGTAGAAGGCGACCATCCGCGTCCAGCAGTCGGCCGCGTAGCCGGCGTGGTACACGTCGGGGCGGGAGTCGTTGAAGAAGGCGTGGTCGGCCCCGTCGAAGATGGTGATCTCGGCCTCCTTGCCGGCCGCCCGCAGGTCCGACTCGAGCTTGCGGGCCGCCTCCGGCGTCACGAAACCGTCCCGCTCCGCAAAGAAGCCGAGCACCGGCGCTTGCAGGCTGGCGAGGTCGGGGGTGACGTTCGGATGGATGCCGTAGAAGTCGACGCAGGCGCCGACCTTCGCGTTGGCGCACGCCGCGAACAGCGAGAGCTGGCCGCCCATGCAGAAGCCCGCCGTCCCGACGCGCTCGCCGGCGACGTCGTCGCGCGCGAGCAGAAAGTCGATTGCCCCGCGCAGATCTCGCTCCGCGCGATCGATCTCGAGGGCCATCATCAGCTTGCCGGCTTCGTCCGGGCTCGTCGTGCTGCGGCCGTGGTAGAGGTCGGGCGCCAGGGCGACGAAGCCCTCCCCCGCGAAGCGGTCCGCGACGTCCTTGACGTGCCGGACCAGCCCCCACCACTCCTGGATCACGATGACGCCGTGACCCGACCCCGAGGCCGGCGTCGCCAGGTAGCCCCCCGCCGTCTTGCCGTTCGCCGCGAACTCGACCATCGCACCCATCGTCTCGCGCTCCTTCGCTCTCGCCGCAGCCGTCACTGGCGCGTCGGGACCTCGGCTACCAGCTCGCCGTCGGAGCCCAGGAAGTTGACGCTCGGCCGACCGTTGTCCGCCACGCCGAGGACGAGGCGCGACCGGTCGGCGTCGCGGAGGTTGAGCACCACCGCGTTCTGCGCCACCGTCAGGAGGGCTCGCAGCCGTCCGGACGCGGCCAGCCCAACCTGCGGCATGTCGTCGCTGCCGACGGACAGACCGATGCCCTGCCTGCCGAAACTATCCGAGAACACCGCCCGCGGCTGCCCGTCAGCGCCCAGCAGAAGCTGCAGCCGGTTGCGCTCCCCGTCACCCAGGGTGACCAGGGGCGCGCCGCCGATGGCGCCGAAGAACCCCTGCGCCGCCCCGCGCGCGCCGGCGACGATCATCGCGGTCTCGCCGTCCACGGACGCCGCCAGGCGCGGCTGCCCCTCGGGGTCGAAGAGCTGCACGACCGGTGTTCCGTCCTGCTCGATCCCCGACAGGCTGCGCACCTGCCCGGCGTCGTCGTACCACGCGATCGACGACAGGCCGCGCTCGTCGCTCGCCGCCAGCACGCCGCGCAGGCGGCCGGAGCCGTCGATCAGGTTGATCTGCGTGGCGGTCAGGACCTGCGGCACGCTCGGCGCCGGCTCCGGTTCCTGTGCCTGCGCCGGCTCCTGTGCCTGCGCCGCCCCCTGGGCTCGCACCGCTCCCCCGACGAGCAGGCTCGCCGCCGCGGCGCCGCCGAGGAACGACGCACCGAGCATCGCCGCGACCATACCGAGGCCTTCGTACGTGCGCCCGCGCTGCTGCGTCATCTGTCGGACTCCCTTCCCTCACGCGTCAGTAGCCGTGAAGCGGCGCCCGCGCGTCTCCGGTCCCATCCAGACCACGGCCGCGACGAGCAGCCCCGACGCCGCGATGCAGGCCGACATCGCCGCTCCCGTGGTCATGCCACCGTCCTGAAGCTGACCGAGCACAAGCGGCGTCATCGACCCGAGCGCCGCCCCGACGTGGTAGGACAATCCCGGACCGACGCCACGCGCCGCGGTCGGGAAGCGCTCCGTCAGATAGGACGGGGCCATGCCCCAGATGCCGCCGCCCGAGGCGCCCATCATCATGCCCCCGAACACCAGCGCCGCGGCGCCCGCGCCGCCGAGGTAGGCCGGAATCGACGCCACGCCGAGGAGCGCGGCGGCCGCCACCGCCCCGCGGCGCCCGAGCCGGGTCTCGGACGCGCGCCCCCAGAGCGCCATGCCGACGACCGCGGCGAGATTGAACGCCAGGAGGTAGCCGATGGGCTCGCGCCCCGACTCGCGCAGAAACGTCGGGTACCAGAAGCTGAGCGAGTAGTACGAGAACATGAACGCGCCCATCAGGATCGACGACTGCACCGTCGCCCACAACAGATCGCGACGCAACAGCAGGAGGATCGACGCGCGGTCCGCGGCGGCCCCCCCGGCCGCGGCCAGGTTGCGCTGCCGCTCGAGCCAGACCGGGCTCTCGCTGACCGCGGACCGAATCCAGAGCACCAGGAGCGCCGGCAGCACGCCCGTCCAGAACATCACGCGCCAGCCGAGCGTTGCGCCGGGCGCATCGCTGAGGGGGTCCGCGAGGGCGCCGAAGAGCGGGTACACGTAGTGGAACGTCAGCGCCGCCAGCAGGTAGCCCCAGAACCAGCCGCCCTGCAGCAGCCCCGACGCCAGCCCCCGCAGCCGCGTCGGCCAGTGCTCGAGGGCCAGCGGCATGCCTGCGGCCCAGACCCCCCCCATCCCGATTCCGAACAGCGCGCGCGAGGCGAAGAGCATCGCGTAGGAGACGGAGAAACCGCTCAGGAAAGCGAACAGCGAGAACCAGAGGATCGAGAGCATCAACGGCAGCTTCCGACCCCGGCGGTCGGCCATCATGCCGGCCCCGAGCCCGCCGACGAGGCGGAACATCAGGGTCACCGTGCCGAGCGCGCCGGCCAGGGCCCGGTCGACGGTGAAGCTCTGCTGGATGTCGAGGAGGATGAACGTCAGGATGGTGAAGTCGAACGCATCGAGCAGCCAGCCGAAGAAGGTGGCAAAGAACGCCTTCCACTGCTCGCCGGTAACCTCCCGGTACCAGGGCCCGGCCGGCGGAGGCGACGCAGCCGACGGGGGGCGGGAATCCTGGGCGGACACCATGACGCTCCGGGGACCATATCAGTCCGGGCGCTCCGTGTGGCGGCGGACCCGGACCAGGCGGGGGCGGGGAGGGCCCGTGCGAGGCGCCCTCCGACGGGCGGCGCCGGAGGCCGCCGCGCCGGGGACGACGTCAGGAGACGGTGACGCTACCAGGAGAGCGAGAGCGCGGCGCCGCGAGCGAGTCCGGACCCGGAGCCGGCCGGCCGTCTCGACGCCAGGCCCTGCGGCCGGACCTCGACCTCTCCCCACTCCATCGGGTCGAGGAGCCCGAAGAGCCCGAAGCCGAGCGCGGTTCCGGCGATGCCGACCCCCCACCAGCCTTCGTCGATGGGCCACTCGTTGTCGCTGAATCCGACCGCCCAGCCGGCCGCGCCGCCCGCCCCGATGAGGGCGGCGCTCCAGAGCCGCTGGTTCGTGGCGTCCCGGCGCCGCTGCTCCTCGCGCTCGGCCGGCGTCGGGAGATCGTGGCCCGCCTGCCGGAGCGCCTCCCTCGCGGGCGTCATCTGCTGCGCCGCCACCGCGGCGGGAAGGACCAGGACGGCCACCAGAGCCGCGGCAATGATTCGCTGCGTTGTCATCACGGTGTCTCCTTCTCGAATCCGGCTCCGGCCGCCGAAAATCGCTGACTGGCGTACGCGGGAACCGGCACGCGATGCCGATGTCTACTGTACGCCAGCGTGTCCGACGCTGCTGCCTTTGTCAAGGCTGCGCCCTCCGCTCCGCGGCCCGCGCCCCCGCGAGGATGTTCTGCAGTCCCCGGTTGCCCTCGTGGCAGGCGTACTCGAAGAGGGGCAACTCGCTGCGCCGCATCGGGATCGCGGCCGTGAACGGACGCGTGAAGGTGTCGGGGTCGTCGACCGTGTACTCGTAGCGGAGCGTGCCGGCATCGACGCGGGTGAAGCGCTCGGTCAGCCGGAGCGTCTCGCCGCTGCCGACCGCGGTCGTGATCGTCGGGTTGAAGCTCGGCGTGCGGCGGCTGAAGTTGCGCGTCTCGACCACCAGCGTATCGCCCTCCCAGCGTCCGCGCGCGTCGCCCATCCAGAGCCGCACCGCCGGCGTGAGGTGGGCCCGGCCGTCGAGCGGTACGACGCGCGCGTCGTGGACCATCTCGTTGAGGATGACGACATGATCGCGCGTCTGGAAGATCTGGACGTTGTTGTTGTAGGCGGCCGGGATCAGCGGCGGGCCGCTGTTGAAGCCCAGGATGCAGCGCTCGCCGAGGCCCCGATCCTCCGGTCCGTCGGTGCCGATGCCCCCGGCGCGGTAGAGCACCGGCCGCAGGCCCGGCAGGTCCTCCCCCGCAGCCCCGATCTGCTCGCGCGCCCCCGGCTGCAGCGGCGGAAGCCGCCCGTCCGGCGGATCGACGATGAGCGACGTGCGCAGATCGTCGACGACGCGGTCCCCGCGGTCGTACCAGAACTCGTTGTACGGCACCACGCCGCCCTGCGACTCCGGGGGATAGATGGCACCGCCCTTCTCGGGATCGACCAGGTCCCGGTTCTGCCGCCGGTTCTCGGCCGCCTCGTAGCTCGCGGCTTCCTCGCTCGTCAGGCGCGCCCGGCCGGCGAGCTCCGCCGGGCGCTCCAGCGGGGTGATGGTCCGGAAGTCCCACACGCCCTCGAGATCGGGCGCGCCCCACGGCATCCGGGGCGCCGCCGAGGATGCGGTCTCGGGCTGCGCGACCGCAGGATCCGGCCCCAGCGACAGGGCGCCGACAATCCCGATGACGCCGGCGACCGCGCCGAGCCGTCCGCGGGACGGTGCCGTCCTTCTCGTCCTCATCCTGGTCCTCCTCGCTCCCTGGCCCACCATTCGTCGCCTGACGGCTCCCCGCCTGGTGCCCAACCAACCCGGCCAGGAGGCTGCACCGTTCTACGGCGCAGACTCCCAGGGGCGACGGTCGCCCGAATGATCTACTACAGCAATCGCCTACGGCAATCGATGGCCGACGGGCGCTCCCGCTCATGGCGCGACGCGGGCGCAAGCTGGTAGAGTCTCCGCCACGGCGCTCGCCGGCGGCGCGACAACGGGTCCGGTTCCGCGGCGGGACCTGTTCCCCGTGGTCGCCGCAGAGGCGCTCTCTACGGGAACGGAGGCAGTCATGACGTCCAGAGCTCGAACCGGTCTTATGATCCGCGCCGCCGTCTGCGCCGGCGCCCTCGGGGTTCTCATCGCGGGGACGGCGGGGGCACAGGTCGTCCTCTCCCCCGACACGCCGGTGGCGGTCGCCGGCGGCGAGATCCGGGGCGCCGCCTCGGAAGGCAATCCGGACATCGTCGCCTTCAAGGGCATCCCGTTCGCGGCCCCGCCGGTCGGCGACCGGCGCTGGAAGCCCCCGGCGCCGGTGGTCCCCTGGGACGGCGTGCGCGACGCGTCCGAGCCCGGCGCCGCCTGCGTGCAGAACGGGGCGGAGGAGGTGAACGAGAGCGAGGACTGCCTGTTCCTGAACGTCTGGGCACCGCGCGAGACGACGGAGCCTCGTCCGGTCCTCTACTGGATTCACGGCGGCGGCTACAACTTCGGCTCCGGCACGAGCGCCATCTACGATGGAACCACGCTCGCCGTGGACGGCGCAGTGGTCGTCACCATCAACTACCGCCTCAACGTGTTCGGCTTCCTCGCCCATCCGGCGCTGTCGGCCGAGTCGACGCACGGCGCATCGGGCAACTACGGCGTCATGGACATGGTGGCGGGCCTCGAGTGGGTGCGCGACAACATCGCCACTTTCGGGGGCGACCCCGACCGCGTCACCATCTTCGGCGAATCGGCCGGCGGCGGGGCCGTGATGTCGGTGATGGTGGTGCCGCAGGCGGCCGGGCTCTACCACGGGGCGATCGCCCAGAGCAACTGGATTCACGGCTGGGCCCGCCCGCTCGACGAGCCGGCCCGCGGCTGGGAGACGGCCGAGGCGCAGGGCGTACGGGTGGCCGAGGCCCTTGGCGCGACGGGC
>MKWU01001371.1_pt1 | contig 42389 bp, 31 predicted proteins | sample 809101 | NCBI WGS metagenome assembly MKWU01 (sample SAMN05860141, study PRJNA318959) | sponge metagenome | host: Aplysina aerophoba | place: Slovenia: Piran, Adriatic Sea, Gulf of Piran | collected 2013-05-07 | reverse complement strand
GCTGTCAGCGGGCAACTGTATACTCTGCCACTGGAGGTAATGACATGGACAGCGCCGCGCTGGTTCACCATGAATCAGCGATTCTCAACATGCCAAACAGATCAAGCGCCTTGCAACGCGGGGTGAAACGGCCCCGACTCACCCATCCGACAAGGAGTCGCCGGATCGCTGTCAGCGGGCAACTGTATACTCTGCCACTGGAGGTAATGACATGGACAGCGCCGCGCTGGTTCACCATGAATCAGCGATTCTCAACATGCCAAACAGATCAAGCGCCTTGCAACGCGGGGTGAAGAAGCGTTCGAACTCGGATCGTGCAGGAGTCAAGACATCGTTGCGTTCGGCTTTTCGGGATACCCAGAGCAGCAAGCCGTGACGAGCGTGGGCGATTCGGCCAGCGGCACAGGTGCGCTCGGGGCTACGGATCCCCAGCCGCCCGGCACGATCGTGGGGACGATCGTCCAACAGAATCTGGATGTCTACCGGGCGTCCCCATCGAGGCTCCAAGAGGATGTCAGCCAGGAGGCCCAGGTAGCGAGCGACTATCGGGGCCGTCTGGTCTACGAGCTTCTCCAGAACGCTGATGACGCCATGGAATCGTCAGAATCGAATGCTGATCGTGTTGTCTTCCTCATAACCGACGACGCATTCTGGATGGCGAACTCTGGTCGACCATTGACCGACGCTGATGTCCAGGGTCTCTGCGGCCTGGGCGCAAGCTCAAAAGTCGATCCGGCGGGAACCAAGAGGGCATCGATCGGTCACAAGGGCCTTGGTTTCAAGAGCGTCCTCGAGATCACGGACGCTCCGGCGATCTATTCGCGCACACACTCGTTTCGGCTTGGTGAGCGCGAAGCACGGCCTCATGTCGAAGCACTCTGGGACGAGTTGGACAGCACACCGCCGCCGGCCGTGCCAGCGATGCGCTTCCCGTCCGTGATCGGAGAAGAGGACGACGAGGATCGGTGGCCGGCACTGCGCGACAGTGGACTCAACGCGGCCTTTCAGTTCCTCTTGCGTGAGGAATTCGCGTCCGACCAGCGTGAGGGCTTGACCGCCCTCCTGCTGGGCCTTCCACTCACCACGGTCCTGTTCCTCAAGCACCTTGAGTCGGTAGAAGTCCGGGTTGACCGGGAGGGTCGATCAGAGCATCGAGTGTGGAAGATCAGCCGAACGATCCAACGAGACGGTGAGTGGGTTCCCGTACCGGGTTTGGGAGACTCGGGTCTCTACAGAGTGACTGTCTCGAGTTCGGCCGGTGAGTCCGCCGCCTTCTATATCGCCCACGATGCGAAGGTTCCGATTGGCCCCAACAGAGAAGGACTGAGTGGGCCTGCCTGGCAGGGTGTCGACCTCACCGAAGTGTCGATTGCAGTGCTGGAAAACGACCCTGACGATGGTATGCCTATGGAATGGAGGCGCTTCCACGTGTTCCTTCCCACTGAAGAGCGCTGCCCGTATCCGATGCTGGTGAACGGAGCGTTTTCTACCGACCTGTCTCGTCAGCACATCCGAGTTCGTTCCGAGCGTGGAGACTACAACTCGCACCTCGTCAGGGAAGCAGCTCGACTGTTCGTGAACCAGATGCTGCCCGAACTCCAAAGAGACGGTGCGAGCCGAGTGCTTGCAGCGTTGGACCGTGGAGAAGACCGTGACGGAGGAGAAGCAGCAAATCTCCTCCATGACTGCCTCGTCGATTCACTCGCGGACGAGCCTTTGATTCCAACGGAGTCGGGCCACCTCCGGCCGATTCAAGAATGTGTACTTCCGAACTCTTCGTTGGAATTGAAGGGAGAACTCTTTCGGAGTCTGCTTGCAGCGGACGCGAAGTGGGGCGAAGCAGAGTTTCCAGATGCCGAGTTCTGTCGTGGCCGCTGGGCCCGAGTTGCCGCCGACCATGGCGCGCAAGAACTCACACCTGTCGAATGCCTGTCCGCCTTGGGCAGGCTCGCGGACCGTGAGCGATCAGCGGCACGGGACCACGAATCGGGTCGCTACGAGGTGGATCCTGTTCTTGACATGGGTGCGCTGCTGTGGAAGCGCGCCCACTATGCCGACCGTTCAGAAATCGAGAGCGCTGCTCGTCGTGAGCAAGTTTTTCCAATCTACCGCAACGACGACGGCAGCATCGAGCGTGTGGCGCTGGGTGACGACACGGCGTTCTATCCGCCGCAGTCCGCCAAGCGCGACTTGCCGCTTCCAGGACTCCCCCAGTTTCTTTGCCACGCCGTCTGCTGGGGTTCGCTCAATCGGAACGAACGCAACTCGATGTTGGGGGAGCAGATGTGGGTCTGGTCGGCTCTCTTTGGCATCAAGGACTTTGGATTCCAGGAAGTCATGCAAGCATCCGTGCTGCCGGCCTTGATCTTGGACCCCACGCCGGAGACACTCTCGTGGCGAGACGATTTGTGCCGCAAGGAGACGCTCGCAGCGATATGCGAACTGGCTGGCCGAAATGTGAATCCTGACGGACCGCTTCGATACCAGAGGCTGGAGAATGACAGGGCCAACTTCAATCTCAGCAGATTGCCCGTGCCGTGCATGGATCACAAGGGAGCGGAAATCTGGGTGCCTGCGTACAAGGCTTACTTCGGCCGGAGCTGGTTGGGGGATGATTCGTTTGAGCATGTTGTTGAAGCCATGCCGGACGACGAGCGGATCGATGTGCACTTTCTCGTTTCAACGGAGAAGCTCACCGGCCTACTTGATTTGGCCGAGGAGGACCGCGCGGCCACACCCGATGGCGATGACGACGAAGTGGAATTCGAAGAAGACGTTGGCCAGTTCCTCGAGACGACCGAGTTCGAGCGTTGGCTCAACTTTCTGTCTTGGATAGGCGTGAATCGTTCGCTGAGGTTAGTTCATTTCCACGATATCGAAGACCGCGATTCGGGGTGGCTGACGACCAGATATCTACAACAACCCAAGGGGTGGGCATTCCGCGACCTAGGTGAGACTTGGAGCGAATACTGCGGCGAGTTGACCGCCAAACTGGCGGATCGTCAGGACAGCGATGATGTGGTGCCGTACCTGTACAAAGTGCACGATCTCGAATTCGCGCTGCCGCTCATCGACGCCGCTCAGCAGGATCCGACAGCAGAGGTTGCCGTTCGGCTATTCGAGCATCTCACGAAGAACTGGAGGACGTATGAGCCGCTTGCTGACGCGCAGGTCGCCCTAATTCAAGTTGGTTCTCAGCCCGCCAAGCGGAAAAAACCGCCACGCGCCAACGTCGAAGAGATCGTGTCTGGTGGTGACAACCTCTGGTTGTGGCGGTTGCGCACCAGCGGCATCTGCCCGACATCGCGGGGACCGCGTAGTCCAGAGGCCACATGGCTCCAGACACCGGAACTTGAGAACGCTTTTTGCAAGGGGCGTCACCATGCGGGCGACTTCGTGCCGGTTCTCAAGCAGTCGTCGGATATACCGGACAACAACCTGCGAAATGTCTGTGAGCGACTCGGCATCCGCTCCCAAGTAAACGCCACGACCTTCACAGTCGACGACGCTAGACTCCTCTGTACAGAGATTGAACGGCTCTACAACGGCGAAGCGGTGGATCCATCCGCTCTCCGTCAGGTAATCAGGCCCATATACCGGTCAATGTTCGAACTGCTGAGCGGCAAGTCGGAATCCCTAGACAGCCCTCCCCTAGTGGAATCCCGACTTCTAGCAGAGAAGGCGGGCGAACACCAGTTTCTCCCCGCGGGCCAAGTGCTGTTCGTATCCACTCCCGGAATCCGGGAGCGCATTGGTCTCGCCGGGAGCGTTCCTCTGTTTGTCCTCGAAGCCGAACCAGCTGCTTTGGCTCCGCTTAGGTCGGTGTTCGGCTGCCGAGACCTTGAGGGGGCCCTGGAACGACGCCCCGACCCCGGTGACTCGATTGAAGGTCACGAGCTGGGCGAGATACGCCAAGGATTGAACCAACTGGTGCCACCTCTAGCGGCGCGCATACGTGCAGAACGAAGCAAGACCCCAGACCAAGACCTTCAGAACCTCGTCAACTTCGCACAACAGATCGAGCCGGTGGAAGAGCTTGAGGTTGTCTGCACACTCGACGGAGATCAACTCGATCGGCAATCAAACCCGAGCTACTACGTGCGTCCTCGAACCCGAGCGGAGAAGTTCCAAGGCTTTGTTGTGTGGACGGGAGAAGGCTGGCCGCCTGACCCAGACACTGCCCAGCGCCTCGCGATGGCCCTTGCAGATACCTTGCGGATCAATCTTGTTGAGATAATTCTCGCATTCATCACCAGTGATCACAGTCAACGGCAGCAGTTGCTGAGCATTGCCGGAGCGTCCGGCCATTATCAAGACGTCGTCGGTGAGCTCTCCGAGGATTCGGAGGTGTTGGAGGAGCCCCCCGTGCCCGTCGCAGAACCGACGGCAACTCCCGAGGCGCAGCGGCCGCGCGAAGAGAGGATGCCGAGTGGGCCAGACGTCGCACGGCCGGCAGCGCCGCCGGTTCCTCTTCATAGTCTCGATTCGCTGCTTATCGAAGGGAAACCTCTCATCGTGACGGGAGAGCCGACCGGCGCGGGATGGGTACCAGGCCGATCTGGTCGCTCAGAAGGTTCCTCAAGTGAAGCAACGCCGAACCGGGTGCCGGCAAGAACCGACTTGTCGGCATTGGATGCTCTCGGGATGCAGATCGCGGTCGCCTACGAGGCGCACCGTCTTGGGCGTGTTGGTGGATCGGTTACGACGACCATCTCGGACGGAGTCTTGCGAGGGGGCGATGGCTCGCAGGCCGATGACACGCTTGTTGTAGCTGTACATACTCCCGCAGCCATTGTTCGTGCCAAAGAGCTGAGCAACGTGGTGAACCGCGTAATGGAGGACCTGGAGACCACCGGTGTAAGCCGCGTTCATCCCGGGTTTGACCTGCTGTCAATCCGCGGCGGTGAGATTGACCGCCTGATCGAACTCAAGTCTTCGGGGGTTGATGCGCGGGTGCAAGCGATGTCTTGGAACGAGTGGAAGAGCGCGTCGCGCAGCGACCTCCGAGATAGTTTCTGGCTGTATCTGGTCGGCAACCTTCGTGCCGACCTTGTTCACGCATCTCCTTTCATTCGGGCAATCAACGATCCCTTCGGGAGCCTCGAAAGCCAGACGGTCGAAAACCAGCAACTACGGCGTGCCGTGCAGCTACGCGTGCGGGAGTTCACAACCGCCGAGCATCTCGACCTCACGGTGATGGAACGATTGGAGGGTTAGTCCCAGATGGAGCTGTGGGTGTCGAGGTCGAAGAAGTGGAGGTTGGCGACTGTCACCGCCACATTCACGGAGTCGCCGACGAGGCAGGTGCTGCGCGGGTCGAAGCCGCCAACAACCTCGCCAAACGCGTCAAACGCGGCGCCTTCGGGTACACCAACTTTGCGAACTACCGGATCCGCACCCTGCTCTACACCGGCAAGCCCAACTGGGCCCTCCTCGAAACCCTCACCCCGACCTAAAACGCGAAGCCCCACATTGTCGGCTACGAAGCGAGGCGTGGACGTTGATCACCGCTCTGTTGAGAGGCGCGCGATCCGACACAGTCAGGGTATGCTGGCATACATGGTTCGTACCACCGTCAAACTTCCCGAAGCGCTCGATGCACGCCTTCGCTACGAATCAGAGCGCCGCGGGATCACTATCTCGGAGTTGACCAGGGAGGCCATCGAGAGTCACCTTCACTCCGGTCGCAAGCTGGGTGCGGCGGCAGCGGGTCGCAGCGGCCGCTCCGACGTCTCCGAGCGCATCGAGGAGATCCTGGCTCGGGAGGCCCGGTCATCGCGCTGATCGTCGACTCGGGTCCACTCTACGCATACGTCGACGCGGACGACCGGCACCACGCTGCCAGCTTGGAACTCCTGTTGACCCATCCCGGTCCGTTGATCGTTCCGACCTTGGTGGTGACCGAAGTCGTCTACCTCCTCGAGACTCGACTCAGTCCCGACGCTGAAGTCCGCTTTGTTGGCGACCTCGCCTCGGGAGACCTCCAAGTCGACCCGGTCGCTGTGAGCGACTGGCTGCGGATCGCTGAACTAGTGCATAGATATCGAGACCTACCCCTCGGCACCGTGGACGCCTCGGTAGTTGTCGCCGCCGAACGTCTCGGTGTCACCACTGTCGCGACCCTCGACCGACGAGACTTCTCGGTTGTCAGGCCAAGCCACTGCGACCACCTGGACCTGCTGCCCTAGGTCCAGCGGAGACCGCTAGCCCCTGTCAATCCACCCAACGGCCCATGACCCACACCAAGCGGTGGATGAAAACGACACCAAGCGTTACCGCCCCGGCCTTGCCAAGTGAGCCGCCGCGGTCCGGGCACCTCCACGATTGTCGACGTCGACAGAGAACACCGAGCGGAGCGAGCCGACTAGGGTGTTGTGTGCGGGGAGGAACCCACAACCGGAATGCGTGGAGATGTCGACGACAGACACATACCGTTTGACTGACCGCTACACGCGCGACGACGGAACCGTGTTCATGACCGGTATCCAAGCCCTCGCCCGCCTTCCGATCGAGCAACTTCGTGTGGACCGCTCCAACGGGTTGCGCACAGCGGCGTTCGCGGCCGGATACCCCGGCTCTCCCCTGGCGGGAATCGACGGCGCACTGTCGCAGGCCGTCGCGCAGACGCTGGAACTGCCCATCCACCTGCGACCGTCGGTCAACGAGGAGTACGCAGCAACAGCGGTCATGGGCAGCCAACTCGCAACCACGCGCGACGACGCACGCTACGACGGGGTCGTAGGCATCTGGTACGGCAAGGCCCCGGGAGTCGACCGGGCCTCCGACGCGCTGCGCCACGCCACCTTCGCAGGCACGGACCCGCTCGGAGGCGTGGTGGCGCTCGCCGGCGACGATCCGGCCGCCAAGTCATCGACCATCCCCTCATCGTCGGCCGGGGTCCTCGCCGACCTGAACATGCCCGTGCTGTTCCCCGCCGATCCCGCCGAGGCACTCGACCTCGGGCGTCACGCCATCGCTCTGAGCCGGGCGACGGGCCTGTGGGTTGCCCTGAAGATCGTTGTCGACGTGGCGGACGGATCCGGCACAGTCGATCTGGACCCCTATCGGATCACCCCGGTGCTGCCCGCTGTCGACGGTGGCGCGTACTTCCACCGCCCCGACGGCAACCTCTTGACCCCTCACACGCTCGACATCGAACGCGAGATCCTCGAAGTCCGCAAACCCCTGGCCCTGGAGTACGCCGCGCTCAACCGGCTCAACCGGTTGACCGTGGACCCTGCGGATCCATGGATCGGGATAGTCTCATCGGGCAACACCTACCGCGAGCTGAGAGAGGCACTGCGGGCGCTCGGCCTCGAAACCGACGGCGACGTCGAATCGGCGGGGATCCGCCTGTTGAAGCTCAACATGCCAGTCCCCTTCAACACCTCGACTGTGCGGTCGTTCGCGGCGGGGCTCGAGCAGGTCCTGGTAGTCGAGGAGAAGAACCCGACTGTGGAACTGCAGGTGAAGGACGCCCTCTACAATGCCAGTCACCATCCCGCCGTGGTCGGCCGCAACGACGAAGCTGGCAATCCCCTGCTCCCCAGCAGAGGCGCACTGGTTTCTGACAACATCGTGCCCGCACTGCGCGAGCGTCTCACGCCCCGGATAGGCCACCGTCTGCGCCCCGCGACACCAGAACGTGAACATATCGCCCTGAATGTGGCCCGCACGCCGTATTTCTGCTCCGGTTGTCCACACAATCGCAGCACCGTCGTCGACGAAGGCACGCTGGTGGGTGCCGGCATCGGCTGTCACGCCATGGTGATGATGGGCGGAGAACCCCGCTACGGAGACATTTCCGGGATCACCTGCATGGGCACCGAAGGCACTCAGTGGATCGGTATGTCACCCTTCGTCGAGACCGACCATGCAATCCAGAACCTCGGTGACGGCACCTTCTTCCACTCTGGGCAGTTGGCGGTCACAGCAGCCATCGCCAGCGGCACCAACATCACCTACAAGCTCTTGTGGAACCGGGCCGTGGCGATGACCGGCGGACAGGACCCGACCGGGCAGATCGATCTCGACCGGGTATGCCATCAACTCCTCGCCCAGGGCGTGCGACGGGTGATAATCACCTCCGAAGACCCCAAACGGGCCCGCTCGCTCGCCCTGCCGGTCGAGGTCGAGGTGTGGCACCGCGACCGGCTCCCCGAAGCGCAGCGGATCCTCAGCGCGATCGAGGGGGTCACCGTATTGATCCACGACCAGCGCTGCGCCGCGGAGCTGCGCCGCGACCGCAAGCGCGGGCGGATCAAGCCACCGAGCACAAGGGTCGTCATCAACCATCGCGTCTGCGAAGGCTGCGGAGACTGTGCGGCGGTCTCCAACTGCCTGTCAGTTCAACCGATCGACACTCCCTTCGGCCGCAAGACCACCATCGACCAGCACAGTTGCAACCTCGACTACTCGTGCATCAAGGGCGACTGTCCGGCTTTCATCCAAATCACCACCAAGCCGGACCGACCGTGGCGGCGCAAAGCCGACTCGGCCGAATCGCAGTTTCCCGCCGTGCCTGAGGGCATTGCTGACCCGCCGCCGTGCACCGACACAGACCTCAACGTCCATATCACCGGCATCGGGGGGACCGGTGTCGTGACTGTGTCGCAGATAATCGGCACCGCAGCTATGTTGGAGGGTTCGGAGGTCGCCGGACTCGACCAGACCGGGCTGTCGCAGAAGGCCGGTCCTGTGGTGAGCGACATTCGCATCTCCACGACTCAGCGTTCCGGCAGCAACCGCGTGGCGGCCGGGGAGGCCGACCTGCTGTTGGCCTTCGATCTTCTGGTCGCATCTTCGTGGACCGGTCTCAGCGCCACAGACCCCGGCCGCACCGCGGTGGTCGGCTCTCTGGAGCTGACGCCGCCCGGGATCAAGACGGCACATCCCGAGATCGAGATGCCGACCCAAGCCGAACTGCTCATGCGGCTCAACGACAGGGCCCGACCCGGCTCGAGCCACTGGGCCGGCGCCGCAGCCTTGACCTCGGCCCTCGTCGGCGACTCCGTCGGTGCCAACATCTTCGTCGTCGGCATGGCCGTTCAGTCCGGTCTCCTTCCCATCTCCCCGCAATCCCTCGAACAAGCCATCGAACTCAACGGGGTGGCAGTCGACCTCAACCTCGCGGCCTTCCGATGGGGGCGTTGGCAGATCGCTGATCCGACGATGGTGGCCGCTGCCGCAACAGAGCAGAACCCTCCGGAGCCCTCCCGCGAACTCCCCGCGGTGCTCGCCGAACGGGTCGCGGCGCTCGGCACCGGCGACTCTCAATTGTCAGACGACCTGAGTCGATTCACCGCTGAGCTCATCGCCTTCCAGAACACCAAGGCGGCTCTCAGCTACCTCGACCGGCTCGACGAGATCGCCGCGGCGACCACGGCTGTCGACCCCGCGCTCACTCTCGAGATCATCGCTGTCACAGCGAGCGGGCTGTTCAAGCTCATGGCCTACAAGGACGAATACGAGGTCGCCCGCCTCATGCTCGACGCTGACGGACATCAGGGGGTGCTTGAAGTGGCGGGGCCCAGCGACAAGGTTGCATGGCTGCTGCACCCGCCATCGCTGCGAGCCCTCGGATACTCCAGGAAAATCAGCTTCTCGGTTCGTTGGCGTCCGATGTTCCGCTTGCTGGCCTCCGCCAAACGCCTGCGTGGGACACCTCTGGACGTCTTCGGGTGGGCCAGCGTCCGCCGAATCGAACGAGCCCTGCCCCACGAGTACCTGGCCGCGCTGCGCGACTCGCTAGCTGACGGAGACCTGGCCCGCACCCGACAGGTCGCCGAGGCCGCTGACCTGGTGCGCGGCTTCGAGTCCGTCAAGCTCCGCAACGTGGAGCGCTTTCGCACACGACTCGCCGAACTGGCCTCCTAACCCGTTCTGGCGGTGCCATGCGTCGGAAACCGACGCATGGCACCGCCAGAACGGCAGTATAGAGAGACGATCAGCGACGGTAGCCTGCGCCGATGCGCTCGTTTGATCTGATCATCATCGGCACCGGGTCTGGAAACTCGATCGTCGGAGAAGACTTCGACGACTGGGATGTCGCCATCGTCGAACGCGGCCGGTTCGGGGGAACGTGCCTCAACGTCGGCTGCATCCCCTCAAAGATGCTCGTCTATACCGCCGAGTTGGCCGAACTGGCCCGAGACGGTCGGCGGTACGGCCTCGACACGAGCTTCGTCGGTGCCGACTGGCCGGCCGTGCGCGACCGAGTGTTCAACCGCATAGACCCGATCGCCGCTGGCGGCGAGCAGTACCGAAGGAACCTCCCCAACGTCACCGTCTACGGGGTCCACGCCACTTTCGTCGGCCCCAAACAGCTGCAGGTCGGCGACGAGGTCATCACCGCGGACAAGATCGTGCTGGCCGCCGGCGCAAGGGCGACCGTTCCCGACATCGCCGGGCTCGCCGAGTCGGGCTACCACACCTCCGACACCGTCATGCGCATCGACGCGATCCCGAAGCGACTCGCGGTGATCGGTGGCGGCTACATCGCCGCCGAACTCGGCAACGTGTTCGGCTCTTTGGGCAGCGAGGTGACCTTCCTGCTGCGCGGCGACACGATGCTCCGATCCCAGGACACAGACATCAGGGAACGGTTCACCAAGATCTACGCCGAGAAGTTCGATGTGCGAACCGACGTCGGCATCGGCCGGATCCGTCGCCACCACCATGAGACCGTGCTGGAGACCAACCAGGGGGAGCACCGCTGCGATGAACTGCTCGTGGCCACCGGCCGGGTGCCCAACGGTGATCAGCTCAATGTCGCCGCCACCGGGGTCGCAACCGACGACGACGGCTACGTCATCGCCGATGCGCAGCGCCGCACCAACGTGGAGGGGATCTGGGCGCTTGGAGACATCACCAACCCGGTCCAGCTCAAGCATGTCGCCAACCATGAAGCAAGGGTCGTCTCGCACAACCTGGCGAACCCCGACAGCCCGACCGAAGTCGACCATCGGTTCATTCCCGCTGCGGTGTTCGGCCATCCCCAGGTAGCGAGCGTCGGCCTCACCGAACAGCAGTGCATCCAGGCCGGGCTCCCCCACCGTGTGGCCGTCAACGAGTACGCCTCAACCGCCTACGGCTGGGCCATGGAGGACACGCAGAGCTTCTGCAAGCTCATCGTTGACACGCAGACCCGCAGGCTGCTGGGGGCGCACATCCTCGGACCCCAAGCCTCCACGCTGATCCAGCAGTTGATCCAGGCGATGGTCTTCGACCTGAGCGTCGACGACATCGCAACCAAGCAGTACTACATCCATCCCGCCCTGCCCGAAGTCGTCGAGCAGGCACTGCTGGAACTCTGATCAGAGCGCAGGCCCACGGTGTATCGGGGCGTGGCCCGGCTGGGGCGATCAGGCACGTCTCTACTGGACGGGTGGTGGGGTTGTCGGAAACTTGTGCTGGCGTAGGGGCTGGTTCATAGGTTCGCTTATGCGGAAGCCGTCGAGACCGGCCTGGCGTCCTCTGAGCCAGAGCAGCGACCAAGTGGTGCTCGATTGTCTGTGGCTCGGTTTGCGGCCGCTACTCAAGCGAGTTCGATGGAGTGGTAGGCACCAGCGTTCCGTCGAGACTGCGTTCCGTGGGAGCGGGGGAACTGGTCCACAGGAAATCGCTTGACATGTGGATAACCACTGCGTTCCGTGGGAGCGGTTGAACTGGTCGTAGCCGCTCGAGGAATACAACAGTTCGCTGCTCGGGCCAGCGTCGTGTCTTGGCCGGCGTTGTCGGCGTTCAGGTCGCGCGATGTTGGGGTGCGCCGGTCTGATTGCGCCTGTGGGTTGCCTGTTGTACGGTGCCGGTGATCGTGGCCGCGGTCTTTGTTCAATTGAGGAGCTTCTTGAACTCTCACCCCTCCCCACCGCTGCTGGACCGGCCCGTGTCTAGTTGTTTGACGCGGTTGAGCAGACGCTGGTCGGTGCTGCTGTGGTGCCTCACAGTAGTTGCGCTGCTGGCGGCGTCGTCGTCGCCTGCGGGGGCGGTGGCCGGGTTCGGCGACGTTGCCGACGGCGAGTACTACACCGAGGCTGTGCAGTGGTCAGCCGACAAAGACATCGCGGGTATCGACGGGAACTGTTTCGCTCCCGACGCGGTCGTCACCCGCGGCGAGGCCTCGGTCTACATCTGGAACATGCAAGACCGGCCAGCCGCGCCGGCCCACGGTTTCGCTGACGTCACCGACGAAGGCCAAGACGCGGCGGTGTCGTGGATGTCACACAAAAAGATCACCACCGGCACATCGGAAACAACGTTTTCGCCTGACACGGAGTTGACCCGCGCACATCTCGTCACGTTCTTGTGGCGCCTGGCTGGTCAACCACCGGCGCCTGACCACAGCTTCGACGATGTGCAGGCACCTTGGCAGCAAGGCAGCGTCTCGTGGGCTGCTGACCGCGCGATCACCACCGGCACCTCGGACACAACGTTTTCGCCTGACACGGAGTTGACCCGCGCACATCTCGTCACGTTCTTGTGGCGATACCAAGACCAACCCGATGCCACCATCGACTCGTCCTCTCCCCCATGCGGTGACGAAACGGTCCCTACCAACGACCAAGCCGACACACCCGACAGCGAAGCCGAAACGGACCCCACCCACAGACCAGCCCGACACACCCGACGGCAAAGCCGAACCGGACCCCACCGATGACCAAACCAACACGTCCGACAGCGAAGCCGAAACGGTCCCTACCAACGACCAAGCCGACACACCCGACAGCGAAGCCGAGACGGACCCCACCGATGACCAAACCAACACAGCCAGCGTTAGGTTCAAAACCATCTCCGCCGGCGGCTCGCATTCGTGTGGGGTAAATACCGACAACACCGTGATCTGCTGGGGCAACAACGAAGATGGCCAGGCCGACGCTCCCCGCGGTGAGTTCAAAACCGTCACCACCGGTCGCTGGCATTCGTGCGGGGTCAAAACTGACAACACCGTCACCTGTTGGGGCTACAACAGGTCCGCGCGGGCCGACGCGCCCGCCGGTGAGTTCAAAACGGTCTCCGCCGGTCGCTGGCTTTCGTGTGGGGTCCATCCTGACAACACCGTCACCTGCTGGGGCAACAACAGATACGGGCAAGCCGACGCGCCCGACGGCGAATTCAAAACCGTCACCGCCGGTCGCTGGCACTCGTGCGGGGTCAAAACTGACAACACCGTCACCTGCTGGGGCAACAACAGATATGGGCAGGCCGACGCTCCCCGCGGTGAGTTCAAGACCGTCACCACCGGTCGCTGGCATTCGTGTGGGGTCACCACTGACAACACCGTCACCTGCTGGGGCAACAACAGGTCTGGGCAGGCAGACGCGCCCGACGGCGAATTCAAAACCGTCAACGCCGGCGACTTCCATTCGTGCGGGGTCAAAACTGACAACACCATCACCTGCTGGGGCTTAGCCGGGCATGGGCGGGCCGACGCGCCCGACGGCGAATTCAAAACCGTCACCGCCGGTAACGAGCATTCGTGTGGGGTCCAAACTGACAACACCGTCACCTGCTGGGGCAACAACGGGTCTGGGCAGGCAGACGCGCCCGACGGCGAATTCAAAACCGTCAACGCCGGCGACTTCCATTCGTGCGGGGTCAAAACTGACAACACCGTCACCTGCTGGGGCCACATCAGAGATGGGCAGGCAGACGCGCCCGACGGCGAATTCAAAACCGTCACCGCCGGGGACTTCCATTCGTGCGGGGTCAAATTTGACAACACCGTCACCTGCTGGGGCAGCAACCTGGATTCTTTTGGCAACTACAGTGGGCAGGCCAACGCGCCCGACGGCGAATTCAAAACCGTCACCGCCGGTAGCAGGCATTCGTGTGGGGTTAAGACTGACAACACCGTCACCTGCTGGGGCCGCAACTGGTTTGGGCAGGCCAACGCGCCCGACGGCGAATTCAAAACCGTCACCGCCGGTAGCAGGCATTCGTGTGGGGTCAAAACTGACAACACCGTCACCTGCTGGGGCCACAACGATTTTGGGCAGGCCGACGCGCCCGGCGGTGAATTCAAAACCGTGACCGCCGGCAGTTGGCATTCGTGTGGGGTCAAAACTGACAACACGGTCACCTGCTGGGGCTGGAACGGGTCTGGGCAGGCTGGCGCGCCCGGCGGTGAATTCAAGACCGTCTCCGCCGGCAGCGCGCATTCGTGTGGGGTCAAAACTGACAACACCTTCACCTGCTGGGGGCACAACGTGTCTTGGCGGGCCGGCGCGCCCCGCGTTGCGATAAAAACCGTCTCCGTAGGCGACGAGCATTCGTGTGGGGTCAACACTGACAACACCGTCACCTGCTGGGGCCACAAGGTTGTAATCGATCGTTCCAGCCCAATGCGCGACCCAGACGCGTCTCTGTTGGTGAGCCTGACCACGACAACTCCCGGCGCGCCCACCGGAGCCTTCGATGTGGCGATCGCCTTCGCCGAAGCCGTCACTGGATTCGCCGAGGAAGACATACGGGTGACCAACGGGGCTACCACCGGCCTATCCGGTTCGGGATCCCGCTACACCGCGACCGTGACCGCGGCCGCGGAGGGACCGGTTGTGGTGCGGATACCCGGCGGCGTCGCCCGAGATGTCGCCGGGAACTGGAACCAGCCCTCAGGGTTGCTGGTGAGACATCCCGGTCTGACCGATCCCAGCGGAGGTCCCGGTTTCGACATCTGGGACCGCAAGACGGTGATCGGGTCCTATCGCGAGGAGTTCGAGCGGCAAGAACCAGATCACGGCTTCACCGGCAACGTCGGCGACTGCGAGGCAGGAACCACAAGTCAAGCCTTCAGGGACAGCGTCGTGCAGCGCCTCAACTGGTACCGCACAATGGCAGGCCTCGCGACCGCAACCGAGGATCCCGGCCTCAGCGCCACCGCCCAGCGCAAGGCCCTCATTATGCTCGCCCAGGGAGCGCTGTCTCACACTCCGAGCCCTGATTGGGCCTGCTACACCGACATCGAACACCCCGGCGAGAACCTCGGACTCAGTGCAGCCGGAGTCCGCGGCGTTGACGGGTACATGCAAGACCGTGGCGACACCAACCAGGCGGTCGGCCACCGGCGGCAGATCCTGTCTCCTCTGGTCGTCCGGATCGGCACGGGCAACGTGCGCGACGACGACCGACTCCACAGAGTGGCTAACGCGATGCACCTGGCCTACGACTTCGGCCTCGTTCCGGCTGTGCGCGAGCCGCGAGGTTTCGTGGCCTGGCCTCCAGCCGGTTACGTGCCCAGAAAAACAGTATGGGGTCGCTGGTCTTTCCAGCTTGACGAAGCGAACTTTGATACGGCCACCGTGGCGGTCACCGACGACTACGGTCCCGTACCCGTCAAAGTGATTCATCGGGAGTCGAGCACATGGGGGTCGGGAGCAATAGTGTGGGCAGTGCATGGCGACTCGAACTCTGACGAGCTTCCCCGGTACACCGATCGGGACCACTGCTACACGGTGACCGTCGACGGCGTCACCGTCGCCGGAGCAACCCAGTTACCCTTCCAGTACGTCACCTGTCTGATCGATGTCGGCACCGAGGTCGGCCGGTAAAGGGCTGGCCACCGGGCCAGCCATCTGCTCGGACATCGGCTCGGCGATTCCCTCCCAGATCGTTGCGAAATTGAGCGCGTCGGCAAACCGCGGAGTCATACTCACAGCAGCGTACGCTGGCAGCATGGAGGCGCACACGGCGCACACGGCGCACACGGCGCACACGGCGCACACGGCGCACACATCGAGATCCCAGGCCAGTCCCGCGCCCGTTCCGGGTTCGCTCAGCCCGAAGCGGCGGGAGCTTGACATCGAACGCCTCACCAACGAACAACTCGACATTCTGGTGATCGGCGGGGGTGTCACCGGCGTCGGCTGCGCCCTCGACGCAGCTGCTCGCGGGCTGAGGGTCGGACTCGTCGAACAGCGTGACCTGGCCAGCGGCACGTCGAGCCGCTCATCGAAACTGCTGCACGGCGGCCTGCGCTACCTCGAGAGCCGCGACTTCGCTCTGGTGCGCGAGGCGCTGCACGAACGCGGCCTGTTGGCCAAGACCGTGTCACCGCACCTGGTCCGCACGGTCTCGTTCATGATCCCGTTGACCAACCGGTTCTGGCAGCGGATCTACTTCGGCGCGGGAGTCCTGCTCTACGACCTGCTGGCCCGCACCGGGCGCCACCCGCTGGCATTCCACCGTCACCTCCGGCGCAGAGCGACGCTGGAGTTGGCACCGGGGTTGAAACAGTCGTCGATCCGCGGTGCGATCATCTATCAGGATGCTCAGATAGACGATGCCCGACACACCCTGGCGATCGCCCGAACTGCCTGTCACCACGGCGCCTCGATCGTCACCAGCGCACGCGTCACCGGCCTGCTCATCGAACAGCACAACGGTACTGAGCACAAAAGTACTGAACACAACGGTACTGAGCACAAAAGTACTGAGCACAAAAGTACTGAGCACAACAGTACTGAAACGGTGGTCGGCGCCAGGTTCCGCGACCTCGAGACCGACACCGAATACGAATGCCGGGCCACGAAGGTCATCAACGCCACCGGCGTCTGGCTCGACGACATCCACGACATGGCCTGCCCCGCCAGCCTCAGTGTGCGCGCCGCCAAAGGAGTGCATCTGGTCGTCCGCCGAGACTGCATCGACAGCGAGTCCGGGATCGTGCTGCGAACCCCCCGCAGCGTGCTCTTCCTGATCCCCTGGGGCGACCACTGGCTGATCGGCACCACCGACACCGAGTGGGACCACGACCGCGCCCACCCGGCGGCATCGAGCGCAGACATCGACTATATCCTCGAACACGCCAACGCGGCACTTGAGAGGCCACTGACCAGAGCCGACATTCTAGGTGTCTACGTGGGCCTGCGCCCGCTTCTCGACGCCTCCGACGACGACACCACCAAGCTCAGCCGCGAGCACGCCGTGGCAGAACCGATCAAGGGCCTCGTCTCGATCGCAGGCGGGAAGTACACCACCTATCGGGTCATGGCCGCCGACGCGGTCAACGCCGCAGTCGCCGGTCTCGGCAAGCCGGTCCCGCCGTCGGTCAGCCACGAGGTGGTGCTCCTCGGCAGTGACGAATGGGAACACTGGTCCCAACAGGCCGATGAACTGGCCTGTTGCAGCGGTCTCGACCGTGACATCGTCGAGCGCCTGCTGTGGCGCCACGGCAACCGCATAGTCGATGTGCTCGAGATCGCCGAGCACGAGCCCGCACTCGGCGCGCGAATTCCCGGAGGCGCCTACATCGCTGCGGAGGTCGTGCATGCGGTGCGCCACGAGGGCGCGCTGCACCTCGACGATGTGTTGGCCCGTCGCCTGCGCATCTCGATAGAGGACGAACAGCGGGGGAACCTGGCAGCGCAGAGCGTCGCTTCGTTGATGGCCCGCGAACTCCACTGGAGCGACCAGCGCAAAGACGAAGAGGTGAGACGCTGGTACGAACGGGTGGAGGCCGAACGGGCCGCCAACGCGGCGCCCGACGACAGCACCGCCGACAGCCTGCGCCGCCGTGCCGCCGACACCCGCGGACTCACCGACACCTGACCCTCCAGACGACGCTACACCCACCACCACCGAGACCGCGCGCACACACACCACCAACCAACCCGACACGACACCCACACCCGGCAAACACCCCCGCACACACCTGAATCACCCTCCCGACGCGGCACCCACCGACGGCAACACCCCGCGCACACACCACCGCCGGGCAATCCGACGGGGTGCCGCACGCACGGCGGGTCAGCTACGCTGAGACCGTCGACTGAGCGCCTCGAATTTACGGTGTCGGCGGGACGGGGGCCCTACACTCGGCAGTAATGTCCAGTTCGTTCGGCACCCTGTTCCGCGTCACCACGTTCGGCGAGTCCCACGGAGGAGGTGTGGGAGTCGTGATCGACGGCTGCCCGCCGCGCCTGGCACTCGATGCCGCCGACCTGCAGCACGACCTCGACCGGCGTCGCCCGGGCCAGAGCCGCCTCGTGACTCAACGCGACGAAGCTGACCGCGCCGAGATCCTCTCGGGCGTGTTCGCGGGGCACACCACCGGCACGCCGCTCGCGGTGCTGGTCCGCAACGCCGACCACAACCCCGGTGCCTACCAACACCTGCGCGACGTCTACCGGCCCTCCCATGCGGACTTCACCTACGACGCCAAATACGGGTTCCGAGACTGGCAGGGCGGGGGGCGGGCGTCGGCACGCGAGACGATCGGTCGGGTGGCCGCTGGCGCGGTCGCACGGCGACTCCTGGCGGTCGCGGCGGGAATCGAGGTGCTCGGCTGGGTGCAGAGCGTCACCGACATCGAAGCCGAAGTCGACGATGCCGCCGTCAGCCTCGACGATGTCGAGAGCCATCCGACCCGCTGCCCGGACCCGACCGCGGCAGCAGCGATGAGCGAGGCCATCGAGGCGGCCCGCAGCAACGGCGACTCTCTGGGCGGGACCGTGAGGTGCATCGCCCGAGGCGTCGCCGCGGGCCTCGGCGAGCCGGTGTTCGACAAGCTCGACGCAGACCTAGCAGGCGCCCTGATGTCGCTTCCGGCCGCCAAGGGCGTGGAGATCGGCAGCGGTTTCGCCGGAACGCTGATGACCGGTCTGACCCACAACGATCCCTTCACCGCCACCGACGGGATCAGCACCACCGCCAACCGTTCAGGTGGCATCCAGGGCGGGACCTCCAACGGCGAGAACACCGCCACCGACGGGATCAGCACCACCGCCAACCGTTCAGGTGGCATCCAGGGCGGGATCTCCAACGGCGAGAACATCGTCACCCGCGTGGCGTTCAAGCCCACGGCCACGATCGCCAGCGAACAAGCGACAGTGACCAGAGACGGCGAAGCCACGACACTCGCAGCCAGAGGACGGCACGACCCCTGCGTGTTGCCCCGCGCGGTGCCCATGGTCGAGGCGATGGTGCTGCTGACCCTGGCAGACCATTTCCTGCGCCAACACGCAATCGACGTGCTGCCGATGCTCGACGAACGGCCCTGAGCCGGCTGTCGGGTCGTCATGGACTTCCAACTCTTCCTGCCGCAGATGCGGATGGATCTGCCGACGATCACACAGCGCTGCAACGTTGCGGTCGACTCCGGGTTCGGGGGCGTGGCGTTGATGGACCACCTGGCACCACCGCTTGCTGAGAACCAGCCGATGTGGGACGCCATGATCAGCGCCGCATGGCTCGGTGCCAACACCAGAGGCACCGTCGGCCATCTGGTTCTGTGTGACTCGTTCAGGCATCCCGCAGTGTTGGCCCGTCAGGCCGTCACCCTCGATCACGCCACCTCGGGCCGGTTCGAACTCGGTATCGGCTGGGGCAGCGTCCCGACGGAGTTCGAGACCTTCGGTGTCGGCGACACCGCGCCCCGCGCCCGAGTCGACCGGCTCACCGAGACCCTGGAGGTGATCTTGGCGCTCTGGTCCGGCGAACAGGTCTGCTACTCGGGCCGGTACCACTCACTGGACCAGGCCCAGCAGCTGCCGGTGCCGACACGTCGCATACCGATCATCATCGGCGGGAGCGGTCCCCGAACACTCGAGCTCGTCTCCCGCTTCGCGGACTGGTGGAACTGTCCGCTTCACCGACTCGACCGCTACCCCGAGATGCGGGAGAGGATCGGCAATGCCCGCAGTTCAATCCAGGAGCGGGTGACCTTCATTCCCGAGGGTGCTGACCGAGCCGCTGTTTCAGGGACCGCTGCGCGACGCTTCAGCGGAGTCGGCCACGTCACCGGCAACGCCGAAGAGCTGATTGAGCACTTCGCGCTGCGAGCCGCCTCGGGGATCGAGCGGATCTACGCGTGGATGAGCGACTTCGCAGCCCCGGACACCCTGAGCGAATTCGGCGAGACGGTCATCACCCCGATCCGCAAAGCACAGTAGCCGACCCGGGTTTGGTGATGGCTCAGGACCGCGGGTTCACACGAAGGGCACCGAGGTGACCACCGCGGGCACTTCTGAGCCGCGCACATCGATCGTCACCTCGTCACCCGGCGCGATGTCGGGATGCAGAAACGCTAAGGCGATCCCGCGCTGGCGGATCGGCGAGAAGTTGCCGCTGGAAATGACCCCTATCTCGGTGCCGTCGCGCCAGACCGTCTGCCCTTCACGCGGCGGCCGGCGACCCTCCACCAACAGCCCCTGCAACAGTCGTGATGGGCCCGCCTGCTGTTCGGCCAGCAGCGCCTCGCGGCCCCGGAAGTCACCCTTGTCGAAGCGCACGACCCAACCGAGCCCGGCCTGCAGGGGAGAGATTCCCGCACCCAGCTCGTGGCCGTGCAACGGCAGACCGGCCTCGAGGCGCAGCGTGTCACGCGCGCCGAGACCCGCCGGGGTGATCCCGGCAGAGCCGATCAAGTCCCAGACGGCGGTCGCGGCCTGCGCGTCGACGGCTATCTCCACGCCGTCCTCACCGGTGTAACCGGTACCGGCGACAGTGGCCTCGCATCCGGCAATCTCGGTTCGGGCAACCCGGAAGCGGCCGACCGCGGCCGCTTCGGGGGAGACTCTGGCGAGACGCTCACGGGTTTTCGGCCCCTGCACGGCGACGACAGCACGATCACTGGTCACATCCTCGATCCGCGGCAGCGTCGGAGCATCTCGCAGCGCCTTGTTGACCCGACTGGTGTTCGAGGCGTTGGGCATGACCTCGAAACGCTCGTTGTCAACCCACCAGACGATGATGTCGTCGAGGACCGAGGCGTCGGCTGGGTCGAGCAGGTGGGTGTACTGGGCGCGGCCCTCTCCGATGCGATTCAGATCGTTGGTGAAGGCCCATTGAATGGCATCGAACGCCCCCGCGCCGCTGACCCGCACCGTGCCTAGGTGCGACACGTCGAACACGACGCTCTCGTTACGGCATGCCAGATGCTCGGCCAAGGTCCCGCCGGGGTAGGACAAAGGCATCTCCCAGCCGCTGAAGGGCACCATCTTGGCCCCCAGCGCCACATGGACATCACCGAGGGGCGAGTGCCGCAAACCAGTCATCGACTCTCCAGCTTCGATCTGCGGACCGAGAGGGGCTCGCGCCGCTATCGGCCGGCGACTGCGCGGCCAAGCACGGTTTCACCGGCGTCGCTCTCGGGGGCAGCGTCGCTCTCGGGGGCAGCGTCGCTCTCGGGGAAGAGTTCGACGATGGAGGCGTCGACGGTGTCCTTCACGCTCCCCAGAGGCAGCACGTTGAGCACGCCCTGACCGTTCTGGAGCAGTTCGATCAGCTCCCCCTCGGTGTTGACCACCATCGAATTCGTTCCGCTGATGACCAGGCTGGCTGTGGTGATGTCCTCACCGAGCTGGTCGCGCAGGTAGTCGAGCCCCTTGCGGATCTGTTGGAGCTTGATGCCCGAGTCGATCAGGGTCTTGATCACCCTGAGCTCGAGCAGGTCACGGTAGCTGTAGAGGCGGCGGCTGCCCGAACCGCTCGCCTTGGTCAGCGAGGGGCGCACGATGTCGCGGCGAGCCCAGTAGTCGAGCTGCCGATATGTGATTCCGGCGATCTCTGCGGTGCGCTTCGAGCTGAACCCCTGCTCATTCATTTGTGTCTCCAGTCGTCATGACACCAACGGAATTACGCGGTTGTCAGTGCAGGCAACTCTACGGTGCCGACGCGGCGAGGTCAACGCCGTGTCGGTCGAGGGCTCAATCCTCGAAGTCCTCAGGGGAGATGTTGTCGAGGAACTCCTTGAACTCCTCCACGACTTCCTCGGGCTGCGGCGCCTCCTGAGGGTCCGACTCGCGGAACCCCACTTCGTTGATGACGGCTTCCTCAGCGAAGATCGGCGTGTCGGTGCGCACCGCCAGAGCGATTGCGTCGGACGGGCGGCTCGACACCACATGGGTCTGGTCCGCGACGCAGAGGTGCAGCTCGGCGAAGAAGGTCTTCTCGTGAAGACCGGTCACGACCACCCGGACCAGATCGACCGACAGCTCCTCGAGCAGGTCCCGCATCAGATCATGGGTCATCGGGCGCGGCGTGTCGACACCGTCGAGTGCGAGGGCGATCGCAGTTGCCTCCTGGGCGCCGATGTAGATCGGGACGATCCGGTCGCCGCCAGCGCGTTCGCGCAACAGGACCATCGGTGCGTTTGTCGGCATCTCGACGCGAACACCGATGAGTTCCATTTCCTGCATGCTTATACCCTAGACCGCGAACTTCGTGGTGTTCGATATTGCTACGCGTCGAGGCTCTCACCGAAACTGCGCCGCAGAATCGAGCGTTGCAGAGCTTCGCCGAGCCGCACAAGCTCGTTGAGCTCATCACGCGCCTGTCGCAGCGAGTCGCCGCCCTTGGCCAGGCGCGGCAAGAAGACCTGTTCCAGAAGGCCAGCCTGGCGCTCGGCTGAGACCTTGTACATGCGGATGTGCCGCGGTTCGAGCCCGGACCGGCCGAACACCGCGGCAGCGTTGGCCATCTCCAGGGCCTCTGGGCCGTAGACGGGACTGCCTGAACGCCCCACCGACACGATCAGGCCCAGACGGTCGAGCTCTCTGACCAGCCCGACCTCGACTCCGGCCGCTTCGGCCAGACCAGTCGCCGAGAGGCCGTCGACCGGCTCCTCGGGCTCGTCGGTTGCCCCCTCCTCTCGTGGGGGCTCCTTCGCCTTGTTGGCTGCCTGCTTGTTGGCCGCAGGCTTGTTCGTCGCGCGATTCTCGGCCGCGGGCTTGTTCGTCGCGCGATTTTCTGCTGCCTGCTCCTCGGCCGCGGGCTTCTCGGCCGCGGACTTGTTAGCTGCGGGCTTGTCGGCTGCGGGCTTGCTTGTTGCGGGCTCGACGGCCGCAGCGGAGGCCGAACGCCGCGCCTCGGGCTCGGGCTCGACCTCAACAGCAGCAACAGGCTCGACCACAACAGGCTCGACCACAACAGGCTCAGGCTCGACAGCGGGTTTGTCTCGATTGGCGAAGAGCGTGGGCGGTGCAACCGTCGCCTCGTCGCCCTTGAGAGCTTCAAGCTCAACTTCAAGTCCAGGTTCCTCGAGGCGCTTCTTGATCACCTTCAGGGGCAAGAAGTTGTCTCGCTGCTGGGTCAGTATCCAACGCAACCGAGCGATATCGCTCGGATAGAACTTGCGGTAACCCGACGGAGTCCTCTCCGGGGCGATCAGCCCCTGGCTCTCCAAGAAACGGATCTTCGAGATCGTGACGTCGCTGTACTCCGCCTGGAGCAAGCTCAAGACCTCGCCGATCGAGTGATGCGGTTGCACAGCCAATCCCCTGCCTCCCTGCCTTCAATTCGTCCCGGTGCCATGCACGAACACCAGCTTGAACCTGCCGATCTGCAGCACCTCGCCGTCGGCCAGTTCATGCTCGTCGACACGCTCGCGTTCAATATAGGTGCCGTTCAGCGAGCCGACGTCGCGCACCACGTAACGCGACCCGAGCCGCTGCACTTCAGCATGGCGCCGCGAGACCGATATGTCATCGAGAAAGATCACGCTGTTGGGGTGCCGCCCCAACGTCACCACATCGGAGTCCAGCGCATAGCGTGCCCCCGCCTTGGGTCCGTGAAGCACGACGAACAGCCCCTCATGGGTCGCGAACGCCGAGCGGTCGATGCTCACTCCGCTGCCATCGAGATCGATCGCCACATGATCTGTCGTCACCTCCTCAAGAGCCAGCGGCTCTCCGCAAGACGAGCAGAAACGGGCATCGTCAGAATTGCGGTGTGCGCATTTGGTGCAGGCTCGGTCAGTCACACTGGTTGCTCAACTCTCAATCAGAGCACCATAGGCGCCGCCGTCGAGCAAAGCATCAAGCTCCACTGGAGATGACATCTCTATCAAGACGATCCAACCTTCACCGTAGGGGTCTTCGTTCACCCTTTCGGGAGTGTCGGCCAACTCATCGTTGACCTCGGTGATCGTGCCCGAGACCGGTGCGTAGAGTTCCGAAACCGACTTGGTCGACTCGACCTCGGAGAACGACGAACCGGCTTCAACCTGGTCCCCGACCCGCGGAAGATCGACATAGACGACATCGCCGAGCGCATCCTGCGCGTAGTCGGTGATTCCGACCCTTGCGGCACCGCCTTGGACTGAGACCCATTCGTGGTCCTTGGAATACAGAAGATTGTCGGGAGTGTTCATAGCAAGAACCTATCGCGGATACGCGTCTGCCGGGGAGTCACGCTCGCCTGTCGGCACGACCGTCGCGGAGCGCTTCGAGGCCCAGCGGAATGTACTGCGCCGCCGACAGGTAGCTGTAGAGCAGAGAAGGCACTGCACAGACCCATCCCGCCCACCAGAACCAGTCGGCCACCCCGACCTCCGAAGCGCCAGCCAACAGGAACGGGAACGAGAAGTACAGACCGAAGGTTGCACACTTCCCCCACCAGGTGACCTCGATCCGCCGCGCACCGAGGGCCCCGAGCACAATTCCCGCCACCGCCACGATCCCCTCGCGCGCCAGGGTCGCGGCGACCAGCCACCACGGAACCGCGCCGTCAATGCCCACCGCCACGACCCCGACGATCAACACCGCACGGTCGGTCACCGGATCAAGCAGCTTGCCGAGTGCGCTGACTGCATCGAATCTGCGCGCCCACCAGCCGTCCACCCAGTCGGTGGCCCCGATCGCACCCCACAGCCAGGCCGCCGCCCAACGGTCGTCGTTGGCGAACAGCAGCCACACCAACACCGGAATGCCCGCCAGCCTCAGCAGCGATATCAGATTGGGAACGGTCAGAATCCGGTCATCGAAGATCGCGACATGCGGCTCCGGTCCTCCGCTCGGCTCAGCGTCATGCATATCTGTTCCGCAATCTGTTCTGTCACCAGCCTACGATCCAACGATGCCCACCATATTCCCTCGAACCATATTCACTCGAATCATCGACGGCGAGATCCCGGCGCGATTCGTCTACTCCGACAGCGACTGTGTCGCATTCCTCGACGTTCGTCCCCTAGCCCGCGGCCACTGCCTCGTCGTGCCCCGCGATGCCATCGACCAGTGGACCGACCTCTCCCCACGCCAGGCCGCACACCTGACCGAGGTCGCCCACGGGATCGGCAACGCGCAGAAGACGCTGCTGGGCCCCATGCGGATCGGACTCATGATCGCCGGGTTCGAAGTACCCCATGTGCATGTCCATGTCGTGCCGATCAACTCGATGGCCGACCTCGACTTCTCCAGAGCCGACACCTCGCCCGATCCCGAAGACCTCGACCGGCTGCGCGCACAGATCGCCCAAGAGTTGGCGGACGCAGGCCACGAGGGTGCTGTCAGGTAGCTCAGGTAGCTCTCGGAACTACCGCGGCAGATCGCCGGTGACCGTGCAGGCACCGACCCGACCGGACCCGAAGTCGAACTGCAGAACTTCGCCGGGCGCCGCTCCGAACCGGGGCACAACGACCTCGTCGCGGCTCCCCACCCCGATGGTCGCGCGCAGCGAGAGCGTCTCATAACGCGGATCGTGGCCGACGAGTTGAACCCTCACCTCCTCGGCGAACCCGCTGCCCCCCTCGGGCAGTTCGACGACTCCGCTGGGCACCTTCAAGTCCACAAGCACCGCCGTGGGACCGACGCAGCCGACCGTGGCCGGACGCCCGACGGGGTCCTCACAGGGCCCGGTGGTCACCACATCGAGGGGCCGAAGATCCCCGGTCACTACGCTGGCCCGCAGGCAACTGTCCTCGACAAACCCAGCGGGGCCGGCGAACAGCACATGACCGCTGCCCGCGTACTGGAAGACCGTCGCCTGCACCGCACCGGGCGGATGCGGAAGACTGCCCGGAGGCGCGTCGGTGATCCGCTCAGTTGCAGGCCCGTCACCGGCCAACAGCGCCACCGTCGTCGACAGGGGGGCCACGAGCGACCCCTCGACGGCGGGCGGACCGCCGATGAGGGCTGCCTCGTTCGAGACCCCGCTCAGGAGCCCGAAGTCGAGGCGCCCGCTGCCGGGTTCGTCGCCCTCGACCAAGGCGGTCCAGAGTGCAACGACACCCAACCCCAACGCGGCGAGTACCACTGCGGTAACGAGCGCCGAGACGATCCGGCCGTTGCGGGCAGCCCGAAGGTTCTGACCGATGCGACGCTCATCGAGCTGTTCCTGCAATGTCAGCGGGCCGAAGACCTCCGCGCTGACCCCGCCGGAGATGAGGTCGCGCCACGCCACGGCGCGGGGCTCGGGCATCCGCGCCAACAGCGTCTCGAACGCTTCGCTGACCTCGTCGTTGAACAGCAGCATCATGGAGTTCACCCGGGCATGCTCGACAGGGTCCTCAATGTATTCGTAGATGTCTCGACTCCCTGCCACCGCCATCAGGAACTCATGGGCGCGGCGGTCGGACTCCTCATAGCTCCAGACCGGACCCTGCGCGACGGTCGGCACCTGCCGTCGGGCCGCCCCGGCACGCATGAAACCCGACTTCGCCACGAAGGTCGCCGGTCTGTGGGGTCGTGCCCGGTCGGGGTCCTCCGCCTGGCCTTCGCGCCCGGCGCGGCCGGTTTGGTCGGTGGTCGGTTCGTCGGTGGTCGGTTCGTCGGTGGTCGGTTCGTCGGTCACTCGGGTCGATTCGCTGGCGCCGCCCGAACCCGACGGATCGCCGGGGTCGAGGGCTTCGGGGTCAACGGCATCGGGGGCAACGGCATCGGGGTCAAGGGCTTCGGGGTCTGGTGCAACTTCGATATCAGAAGAGTAGTGGTGAACAACAGGTGTCTGGTGTCATCGCGCTCCGGCAGATTACTGGCAGAATGTTTGGATGGATCAGCTGCGCCTAGTGCTGGCCTCGGCTTCGCCGGCCAGCGCCCTTCGACGAAGCACCGGCGGCGAATATGACCGCCGCCCCCTCGGCGAGCGCTTCGGTGCTCAGCACCTCCGGTCATCGAGACGACGAACCGCTGTTCGGTGCAGGCGCTGGACAACTCGTCAGCGGCGGTTGAGCGACAACCGCGCCGAGCAGCGAAAGCTCAGAAGTCGATGCCCTTCTTGGCCACCACGCCGGAATCGTAGGCGTGCTTGGTCTTCACCATCTCTGTGGCAGTGTCGGCCAACTCGACCATCCAGTCGGGAGCGTCGCGTCCGGTGAGCACCAATGAGACCCCCGCTGGCCTGTTCTCGAAGGTGGCGGCAACCTCTTGGGCATCGATCCAACCCCAGTTGAGCGGATAGGTGATCTCGTCGAACACCACCAGCCGGTATCGGCCCGACTCCACGATCTGCCTGCCGTGGCGCCAGGCCTCCCTGGCTTCGGCCTCGTCGCGGCCCAGGTCGTCGCTGTCCCAGGTGAAACCCTCCCCCAGTGACCACATGTCGATGCCGAGCGACTCGGCCATCAGCTGCTCCCCGGTCACCCAGTCCTCGGACTTGAGGAACTGCACGACCGCAACCGGCCACTGCCGGGCCCGGGCGCGCAGCGCGACGCCGAAGGCTGCCGACGACTTGCCCTTGCCGTCACCGGTATTGAGCACCACGAGGCTCTTCGCCGCGCGCAGCCCTTGAGGGCGGGGATCATCAGTCGGCGGTTCTGCGGCGCTGGGGGTGGCAGTCATGGTGCGTCCTTTGCGGGTCGATGGGCCACCGGCACGATCACCGGGCCGGCCGGGTCGTCAATGATGCGGACGTTGGCACGGAAATGCTCCGCTATCAACGATACGGTCAAGACCTCCGCAGGCTTGCCGGTCACCGCGACCGCTCCGTTGGACAGCACCGCGATCCGTTCGCCGTAACGGGCCGCAAGAGTCAGGTCGTGCAGCGTAGCGAGCACCGTCAAGCCCCGCTCGCGGCGCAACTCGTCGATGAGGTCGAGCACATCTTGTTGATGTCCCAGATCGAGGGCCGTGGTCGGTTCATCCAGCAACAGGATCGGGGTCTGTTGCGCCAGGGCCCTGGCCAACACCGCGCGCTGGCGCTCCCCTCCGGACAAGGTGTTGACCTCGCGGTCGGCGAACCCGTGCAGGTCCAGCCGGTCGAGCACCGTCGAAGCAACTGCGAGGTCGTACTCGCTGTCGCCCGCGAAGGCGCCGCGATGCGGGGTCCGGCCGAGCAGCACGTAGTCGATCACCGCCATGCCGGGCGGAATCACCGGGACTTGGGGCACATAGGCGATCATCCGTGCCCGGTTCGGGCCGCCCGCGGCGTCGAGGCCGTCGATGTCGATCGTTCCCCGGTAGTCGACCGAACCGAGGATGCACCGCAGCAGCGTCGTCTTGCCCGCCCCGTTGGCGCCGATGACGTTGAGCCACTCCCCCCGCTCGAGCTCGAGGTCGACGTCGGCCAGCACATCTGTGTTCCCCAAGCGGGCTGAGAGCGCCTCGATCGAGATCGCTCCGGTTCGACAGCGGCGGGCCTCAAGCACAGGTATCGAGCCGCGCTCGCGCTTGGGACACGATCCGCGAGACCAGCTCTTCGCAGCTCGGCAGATCGTCGACGACTCCGACGCACTGCCCGGTGGGGAGGATTCCCACTTCAAGGCGCCCCTCGACCATCGTCGCTCGCGTCAGCATCGCCGCGTTGGCCGCCATGGCAACCTGCGACCAGGTGAGGTCCTGGTTCTTCTTCATGGACAGGCCCTCTCGCAGCAAGTCCCGAAGCGAAGTCTCGGTGAGTTTGCGAAAACGCAGCGCATTGAGTGCGGCACGGGGGAGCTTGAGGATTCCGGTGCGTTCCAGCGTGTCGATCACCTCGGTTCGAATGACCCTCTGCGGGGCACCGTCGACGGCGGTCGACACCACCGTGCCCGTCACCGCGGTGTCGAGATACACGGCCTTGACCCAATCGGGCACCCGGCTGTCGGAAGTAAGCAGGAACCGGGTGCCCATGGCGATTCCGTCGGCGCCCCATGCCAGCGCAGCCGCCAGGCCGCGTCCGTCATGGAATCCGCCAGCGGCGATCACCGGAACGTCGACCGCGTCCAATACCTGCGGGAGCAGCAGCGAGGTCGGCACCGTGCCGGTGTGGCCACCGCCCTCGCTTCCCTGGCACAGGACCGCGTCCACTCCCCACTCGGCCACCTTCTCAGCGTGGCGGCGGGCCCCGACTGTCGGCATCACCACCACACCGTTGTCCTTGAGCTTGGCCACCATGTCCGGCCGGGGGGCTTGGGCGAAACTGGCGACCCTCACGTTCTCGGCGATCAGGTGATCGACCCGCTGCTCGACGTCTGCGGCGTCGGTGCGAAGGTTCACTCCGAAGGGCCGGTCGGTGCGCGACCTCACTTCAGCTATGGCCGCTCTCATCTCCTCGAGGGTCATGGTCGCGGCCGCCAGAATGCCCAGAGCACCCGCCTTGGCGGTCGCAGTGACCAACGACGGTCCCGCGACCCAACCCATTCCCGTCTGCACTATCGGGTAATCGACCCCGAACAACTCAGTCGCCCCCGTCTTGAGACGAGGATCGACACCGTTGGACCCCTCCGAGGACCCCTCCGAACTCCCCTCCGAATTCATTGGCACACCCTAGAGCCCGATAACCCCGCCCAACACGCCACCCGCTCGGCGGTCTGGTGGGGGAGGCTGCTGAGCGATGCAGTTCCTGCCCGACGCGCAATGCTCTGAGTTGGGGTTCTGCGCCTTCGATTCGGGGAAGCCGGGGCATTCTCACCAGTCTCTTGGAGGCCGCGCGGATCGACCTCGCACACGGCCGCAACCGAACGAAGCCGCAGCCCGAGCGGCCCGTTGGCACAGCGAACATGAGCGAGCGACAACAGCGCTCCGCGCCGTCTCCCTAATCGTTGTCGAATTCGTGGAGAACCTGGGCGATCTCGGGGGGCAGCGTCCATGAGTCCGCAGGCTTGTGGTGCTGGGATGCCCAGGCGACCGTGCGCGGGTCGCTTCGCGCGCCGCGCAGCAGCTCCGCGCCGATCTCGGGATGGTTGACATAGCGACCAGCCCTGCCCCGACAGCCGTCGTGGTCGATCCAGGCGGCGACACGCTGCGCGCCGAGGACCTTGGCCGCAACGGTGGCCCATACCCGGCCCCAAGTGCCGAGACCCGACTCGAGCTTGCCGATGTCGTGCAACAGTGCCGACGCCAGCACCCAGCTCGTGTCCTCACCGGCTGGTGCCCCTTGCCCGAACGCCTCGTCGGCAAGCTCGCGCGAAGCAGCGGCTGAGGGCGAACGACCTCGCCGACCGAACGCCTCGCCAGCAAGCTCGCGCTCCACTCGGCGGGCTACGGACGCACTGTGGCGACGGTCAGGCGCATACTGCGCAGCCCACAGTTCGTACTCACTGCGTGACAGGACGTCCTCGACCCAGGCGCGGTCGGCCTCGGTCGGTCCGCCACGACGCACCGAGGCGAAGAAGCGCCGAGCCAGATGCGCGAACTCGCCCATCAGTTCGCACCAGTGGCCCGCGGGTGGGCCGCGCGGTAAACGTTCATCAAGCGCTCGATCGAGACCTTCGTATAGACCTGGGTCGTGGAGATCGATGCGTGGCCCAGCAGTTCCTGGACAGTTCGGATGTCTGCGCCATGATCCAACATGTGCGTCGCACACGAGTGGCGCAGCACATGGGGTGAGAGCCTGGCGCCGAGGCCCACTTCGGTGGCGTAACGGCGCACGACCCCCCAGGCGCCCTGACGGGACAGTCGAGAACCTCGTTGGTTGAGGAACACCGCATCGGCATCGCTGCGACGGGCCCAGACTTCCGGTTCCATCTCCGGGCGCCCCGGCGGCTCGAACCACTGCTGCAGCGCCGCGGCCGCGTGCCGTCCGACCGGCACGATGCGTTCGCTGCCCCCCTTGCCCAGCAGACGCATGAGTCCGTCGTGCAGATCAATATCGGCCAGAGACAGGCCCACCAGCTCCGAGACCCGCGCCCCGGTGCCGTAGAGCGTCTCGAGGATCGCCCGGTCGCGCCGCGCCACCCGATCGCTGCCCGCCACCGCGTCGATCAACGAAGCGACCTCGGCGACGGTCAGCGCCTTGGGGAGCCCCCGGGGCACCTGGGGGATTTCCACGTCAACCGCAGGGTCGTCGAGTCGCATCTCCTCGGCGACCAGGAACCGGTGCAGACCCCTCACCGCGACCAGGGTCCGCTTCACAGACGATGCCGCCAACCCCGACCCGACCAGCACATGAACGAAGGCCACAATGTCGTCGCTGGCAGCCTTCGCCAGGCCGACACCCCGGCGACCGAGGTGGGCCTGGTAGCGCAGCAGGTCGCGGCGATACGACTCGAGGGTGTTGCGGGCGCGGCCCTTCCCAACCACCAGCCAGGCCAGGAAGTCCTCTGCGCCAGGTTCGAGGACCACCGACTCCGCGTCATCGGCGGCGCCAGGTTCGAGGACCACCGACTCCGCGTCATCGGCGGCGCCGGGTCCGAGGACCACCAACTCCGCGTCATCGGCGGCGCTAGGTCCGAGGACCACCGACTCCGCGTCATCGGCGGCGCTAGGTCCGAGGACCACCAACTCCGCGTCATCGGGGGTGCCGGGTCCGAGGACCACCAACTCCGCGTCATCGGGGGCACCTGGTGCGCCTGCGACGCTGGGCGAGGCCATCGGTCACCGGCCCAGACGGCGCAGTGCCATCATCAGGCCGATCACCGTCTTGGCGTCTCGAATCTCCCCGCAGGACACGGCGGCAACCGCGTCGTCGAGCGCCAGACGCACAATCGACATGTGCTGCTCCTCAGGACCCTGGGGATCGATCTGCGCCTTCTCCAACCCGGTCGCCAAGAAGACGTAGGAGTACTCGTCGCAGAAGCCGACCGAGTTGTAGAAGGCGGCCAACTGCTCCAGCGAACCGGCCGAATAGCCGGTCTCCTCGATCAGTTCCCGCTGCGCGGTCGTCTCGGGGGACTCACCGGGAACATCCCGCTTCCCCGCCGGAATCTCCAACATCTCGGAGTCGGCGGCGGGTCGGTACTGGCGGACCAGAATCACCTCGTCGTCGATCACCGGCACGACCGACACCGCGCCGGGGTGGCGCACGATCTCGCGCCGGACAACGTCGCCGTCGGGGGTTTCGAACTCTCCAGAAACGAGCGTGACGAGCGCCCCGCGGTGGACGATCCGCTCGCTCAATCCGCGAAATCCCGACGGGGACCGCCCACCGCGACCGGTCACGACTTCTCAGCGGCCGCCAAGTCGGCGTCTGCCCCCGGTTCGTCGGCCCCGGGCGCATCAACGCTGGGTGCATCGTCACTGGGGGTATTGACACTCGGCGCATCAACACTGGGTGCATCAACACTGGGTGCATTGACACTGGGGTCGTCAACACTGAGCAGTTGCGGATTGCGTCCTGCAGCGCGGTCGAGAGCGGCCTCAACAAAGGTGCGGAACAACGGCGCTGGGCGGTCGGGGCGACTCTTGAACTCGGGATGGGCCTGAGTACCGATCCAGTACGGATGGTCCTCCAACTCGATGAACTCAACAAGCCGGCCGTCGGGAGACTCGCCGCTCAAGGTGAGATCGCTCTGCTCGAAGCGCTTGCGGTACTTGGGGTTGAACTCGTATCGATGCCGATGCCGCTCAGACACCACTTTCTCACCGTAGGCCCGCGCAACCCTAGAACCTGCGGCGAGCTGGGCTACATAGGCACCGAGCCGCATCGTGCCCCCCATATCGGTCACGTTGCGCTGGCCCTCCATCAAGTCGATGACCGGATGACGGGTGCGGGGGTCGAACTCGGTGGAGTTGGCGCCGACGAGGATCAGCGCATTGCGGGCGTATTCGATGGTCATCACCTGCATTCCGAGGCACAGACCCAGACACGGAACGTTGTTCTCGCGTGCGTAGGCGGCAGCTGCGATCTTGCCTTCGATACCCCGTTCTCCGAACCCTCCGGGGATGACGATGCCGTCGAGATCCCTCAATCGGCCCGCCGCCAACAGACCCTCGGCCTCTTCAGCCTCCACCCATTCAAGATCGATCTCGGCGCCGTGGTGGATCCCCGCATGGTTGAGTGCCTCAACGACCGACAGATACGCGTCGGGAAGGCTGACGTACTTGCCGATGACACCGATACGAACCGGTGTGGATGCCGCCTTCACCCGGGCCACGAGCTGATTCCAGCCGTCGAGGTCCGGGGTGTGGTCGTCGAGCCCGAGGAGCGAGCAGACATGGTCATCGAGCCCTGCCTCGTGAAGCACGACCGGGATCTCATAGAGGCTCGCTGCGTCGGCCGCATTGACGACACCCTCGAGCGGCACATCGCACAGGTTCGAGATCTTGCGCCTCAGTTCAATGCTGATCGGGTCGTCGGAACGGCACACGATCGCATCGGGTTGGATGCCGCGGCTGCGAAGTTCGGTCACCGAATGCTGCGTGGGCTTGGTCTTCTGCTCCGAGGACGGGCCGATGAACGGAACCAGGGTGACATGCACGTAGAGCACGTTCTCACGGCCCACGTCCAGACGGAACTGTCGGACCGCTTCAAGGAACGGGAGGATCTCAATGTCGCCGACCGTGCCGCCCACCTCGGTGATCACCACATCCACCTCAGCGGAGGCGAGCCGAGTGATCCGCCTCTTGATCTCATCGGTGATATGGGGGATCACCTGCACGGTTCGACCCAGGTAGTCGCCACGCCGTTCCGCGGCGATCACCGACGAGTAGATCGAACCCGTGGTGGAATTGGAGTCCTGAGTGAGATTCTCGTCGATGAAACGCTCATAGTGGCCGAGGTCGAGGTCGGTCTCTCCCCCGTCGTCGGTGACGAACACCTCGCCGTGCTCGAACGGGTTCATCGTGCCGGGATCGATATTGAGGTACGGGTCGAGCTTCTGCATGGTGACCCTGAGACCTCTGGCCTTCAGCAGGCGGCCGAGGGAACTTCCGGTGAGCCCCTTGCCGAGCCCACTGACCACTCCCCCCGTCACGAAGATGTGCTTCGTCATCGGGAACTCAACTTATCCAAATCCAGACCCAAAGGCGCGCATGTGTTGCTAACGCCGGGCGCAACCGGAGCCCCCAAAACACCGCAGACTGTGCTAACGCCGGGCGCAACCGGAGCCCCCGCGGCATCACGGGCCGTGCTAGAGCCGGGCGAAGCCGGAGTCGGGGGTGGCATCACAGGCCGCGCTATCACCGGGCGCAACCGGAGCCCCGAGCCATCACAGACTGTGCTAACGCCGGGCGCAACCGGAGCCCCCGAGCCACCACAGGCTGTGGAATCGCCGGGCGTAGCGGGAGTCGGGGGCGGCATCAGCGGCTGTGCCCATCAAGGAGTTCGACTGCGTGGCTGTGGGCCGCGTCCGAGTCCGGAGAGCCTGAGAGCATCCGGCTCAACTCGACGATTCGCGACTCGTGGTCGAGCAACTGGGCGACACTGCGCGTTGCGCCGTCGACCTCGGCCTTGCTGACGCTGAGATGCTGATCGGCAACCGCGGCGATCTGCGCCAGGTGGGTCACCACCAGCACCTGATGGTCGCTCGCCAACGCAGCCAGAGACTGCGCGACCGTGTTTGCGGCCTCTCCACCAATGCCCGCATCAACCTCGTCGAACACCAGAGTCGGAGGTCCCACGGTGAGAACCATGCGCAGCGCCAGCATGGCGCGGGCCAACTCTCCGCCCGAAGCAACCTTGGTCAGCGGCGCCAGGTCATGGCCCGCGTTGGCCGCGAGCCACAGCGACACATCATCGCCAGCAGGACCGTCGACTCTGACCTCCAGCCTCGCGCCGGGCATCGCCAGACCCGCAAGGTGCCCTTCAACGGCGGCAGCGAGCTGCGGCGCGGCGCGCTGCCGTGACCGCAACACCCTCGACTGCTCCCGACCCAGTTCCTCGCGCAGCACCGCACAACGCTGGTCGAGGGCCGCGGCCCGCTGGTCATGGGAGCGCAGCACCTCCAAGCGATCGGCGACGGTTCGCCCGTAGCCGCTGACCTCCGCCAAGTCTGCGCCGTACTTGCGCCGCAACTCTCGCAGCAGCGCCCGTCGATGTCTCAACACGGCGAGTTGTTCGGGATCGTCTTGAATCGAATCGACACGATCCCGCGCCTCTCCGGCGATGTCGCTGAGCTCTGCTAAAACCGACCCCAGACGTTCTTCGAGGTCAGCGAACGGTGCTCGGCTGCGCACCGCGGCGAGCGCCGTCGAGACGGCCTCGAGCGCCGCCGAGTCGGCATCGAGGAGCACGCCCACCCTCGCCGCGGCCTCACGATGAGCAGCCGCCTCGGCGAGCAGGTCCTCCTGCTGGTCGAGCCGCGCGTCCTCGTTCTCGTCGGCGATGTCGGCAACCTCGATCTCGTTGAGCTGATAGCTGAGCAGGTCGATCTCACGCGCCCGATCGCGTTCGTCGCCGCCCAAATCCGCGAGTGCCGCTTCGGCAGCGCGCAGATCATCCCGCAACGACGCCAGCGGGGCCGTGTCGATGCCACCGAAACGGTCCAGCGCCGCTCTCTGCACGGGGCCCTTCAGCAGGGACTGGTGCGAGTGTTGTCCGTGGAGGTCGACGAAATCGACGCCGTGGTCGGCCAAGGCACCGACCGTGGCGAGCCGGCCGTCGATGTAGACACGGGAACGGCCGTCACGCGGGACGACGCGGCGCACCACGAGCTCCTTGTCGCGGGCGACGAAACGGCCCTCGATCTCCGCTTCTGGCGAACCGGGACGGACCAACGCTGCGTCGGCACGGCCTCCGGTCAGCAGATCGATCGCGGTGACGATGAGAGTCTTGCCGGCGCCCGTCTCCCCCGTGACTGCCGTCATTCTCGGCCCGAGCAGCAGGTTCACTTCATCGATCACGCCGAGATTGCGTACCACCAGTTCCGTCAACACAATTATTGCTCCGCCTGCTTCGCCTCGGGTTCTGCGCCTTCAACTATTCCTACATCGACACAGTCGCCATGAACACAGCCATTCATACCAGAACGTGCGCGGATTGAACGAGTTTTGGCGAACACCAGTTGTCTTCCGCTCTTGTTCGCTCCGCTCGACTCCCGCTCTTGTTCGCTCCGCTCGGCCGCGGGCGGGCCGCTCGGGCCACGGCCTCGTTCGGTCGCGGTCGTGTTCGGGATCAATCCGCTCGGCCTCTCAGCATCCGCAGCGGTTGCCTCCGCGGATGCAGCAGGATCCGCGCTATCGGTCATTGAGGCCGAATTTCGCTTTCAGCACCCGCTGAAATCGCCGCGGCCCGAGTGTCACGAGCCGCGCCGACTGATCGGCCGCAGTGCACTCGATCGAATCGCCGTCGCCTACAACGGCCAGCCTCCGACCATCCACAGACACCGCGGCAAGGCGGTGCCCGTCGATCGACAAGCGCAGCCTGGTCTCCGCCGAGAGCACCAGGGCGCGGTCGAAGGGCATGTGGGGTGCTACCGGCGTGAGCAGCAGCGCCCGGAGGGTTGCGTCGATAATCGGTCCCCGTGCCGAGAACGCATAGGCCGTGGACCCCGTCGGGCTGGCGACGATCAAGCCGTCGGCTGCGTAGGTGGTGAAGAACTCACCGTCGATCCAGACCGCGAGCCGGACCGTGTTGGCTTCGGAAGTCCGTTCAATGACCGCTTCGTTCAAGGCGAGATGCGTGCTGGTCTGCGCGGCGACCGTCAAGGTGGTTCGCACCAGCATCCGCTCCTCGATGTCGTGGTCGCCCGCAAGCGCCCTGGCGATCGCGCCCTGTGCATCGTGCGGTGCGACCTCGGTCAGATAGCCGAGCCGGCCGTGGTTCACGCCCAGGATCGGGATCGCTTCCCCCGCCAGCAACTCCACGGCCCGCAGGATCGAACCGTCCCCGCCCAGAGTCACAACCAGGTCGACGCCGTCGGCGAACTGCGTGGCCGCAACGACCTGCGGGTCCAGGGCCAGCGCGGCGGTGTCGAGGGGCACGCGCACCTCGTGACCTTCGCTGATGAGCCACTCCGCAAGAGCGCGGGCATGCACCGCAGCCTGATCTCGCCCGAGATGCACAATCAGCCCGACGACGCTCATGCCAACCGCCCGCGCATGACAACCGCCTGCTCATGCCAACCGCCCGCGCATGACAACCGCCCGCTCATGCCAACCGTCCGCTCATGACAACCGTCCGCTCATGACAACCGCCCGCTCATGCCAACCGCCCGCGCATGACAACCGCCCGCTCATGACAACCGTCCCCGCATGCCAACCGCCCGCGCACGCCCACCGCCCGCTCATGCCAACCGCCCCTGTGCAGCCGTCGCTTCGGTCACCGCTGCGTCGAGCATGCCGGAGTCGAACTCCATGGGCCCCTCGTCAGGTCCCAGCCGTCGCGCATGCAAAAGAAACTCAACGTTGCCGTCACCGCCGGTAATCGGAGAAGCCATAGCCCCCATGATGGCCGCTGCACGGTCGATTAGCGCGTCAGACACCTCGCCGAGTGTTCGACGCCAGACCGCAGGGTCGCGAATTATCCCGCGCCCCTTGTCGGCTTCGGCCTTTCCTGCTTCGAACTGAGGCTTCACCAGAACCACGAGATCGCCTCCGCAACGAACCAGTCCAACCAGTGCTTGCGCAACCGTTCGCAACGAAATGAACGAGAGGTCGGCGACCAGCAGGTCAGCGACCCCACCGACGTCGCCCGGGTGCACATGGCGAATATTGGTCTGCTCATGGACCTCCACCCGAGGGTCGGCACGGAGTGACTCATGAAGCTGGTTCCGTCCCACATCGATCGCCACCACGGTCGCGGCGCCACGACCCAACACGCAGTCAGTGAACCCGCCAGTCGAGGAGCCTGCGTCGATCACGCGCAGGCCACTGCAGTCCAGCGCGAACCGGTCCAGACCAGCTGAGAGTTTGTGACCGCCCCGGGACACGAACCGGGGTGCGTCGCTGACGACTTCGACGGGCTCGCCCGGATCAACCAGCCGCGCCGCTTTGGTAGCGAGAGCGCCGCCCACGGTGACGCGCCGTTCTGCAATAACCTGCTGAGCCCGGGTCCGGCTCTCAACCAGGCCCCGTCTCACCAGTTCAGAATCGAGCCGACGCCGGACCATCACCACTCCATCGAACGGTCCGCCGACTCCCGCGGCGAATCCCGCGCCGGCTTCAGGGAAGTCGAGGCCCTCACGCCCGCACCTTCATGACCAGCTCGTACAGATCATCAGCAATCAACGAACGCCAACCGCTCATGGTCGGCGCGCAGCTGAGCCACCGCCTGCGGCGCTCCCAAAACGGCACGTCGGCCACACCAGACGACACCGTCAAGATCGATCGCCCAAGCAGTCAGTTGACTTCCCAGGTCGGCAGGCTGTGGAGCAGCGCATCAAGGTCGCCTGGTCCTCGGTCGGCCTGTGCCGCAGCGATCTGGGCATCGATGCCACCGCCATACTCGAGCCGGTCCACAGCGCAATAGACGCCGATGGGAGTCGGGCTGTGCCGGTCGTCGGCCAGACGGCTCAGCGCGAACGCCACCGACAGGTCCTCCGCGGTCTCGTCATGGACGTGCAGTGCGTCGACACCGACGTCGTCGACCGACACGATACGGGCGACACCGTCGTCGAGTATCACTCCGCGTTCCGCCTGCGGACCGAACCGAACGGGCTCTCCATGCTGAAGGGGGATCAGCATCTCCGCACGGGCGTCCTTCTTGGTGAGCGCCGCGAAGGCACCGTCGTTGAAGACGTTGCAGTTCTGGTAGACCTCGACGATCGCGGCTCCTCGGTGATTGTGGGCTCTACCGAAGACCTCCTGCATGTGCGCACGGTCCATGTCGTGGGTGCGCGCCACGAACGAGGCTTCCGCGCCGAGCGCCACCGAGATGGGATTGAAGGGCGTGTCGAGCGAACCCATCGGGGTCGACTTGGTCACCTTGCCGACCTCGCTGGTCGGAGAGTACTGGCCCTTGGTGAGACCGTAGATCTGGTTGTTGAACAGCAGGATCGTCAGATTGACGTTGCGGCGCAGCGCGTGGATCAGATGGTTGCCGCCGATCGACAGCATGTCGCCGTCACCGCCGACCACCCAGACGTCGAGATCGCGGCGGGCCATGGCCAGCCCGGTGGCTATCGCCGGTGACCGCCCATGAATAGCGTGCAGTCCGTAGGTGTTCATGTAGTACGGGAAGCGGGCCGCGCAACCGATCCCCGAGACGAAGACGGTGTCCTCGCGGCGAGTGCCGAGCTCGGGCATGAGCAGCTGCATGGCGGTGAGGATCGAATAGTCGCCGCAACCCGGACACCAACGCACCTCCTGGTCGCTGGTCCAGTCCTTCTTGGTGGTGACAGCGCTGTCGCTCACTGGGTCATCTCCCGAAACTGTTGATGGAGTTCCGCCGCGGTGAACGGCTGCCCCTCCACCTTGGATATGGACTTGGCATCGACGAGATACTCGGCCCTCAAGATCTTCGAGAGCTGGCCCAGATTCATCTCAGGCACGATCACCTTGTCGAACTGCCGGAGAATATCGCCGAGATCGTTGGGGAGCGGGTAGAGGTTGGTCAGATGCACCCGGGCGACCTTGTCGCCTGCACGCCTCATGCGACCGACGGCACTGGTGATCGCCCCCCAGGTCGAGCCCCAGCTGACGACGACCAGATCGGCATCGGTATCGCCTTCGACCACCGTGGGCGGATATGAGTCGGCCACCTTTCTGATCCGCTGGTCACGGATTGCTACCATCCGCCCGTGGTTCTGCGGGTCGTAGCTGATGTTGCCCGTACCGTCCTCCTTCTCGATCCCGCCGATGCGATGCATCAGGTTCGCGGTTCCCGGCACGGCCCAGGGGCGGGCCAAGTCGTCGTTGCGCACGTAGGGCCAGAAGACCTCTTCGCCGTCCTCGTTGAGCGCATTGGCCGAGGAGGCGAAGTCGACCGGGATGTCCGGGAGGTCATTTGCGGCCGGCAGACGCCAGGGCTCGGTTCCGTTGGCCAGGTAGCCGTCGGACAACAGGATCACCGGTGTTCGATAGCGCAGCGCGATCCGCACGGCCTCGAAGGCGGCGCAAAAGCAGTCCGACGGCGAGTTGGCGGACACGATCGGCAGCGGTGCCTCCCCGTGGCGCCCGTAGTGGGCCATCATCAGGTCGGCCGCCTCGGTCTTGGTCGGCAGCCCGGTGGAGGGGCCGCCCCGCTGGATGTCGATGACCACGAGCGGCAGTTCGAGGCTCACCGCCAGACCGAGAGTCTCACCTTTGAGGGCCAGCCCGGGGCCTGAGGTCGTGGTGATGCCGAGATGCCCTCCGTAGGACGCTCCGAGCGCCGCACCGATCGCGGCGATCTCGTCTTCGGCCTGAAGGGTGCGAACCCCGAAATTCTTGTGCTTCGCCAATTCGTGGAGGATGTCGCTCGCCGGCGTGATCGGGTATGAACCCAAGAAGATCGGTATGCCGGCCTTCTGGGAAGCGGCGATCAGACCCCACGACAGCGCGGTGTTGCCGTTGATGTTGGTGTAGGTGCCGGGGTCGAAGCGCGCTGGTCGCACGGCCAGGCGGCTCGCGGAGAGTTCGGCAGTCTCCCCGAAGGCATGCCCGGCCTTGAAGGCCGCCTCGTTGGCGGCGATCACCGTGTCGCGCCCGGCGAACTTCTCCCGGATCCAGTGCAGGGAAGGATCCGTGGGACGACTGAAAAGCCACGAGACAAGGCCCAATGCAAAGAAGTTCTTGGACCGCTCAGCATCACGGGGCTTGACGCCGAGGTCCTTGCAGACCTGCTTGGTCAGGTCGGTCATCGGTGCGGTGATGACTGCGTAACCGTCCAGCGAGCCGTCTTCGAGCGGGTTCGACCGGTAACCGGCCTTGGCGAGGTTGCGTTCGTTGAAGGCATCTGTGTTGACGATGATCGTGCCGCCCGACTCCAAGCGCGGCAGCTCCGCCATCATCGCCGCGGGGTTCATCGTGACCAGTACGTTGGGCGCGTCTCCCGGAGTCGTGATGTCGTGGTCGGAGATGTGGACCTGAAAGGCTGAGACCCCCGCAAGCGTGCCGGCGGGGGCACGGATCTCGGCGGGAAACTCCGGGAGCGTGGCGAGGTCGTTGCCGAACAGGGCACTCGCTGAAGTGAAACGGTCTCCTGTGAGTTGCATTCCGTCTCCGGAATCACCGGCGAATCGAACGATTATCCGCTCGACCTCACGGACCTCCGGCAACAGCTCCTCGGTATTGATCACGGTGCCCCCTTGGGTGATTCGAGTGTAGCGAGACGAACCGGCAGTGAGGCTACCGCGCGGCCCCCGACATCGGTGCATCGCCGCGATCTGACGCGGCGCGCCCGAACTCGACCCGCCGCGGCCCCGATATCGGTGCATCGCCACGGACGACGCGCCGGGGCGTGCTCTAATCGGCTCTGCTCGGCAACTGGTAGATGTCTGAGCGAAGTTCAGCTCAGCGCCCGAGCCCTGGCTGCGGCGTCGGCCAGCTCGGAGTCGTGATAGGCCACCCACTTGAACAGCTCGCGCGCCCGGGTGGTCTTCCCGGCGCGGTCGTACAGGTCCGCCAGTGCGTAGGCACGGCGAAGCTGGTCTGTGCGGGGGCGGTCAGGCTTGCGCCAGCGGTGTTCGAGGGTGGCGATCGCGCCGGCGACGTCGCCGCGGTCCGCCTTGGCCCCGGCAAGCACGATACGGCCTTCAGTGACTATCTCAGCACGGGGCGACTCTGCCCCCAGTTCAGCCCACAATTCCTCAACGTCGGCCCAGCGCCCGAGCGCTCGATGGCAGTCGGCGAGGACTGGATGCTGTTCGGTCGACGAGGTCAGCTCGCGGAACTTCTCGAGCTGCTCGACCGCCTCGGACCAGCGCCCCAGCCGATACAGGACAATCCCCAGCAGTTCTCGGCCGTCTGCCAGTTCGGGAACTTCGCGCACCACCGGTCGGAGCTGTCTGCGCGCATCGTCGAACCGTTCAGCCTCGAAGTCCCGCGCCGCTCTGCGCAGGCGATTCAACAGCACCCGACTGCGGGCACCGCCCACCGCGCGACTCAGCACATCGGCCGGATCTTCGACCCGCGCAGAGCGCCGCCGCAGCGGCTTGCGTCTGCGCGCAGACGGTGACCGGGCGCGGCCGACCGCCGCCGACGCGCTGCGGGCAAGAGCCTCAGCGCCGGGCAGGCCTCGCTTCGACGAAGATGCCGCAGAACCCATGGCCGTTGACTCTAGCGGTTGGCTCTGGCAACAGGGCTCTACGACGAGATCGAGCCCCACCTGCAGGCGGGGCTCGACCAATCGAGAAATCCGGCAGCGTCCTACTCTCCCAGGGTGTGACCACCCAAGTACCATCGGCGCTGACAGGCTTAACTTCCGTGTTCGGAATGGGAACGGGTGTGACCCTGTCGCTATCGCCACCGAAACTGTTGAGTCCCTCTTGAGAACTCCATAGCGAGCACGAGCTGTCAACATTTGAAATGTAATAACCAAGCCCTCGGCCGATTAGTACCGGTCAGCTGAACACATTGCTGTGCGTACACTTCCGGCCTATCAACGTGGTGTTCTGCCACGGGCCTTACCCGGTTAACCCGGTGAGAGATCTCATCTTGGAAAAGGCTTCCCGCTTAGATGCTTTCAGCGGTTATCCCTTCCGTAGGTCGCCAACCAGCCATGCTCCTGGCGGAACAACTGGC
>MKWU01001370.1_pt1 | contig 42398 bp, 46 predicted proteins | sample 809101 | NCBI WGS metagenome assembly MKWU01 (sample SAMN05860141, study PRJNA318959) | sponge metagenome | host: Aplysina aerophoba | place: Slovenia: Piran, Adriatic Sea, Gulf of Piran | collected 2013-05-07 | reverse complement strand
GGGGGCAGGGCCCGCGGGACGATGCCGCCGTGCTGGAGAGTGACTGGTGGGCCGTGGGTGACGACATCCGGTACGCACTCGAACACGCGAATTCGACAGGCGGGCACTGATGTCACGCGGCAGGGAGGCGGAAGACTCGGCCGGGGCAGAACGCAAGGACGGCGGGGCCTTGGAAGCCGTTGGCCGGCCAGTCGAAGCGGCAGGTGCAGAGGTCTTGCAGGTCCGCGGAGTCGTGCGGCACTATCAAGGGCCGCTGCCAACCCCCGCCATGCTGCGTGGGTACGAAGAGGTGGTCCCTGGCAGCGGCGAGCGGATTCTCGCGATGGCAGAGCGTCAAGCCGCCCACCGCCAGAACATCGAGTCCCGCGGGCAGCTGTTCGGATTTAGCCTGGCAGCCAGCGCGATCGCCGGGGCCTTCCTGTCAGCCGCCGTCGGCCTGCCGCTCGTCGGCGTGTCCGGGGTGCTTCTCGCCGCTGCGACTCTGAGTGGTTTCTTCATCTGGGGCAAGGCGGGAGGCCTGAGGCGCGTTCCAACAGCAGACCGGCGAGAGGGCGACCATTCCGACGACTAACGCGCCGCGAAAACGGCCGTTTTCGGGACTAGCTGCAGGCGTGCATCGCGCAAAGCCTTATCGGCAGGGGGTTTCCCAGCGTGACTGTCTCCGCTCTCGGGCTCCCCCATTTGGTTGAGGAGTCCCGGGCGGGGGCGGATGTCCGGGCTGCGGTCAATCTCGTGACTCATGTCGCCTGGGGGGCTCGGCGGCCGAATCCTCTTGTGGGTTCCGGAAATTCTGTCCGGTGAATTCCTTAATTCTGGCGTTCTACCGAATAGGGCCGGTCTCATCGAGCTGTCGGCTGGGGTTGCGCGGTAGGGCGTGTACAGGCGGTTCTGGCCCGGCCTAACTCAGTGCCATTGGGCGGCAGGTAGGGCCCCGTTCCCCGCACACGCGGGGATGAACCGTGCCGGGCGCTGCCGGTCCGTGAGGCGCTGGCTTTCCGGCGCGACGCAATCCTCTACGCGAAGGCGCTCCAGGGGCTGCGCACGTGAGGAAGTCAGTCAGGATCAAGGAGCCGGGCGGAACCCAAGCAACTCTCGCAGAAAGTCCCATGCCTCCAGGACGCGTACGTAGACGGCTAGGGCGACGCCCACGAGGAGCCCGGCGAAGAGAAGGCTCAGGAGATATACAGGGATGAGGGAGAGCGCAAGGTCGAGGAGCCCGGAGTCCGGGTACAGGTCCCGCGACAGCCATCCCCACCCGGCCGTCGGCGCCAAGGCGACGCCGAATATCCAGCGCCAGAGATTCCTCTCGCTCGAGTCCACGGAGGCAGCGTAGCATTGCGGAGCTGACAGCGAAGGTCGCGGTCCGCGCCGAGGACCGCTTCAGCGACGTCGCGGGCGAAGTCTTGGCAGCCGGCGGCAAGCCTTTTCCTGCACACGTGGGGATGAACCCATGGAGGGGCGTAAGTGTGAGCCGTGGGCCCCGTTCCCCGCACATGCGGGGATGAACCTCTCATGCCTCGAGGATGCCCCGGGTGATCCCGATCGTGATTCCAGCAGCCAGGACGGCTGCGGTAAGGTCGACGCCGAGAATGCCGATGATGCCCAACAGCAGGATCGCCCTGCCGATCCACCGGAACGCCCCGGTTGCCGCCAGCATCCCTGCCAGCCCTCCCGCCAGGATCATGCACAGCACGAGGTAAGCGTAGCATTGCCTGGCGACGATTAGCATTGCCGGAATTCTTGTCGCTGGCCATAGCATGTCCGTTTCCCGCACATGCGGGGGGCTGAACAGGCAGTTGCACGGTCTTCGGCTCAAGAACCCGCGGACGCAAATACAGAGTCGACGCGATGGGGCGGACACCGCCGTCCCGCTTCAGGAAGTCGATCTCGGAGTTGGCGCATGATGTACCCGTGTCGCGATGTTCGAATAGTCTCCCGCAGCACCAAGACCTCGTCACCGCAGTTCCCAGAGCCTGTTAGAATCCCTCGGAGGTACCAATGTCGAATAGCCCCGAAGGAAGTTGGCCCGACTGCACTTTCGTATGGGAGTCCGAGGACCAACAACACTATTGTGGTTCGCATTGGGATCCGTTCTATGACAGCCCGGTCGAGGTACTCGAAGCCGTGCCAGGGTTGATCCCTGAGTCGATGCCCCACGGGGGATTCGGCGACACATACCCTGGGCCTCACGAGGTTCCCGAGTCTTGGCACAAGGGGGCTTACCTGTGCTGGCCAAGTTTTCAGCGGGGCTTGATCGCTGCGTTGCGCGTCTCGGAAAAGCGAGCCGAGCTGGTCAACGTGTCGCCATACGCTGAACGCGGTGTGCAGGTCAGTATTGGAGTCGAACGGGTCCAAGTGTGGTCTAGCGGTGCGGAGGCCCAAATGGAAGGGCTCTGGGGCGAAGCCCCCGTGGCGTTCTACGATCTCACCTACCTGAGCAGCCGGGGCTGGTATGAATTGGGCAGACGTCTCGCCTTCATCCTCAACGGGATCGCCTACAAGGCTAGCCCTGCCTCGGGGGAAGACTTGGTTGTGAGCCCCGATTCGGTCTTGGGGGGCTGGCTCCTGAGTGAACCCGAGTCCAGGCCGACACCAGAACTGAGAATCGGCCTGGAAGGCTCCAGCATCTTCGTTCGCGTTGACGATTGGGACCGGGACGATTATTGGTTCCGAGGTCCCGTGCGCCGAGTCACGGCCTTCAGCGATTGGCTCGGCCAGTCTGGGTGGTCCGTGAGGGTATGCGTCATGCAGATGCACGACGGGGATGCGGAACTGGAAATTCAGATCACCAGCCGCGCGTGGTCCCGTCCTGAACCGCCCCGAGTCGGCGAAGACATCGAAGGTTCGCTTTGGCTGCAGGGCCGATTGTGGGATCTCGCGTAAACAAGACCCTCGATCCCTGAGTTACCTGGCGGGCTGAGTTCTAGCCGAGTCGCAGCCGCGCTGCGGGTGGCAGCGGTGGCCCTGCAGCGATCGCACAGTGCGCTGGGAGCCACCTTCCGGCGGTTCGCCCGATGCAAGGGCTATCGGATGGCCGTCTTCGCGACGGCCCGCAAGCTGGCGCTGGGACACGTGCATCGGCTGGTGAACACCGGTCACAGAGAAGTGGTCGATGGCGATCTATCAATTACTTCGGAGAAATCCCACTTTCCGACTTGATCAAGTCAATTGCGCGGCGCGTGAGCGACGGGCGGATGCCAATATCGGCCGCAAGTACCGCACTCCCCGCGCCCTCGACCAGACCATCCGCCTGCGCGGCTACCCCGATCCGATCCGGCAGATCGCCGTCACCGACCTCGGGCACGAAAAACCCACCCTGCTGCTCACCAACCAACTCGACGCCAAGGCCGCCGACCTGGTCAACCGCTACGCTCGCCGCATGGTCATCGAAAACGCCATCGCCGAGGCTGTCGACTTCTTCCACATGGACGCGCTCTCCTCCGCCGAGCAGCTGAAGGTCGATGCCGACCTGCACTTCACCCTCATCGCCGCCAGCCTGTACCGCCTGCTGGGCCGGCGCCTGGGGCACCGTCACCAGACCAGCCGCGCCCGCCAGCTCTTCGAGCGCTTCGTGAGAACGACTGCGACCGTCCGCGTTGGCGAGGACAGGATCGAGGTACGGCTCGGTCGCCGCGCCCACAACCCGCTCTTGCTGGCCGCGGGATTCGGCACCGATCAGCCCCTGATCCCGTGGTGGGGTAACCGCAAACTGAAGCTGCTCATTGGGCTCGATGAGCCCAAATCATCACATCTAGATTCACAGTTGGGAAATTAGGCTAGGCTTGTTCTCGTGGCTGGCGCTCCAGTCTCCGATGACAATCAGCAACCCTACTTCGCTCATAGCGCCTCCGAGAAGGGAGGGCAGTGGCAACGACTTTCCTTACATCTCGAAGCCACGGCAACTCGTGCGGCCGCATGTCTCGACGCTGTGGGGCTGGCCGATTTCGGTCGCGTTGCTGGATTGCTACACGACCTAGGCAAGTACACCGCGGACTTCCAGGCACGACTCGGGGGCGCCCCTCGGCAGGTCGACCATGCCGCTCCGGGCGCAGCAGTCGCGATCGAACGCTTTGGCCGCCAACTCGGCAAGTTGCTGGCCTTCTGCATAGCGGGTCACCACGCAGGGCTGGCCAACGGAGTGAACGGGAGACAGATCTCCGCCTTGGTCGACCGGCTCGGTGGTCCGGTAGCGTCGCCTGACCCGATCTGGGAGCGAGAGATTGCACTCCCGGATTCCCTGGTATTGCCACGGATAGAACTACGCCGCGACATGGCCGGATTTTGCGAGGCGTTCCTCGTGCGGATGGTGTTCTCCGCGCTCGTCGACGCGGATTATCTGGATACCGAGTCGTATTACGCACGGCTGGAAGGCTCTCCGGAGATCCGTGGGCAGCATCCCTGTCTCACGGACCTAGCGCAACGGCTCGATGTGCATCTCAATTCCCTTCACGCGAACACCCCGCGTAGCGCCGTGAACGACCTGCGATGGGACGTGCTCACGCATGTGCGAGCGAAGGCGGCGGACGTCCCGGGTGTGTTTACGCTGACCGTTCCGACCGGCGGCGGCAAGACGCTGACGTCGCTCGACTTCGCGCTGCACCACGCCCTGCACCATGGGTTCAAGCGAGTCATATTCGTCATTCCATACATGAGCATTATCGAGCAGACAGCGCGAGTGTTCCGGTGCGCGCTTCGGGAAGATGACGGCGATCCGGCCGACTTTGTCATCGAGCATCACAGCACCTTCGACGAGGATCGAATCAGTAGTCGGGAGTCCAGGGACAAGTTGCGCCTGGCGATGGAGAACTGGGACGCGCCGATCATCGTCACCACCGCAGTCCAGTTTTTCGAAAGCCTGTTTGCGAACCGTCCCTCACGCTGCCGGAAGCTGCACAACATTGCGAACAGCGTCGTCATTTTGGACGAGGCCCAGACGCTACCGCTCAGGTACTTGCGCCCGTGCGTCGCGGCCCTCGATGAACTGGCGCGCAACTGGAGAGCGAGCGTCGTGCTCTGCACAGCCACACAGCCCGCTCTCGGCGCTGCGGACGGATTCGCGGGCGGTTTCGAGAACATGCGAGAACTGGCTCCGGCGCCACGGAACCTGTACGGCCGCCTCAAGCGCACGCGGATGCGCCATGTCGGAACGATGGGCGATGCCGAACTGGCGGACCGACTTCGCGAGTCGCCGCAGGCCCTCTGCATCGTCAATTCGCGGCGCCACGCACACGAGTTATACGGGCAACTCGAGACTGCGGAAGGTGCCGTCCACTTGACGACTCTGATGTGCGCTCGTCACCGCCGGGAGAAGCTCGAGGTTGTGTACGAGAGGCTGAAGAGCGGTACTGCTGTCCGCCTGATCGCCACCTCGCTCGTGGAGGCAGGGGTTGACCTCGATTTCCCGATCGTGTGGCGTGCGGAGGCGGGCCTGGAGTCGATCATCCAGGCCGCTGGTCGATGCAATCGCGAGGGCCGAGCAACTGAAGGTCATATCTTCGTGTTCGAACCAGAAGGACGGACCCCGCCGACCGAGATTGGGCAATTCACGGATGCCTCGCGCAGCGTGCTGCGACGCTTTCAAGACGATCCCATGTCCCTGGAAGCGATCTCTGCCTACTTTCAGGAACTCTATTGGGGTCAGGGCCGGGAAACGCTGGACGCGAAGCAGATCTTGCGCCAGATCGCCGAGCGGCAAGACAGCCTGGACTTCCCGTTCGAGACGATCGCCGCGGAGTTCCGGTTGATCGAGGATTTCCAGGTGCCGGTGGTGGTGCCGTGGCGTGGTGAGTCTGGAGACGACGACACGGCGGAGCGCCTGCTCCACGACTTGGCTTACGTACCACGTCCGGGGCCGATCGCCCGTCGGCTCCAGCCATACGTGGTGCAAATACCGCCCTATAGCCGGAGCGCCCTCCTGACAGCTGGTGCTGTGTCAGTGATCCGCGAGGAAGAGTTCGGCCAGCAATTTGTCGTGCTTGAGAATCTCGACCTGTACCGTGCGGATATCGGTCTTTCGTTGGCCGATCCGACCTACCGCCGGACCGAAGGACTGGTGTGGTAAGATTTGTTCCAACACCTTACACAAAGTAAGTATGGTAGCATGAGGTTGTCATGTCGCGAATCGAAATCGCCAAGTTGAAACGCGCGGATTGAAACGTGTAGGGTGTGGGCCCTCTCATTCAGTGTCGTCCCCGGGGGAGAACGCCTCCGGGGGCGTGGATCCCCGCGTTGGCAGGTGCCATGCCCTTGAGTAGCGAGATGATGCAGACCGGGACTGACGACGATGAAAGTCCGCGACGCCATACGGATCCTGGAGGAGCATGGATTCCGCCTCAAGCGCACCAGAGGCAGCCACCGACAGTTCGAAGGCGTCGTCAGCGGCCAGCGCCGACTGGTCACGGTTGCCGGCAAGGAAGGCGACGAATTGGCGCGACCTACCCTCGCGTCAATTGCGCGCCAGTCCGCTCTGCCGGGACGAGTGTTCGGCCGCAGGTAATCAGGAGGACGTGATTACGTGGGATTCCAGGAAGAACGACCGTGCGTGGCGGTCACTGGCGCGCTCCAGCTGATGGACCCAGGTAGAGATGGCCAACCTCGCCCTGAGGTGCCACGGTGCCCGCCGTGCCAGGAGTCGGCTTCGCTCTGCCTCAGGCAACTCGGAGATACTCTCCAAGTACATCTTGATGCAGATTCCAAGCGTCGCCTCGACTTCCTGATAGGATCCACCGTCGACGGCAATGTCCAGATCGGTACAGATCCCGTGCCAACAATCGCCGCTACCGTAGGCATAACACCGAAATGTCGTCATGGTCTCTGCATCGAGAAGGAGAACGAACCCACCCGAAGCTCTATAATCTATCATTCCGCGGTTCCGCGAAGAAGGCAAGTGCCAGGAGCAAGTGATCGCTGCACTTCGCAGCACGGAGTAAGGACATGGCTTATGGCGTAAGACTGCACGTCTGGGGTGAGTACGCGTGCTTCACGCGCCCGGAAATGAAGGTCGAGCGGGTGTCCTACGACGCGATGACGCCGTCTGCGGCGCGCGGCATCCTAGAGGCGATTCACTGGCGCCCCGCCATTCGCTGGCTGGTCGATCGCATCCATGTGCTGAAGCCCATTCGCTTCGAGAACCTGCGCCGAAACGAACTGGGTGGCAAGATCGCGACGCGCAATGTCCGGCAAGCCATGAAAGCGGGCACAACCGAGCGCCTCCGGACCGTCATCGAAGATGACCGGCAGCAAAGAGCTGCAACTCTGCTGCGCGACGTTGCCTACGTCATTGAGGCGCATTTCGCCCTGACCGATGCTGCCGGTCCTGACGATACGGAAGCCAAGCATCTCGCCATGTTCAATCGCCGTGCAGCCCGAGGGCAGTGTTTTCATCGCCCCTACCTAGGTACGCGCGAATTCGCGGCCGACTTCACACTGGCGGGCGATCCGATGCCTCCGTCCGAGTTGCCTCCAGACCAGCGCGACCAGGACCTCGGCTGGATGCTGCACGACGTCGATTACGGTGACGGCATGACCCCCCGCTTCTTTCGTGCGGCATTGCGGGACGGCGTAATTCACGTGCCGCCCACAGACGCGGAGGGAGTTCGAGTGTGACAGTCCTGCACGCGCTGACCAGCCTGCACGAGCGTCTCCGTTCGACCGGCAGGGCACCGGCATTCGGCTTTTCGAGCGAAAACATCTCTTTCGCGGTCGTGCTTGCTCCTGATGGGACTGTAATTGATACTCAGGACCGCCGCGATACATCCGGCAAAACGCCACGACCGCGACCCTACGTGGTGCCGCGCCCCGTCAAGCGGACCGTGCAGCCTGCGCCCAACTTTCTGTGGGACAAGACTGCCTTTGCTCTGGGAGTGAAGCGGGACCGCGAGTCCCGCAAGCCAGTACCTGCGGAGCGCGAGTACGCCGCCTTCAGGGATTTTCACCGACGGATGCTCGCCACTTCGGACGATCAGGGACTGCGGGCGGTTCTGCGCTTCCTAGAGGCATGGAGCGCCGAGCGGTTCAGCGGTCTTCACCACGCGGAGAGCATGCTAGATGCCAATATCGTGTTCCGGTTGGATGGGGAGATGTCGTTCATTCACGAACGGGATTCCGCCAGGTGCGTCTGGCTGAATCACCTAGACGAAGGTCAGGGCACCAGAGGGCTCTGCCTTGTTACAGGTGAGCGCGCACCGATCGCCCGCCTGCATCCGTCCCTGAAGGGCATCAGCGGCGCGCAGTCCTCCGGGGCTTCGCTGGTGTCGTTCAACGAGGAAGCCTTCAACTCGTTCGGCAAGTGTCAGGGCGCTAACGCCCCGGTGTCCGAACAGGCCGCTTTTGCCTATACCGCAGCTCTCAACACCTTGCTGGAGCGGGGTAGCCGCCAGCGCCTCCAGATCGGCGACACGACCACCGTATTTTGGGCCGACGCGGGTGGCGACGAAAGACAGGCTGCCGGGGCGGAGCATCTGTTCCCTGCGCTCTTTGACCCGCCTCCACCTTCCGATTCGGGCGAGACCGCGAGAATCCGCGACAAGCTCTCCGCGATTGCGGAAGGTCGGCCGCTGGCCGAAGTAGACCCCGGCTTGAACGAGGACACGCGATTCTACGTCCTTGGCCTTGCACCCAACGCGGCGCGCGTGTCAATCCGTTTCTGGTACGAAGACACTATCGGTGGTATGGTACGACGGGTTGCCGAGCACTGGCGCGACTTGCAGCTGGAGCCGTCTCCATGGCACACGCAGCCGGCCGTCTGGCAACTGCTTTATGAGACGGCTGTCCAACGCAAGGCCCAGAACATCCCGCCGACGCTCGGCGGCGCCTTGATGCGGGCGATTCTCAACGGCGGACGCTATCCGCAATCGCTGTTGGCCGTCATCGTCGGACGGATGCGCGCTGACAAGAACGTCACCGGCAGGCGCGCGGCGATTTGCAAGGCATGCCTTGCTCGCGACTATAGGCTAGGTATTGGGAAGGAGAACGTACCCATGAGTCTGGATCGAAACGAGATGAATCCGGCCTACCGACTTGGTCGGCTGTTCGCCATTTACGAGAATGTGCAACGCGCTGCGCTCCCTCAGGTCAATGCAACCATCAAGGACAGGTTTTTCGGCGCTGCTTCAGCCACGCCGGCGTCGGTATTCCCCCTGCTGGAGCGCAGCTCGGCGAACCATTTGGCGCTACTGCGCAAGGGGGACAAGGGCGGCCTTGCGTATTGGTTCGATCAGCAGATCGATGAGATTCTGTCCGGCATGGACACGGCCTTCCCCCGGAGCCTGCGCCTTGAGGACCAGGGACGGTTTGCCATCGGATACCACCATCAGCGGGAGCCGAAACGGGAGCCCGGCAGAGAAGCGGACGCAGCTGAGTCCGCCGGCACGGCCACGAAAAGGGAGCAACCAAACCACAGAGGATAACCATGGGCATACTGAACAACCGCTATGACTTCGTGTACCTGTTCGACGTTATAAACGGGAATCCCAACGGCGACCCGGACGCGGGCAACCTTCCCCGGCTCGATCCCGAAACCAACCAGGGGCTCGTTTCGGACGTATGCCTGAAGCGCAAGGTGCGCAACTTCGTCGCCCTGACCAAGGGCGACGCGCCCGGCCATAAAATCTATGTCGCGGAACGGGCCGTCCTGGAGCGCCAACAGAAGCTCGCCTGGGATGCGATCATGCCAGACGCCACAGCGGAGATCCGCAAGAAGTTGCCGAAGGACGAGCAAAAGGCCCGCGAGATCACACGATGGATGTGCTCGAACTTCTTCGATGTCCGGACGTTCGGCGCGGTCATGTCGACGAAGGGGGCCAATTGCGGGCAGGTGCGTGGGCCGGTGCAGTTCGCATTCGCGCGCTCGGTTGAGACGATCATGCCGCTGGAAGTGTCCATTACCCGGATGGCGGCGACCACAGAAGCCGATGCCGAATCCAAGGGGGATGTCCGAACCATGGGCCGCAAGCATATCGTCCCCTACGGTCTGTATCGCGGCCACGGGTACGTATCTGCGTGCCTAGCTGGCGGCCAAGGTACGGGGTTTTCCGAGGAAGACCTCGAACTACTGTGGTCCGCGCTCGCTCAAATGTTCGATCACGACCGTTCCGCAGCACGAGGCGAGATGACCGCGCGACGACTGGTCCTGTTCAAGCACACTAGCGCACTGGGTAACGCACCGGCGCACCGTCTGTTCGAACGAGTGACAGTCAATCGCATCATCAATGGCGCAGAACACGAAGTCGGCGACCGGCATCTTCCGCCTGCGCGGGCCTATTCCGACTACGCCGTCAATGTGGACACGGACAATCTGCCACAAGGGATCGAGGTCATCGAAAGGATCTGATCTCCGATGCAGGGAGAAAACGTCCGCACGGTTCCCGAGGATGAACTGGTGCCGATTTCCGCGCTCCAGCACATGCTCTACTGTGCCCGGCAGTGCGCGCTGATCCACATTGAACGGCAGTGGGCGGAGAACCTATTCACCGTCGAAGGCCATGTGCTGCACGAGCGAGCGGACAAGGGCGGCCACGAGCGCCGGAGTGGGGTTCGCACCGCGCGAAGCGTCGCCATTCGATCCCGCCGGCTTGGCGTGTCCGGAATCGCAGACGTAGTCGAGATACGAGAGCCCGACGATTCTCCCTATCCGGTCGAGTACAAGCGCGGCCGCCCGAAGAGCCACCGAGCCGACGAGGTGCAGCTCTGCGCCCAGGCGATGTGTCTAGAGGAAATGCTGGCCAAGCCAGTACCAGAAGGGGCGCTCTTCTATGGCCGCAATCGGCGGCGCCAGGTCGTCTCCTTTGACCACGAACTGCGGGCGCTGACTGAACAGGCAGCCAGCGACACCCGGCGCCTGATCGCCGCAGGACAGACGCCGGTACCCGTATACGAATCCCGGAAGTGCCGGGCGTGCTCGCTGAAGGAGATCTGCCAGCCGTGCAATCCACGCGGCGACGGCGTTGTCGATCGCTGGTTGGCAACCGCAATCGACAGCTGAATGAGCGTACATGCGCCGTCATCTGAACACACTGTACGTAACCACGGAGAACGCGTGGCTGCGTAAGGATGGTGAGAACGCCGTTGTCGAGATAGATGGCGACGAACTGGGTCGAGTCCCCGTGCACCTGCTGGGGGGCATCGTCTGCTTCGGCGCTATTGGCATGACTCCCGCGCTGATAGGCCACTGTGCGGAGCGGGGTGTTTGCATCTCGATGCTTGGCCGCAACGGCCGATTTCTCGCTCGGGTTGAGGGGCCTGTAATGGGGAATGTGCTGCTCCGCCGAACACAGTACCGGACGACGGACGATGCCGCCACGACCGCGAGACTGGCAAGCCAAATCGTGGTGGGGAAGCTGCTCAACCAGCGGACGGTGGTGCGACGAGCGATACGCGATCACAGCGAGACCACATCGGCAGAGGGGCGTGACCGGCTGCGAGCCTGCGAACGGCGCCTGACAGACGCAGCGCGCCGCGGCAGGAAAGAGCCGATGCAAACGGATACGATCCGTGGGATAGAGGGCGAGGCGGCGCGCGAATATTACTCGGTGTTCGACGATCTGACGCGTCACGACGACCCGGCTTTCAGGTTCACGAGCCGATCACGCAGACCACCTCTGGACCCGATCAACGCGCTGCTTTCGTTTCTCTACACGTTGCTGGTTCACGATTGTCGCTCGGCACTGGAAACCGTTGGGCTTGATCCGGCGGTGGGATACCTGCACCGAGAGCGCCCCGGAAGACCGAGTCTTGCCTTGGATATCATGGAGGAGCTACGCCCCGTGCTGGCGGATCGCTTGGCACTGTCGCTGATCAATCGACGGCAGCTTCGGGCGCGTGACTTCGAAACAGCCGTGAGCGGCGCGGTGACGCTGCGCGACGATGCGCGCAAGCGAGTCCTGGTCGCCTACCAGGAACGCAAGAAAGATGAACTTCTTCATCCGTTTCTCAGGGAGAAGACTACGCTCGGTCTGGTTCCGTTCGTGCAAGCGACGCTGTTGGCAAGGCGGCTGCGAGGCGACCTCGATGGGTACCCTCCGTTCCTGTGGCGATAAGACACTTTGAGATGCTGGTGCTGGTGACCTATGATGTCGCGACTGGGGATGCTGCGGGGCGGCGGCGGCTCCGGCGTGTTGCCCGCCTCTGTCGTGACTTCGGCCAACGCGTACAGTACTCCGTGTTCGAATGCGAGGTCGACGCCGCCCAATGGGCGGCCCTGCGAGCCCGACTCATCAAGGAAATCGACGACGGGGTGGATAGCCTACGGTTTTACAGGCTTGGTGGAAACTGGCGCTCGCGGGTCGAACACGTGGGAGCCAAGGCCTCTTACGACCCTGGTGGCCCTCTCGTCTATTGACTGCGTGCGAACCTGAAGTGTCCGGGTTGTTACGAGGGGGTTCGCGCACGTGGCAACTCACTGAATTGCAAATGGTAACGGCACCGGAGACTCCTCAGGCTCAATGTCGCTTTAGCGGGAGCGTGACGTTCGCGCGAACAGACGAATTCCACCTTGCTCCATAAGCAGTTACAGTGATGCGGTCGCTCCCCGCACGGGGGGCGTGGATTGAAACTGACGCACCCCGGCGCGCATGCCTGGCGGCCGCGTCGCTCCCCGCACGGGGGGCGTGGATTGAAACACCCCCCCCCCAGGCCCTGAGCCGCAGGGCCAGCAGGTCGCTCCCCGCACGGGGGGCGTGGATTGAAACCGGCAGCCCCCGGAGGCAATGTCCCGGCGAAGCGTCGCTCCCCGCACGGGGGGCGTGGATTGAAACTCCCACCTCGACGTGGCGTCGGAGGAGCACGCGCGTCGCTCCCCGCACGGGGGGCGTGGATTGAAACAGCAGCGGCGGAACCAGATCGATCGGGAATATCACCGTCGCTCCCCGCACGGGGGGCGTGGATTGAAACCATGGTACCGACTAGCCCGCCGCGTTGATCTTGAGGTCGCTCCCCGCACGGGGGGCGTGGATTGAAACACGCGGCACGCGGCGCGGTTGTACACCTTGACCTTGTCGCTCCCCGCACGGGGGGCGTGGATTGAAACTGGCGCTCATCGGCCTTGTAGCCGCAGGAACCCCGTCGCTCCCCGCACGGGGGGCGTGGATTGAAACGCCTTGGTCGCTACGATGGCCCGCTCTAGCGGTGTCGCTCCCCGCACGGGGGGCGTGGATTGAAACGGAGCGGGATCACGGCCAGCTCGGTGTCATCGCGTCGCTCCCCGCACGGGGGGCGTGGATTGAAACACCAGCACCCAACTGACGCCGTACAGGCGATGCTGTCGCTCCCCGCACGGGGGGCGTGGATTGAAACAGATTCAAGCTTTGAAGGTCATCCTCCATCGCGACGTCGCTCCCCGCACGGGGGGCGTGGATTGAAACAGCTACAGGGTCACGAACAAGGAGTTCTTTGCACGGTCGCTCCCCGCACGGGGGGCGTGGATTGAAACCCTTGGCCTTGAACCAATGCTCCCGGCAGTGCAGGTCGCTCCCCGCACGGGGGGCGTGGATTGAAACCGCGCCCCGCCAATCCTTGCCGCACCGAGCCACGGTCGCTCCCCGCACGGGGGGCGTGGATTGAAACAAGGCGCGACCCCGGCCGGCGCTTGGATCGATTGTCGCTCCCCGCACGGGGGGCGTGGATTGAAACACCCTTACACCGGAGTCCGCCTGCGGCTTACCAGTCGCTCCCCGCACGGGGGGCGTGGATTGAAACTCCTACTTGAACGTCGCCGCCGCCGAGCACGCGCGTCGCTCCCCGCACGGGGGGCGTGGATTGAAACCCTATCCCAGCCGAGCTTGGGCTTGCGCTTGCCCGTCGCTCCCCGCACGGGGGGCGTGGATTGAAACCGGCCGCTCCATGGCGACACCAGCGGTGGTGTTGTCGCTCCCCGCACGGGGGGCGTGGATTGAAACCACTCCCCCCTAGAATCGCAGACCCGACATAGAGTCGCTCCCCGCACGGGGGGCGTGGATTGAAACCGGCTAGCATTTCGTCTATCGCGGATCCTCTGCTGGTCGCTCCCCGCACGGGGGGCGTGGATTGAAACTTGCCGGCGTCGAGCATTTCGCGCATGGCATCCGTGTCGCTCCCCGCACGGGGGGCGTGGATTGAAACAGCCTGTGAATGTCAATATCCTCGCCAATGCCCTGGTCGCTCCCCGCACGGGGGGCGTGGATTGAAACTCTCGGGACCTGACGCCGATCCTGCAGAAGAAGGTCGCTCCCCGCACGGGGGGCGTGGATTGAAACCGGCAGCGGTGCAGCAGCACCATCCTTGATCTCGTGTCGCTCCCCGCACGGGGGGCGTGGATTGAAACGACTTGGCGCTGGACGCCTGCCGGGGCGGGCAAGTCGCTCCCCGCACGGGGGGCGTGGATTGAAACCGCTGGGACCGCGGGGACGCCACCCGCCTGCGCCGTCGCTCCCCGCACGGGGGGCGTGGATTGAAACTCGGCCAGACGTACGAGCGCGTCTACTGGTACTGTCGCTCCCCGCACGGGGGGCGTGGATTGAAACCCCCGGGGCCCGGAGCTGCCGACGGTCAACTACGGTCGCTCCCCGCACGGGGGGCGTGGATTGAAACATGGATCTCGTCTGGCTACCCTGGCTCGACATCCGGTCGCTCCCCGCACGGGGGGCGTGGATTGAAACTGGTTACTACTCGCGCAATGCCTCGTGGCCCTGGTCGCTCCCCGCACGGGGGGCGTGGATTGAAACGGATACGGGATTGTCCGCTGCTGCCTCCTGGTGGGCGTCGCTCCCCGCACGGGGGGCGTGGATTGAAACAAGGCCGACTGGCTGCGCCCCGAGCAGCCCACCCGTCGCTCCCCGCACGGGGGGCGTGGATTGAAACGAGCGCATCCACTATCCGTGCTGCCCGGCCGGGCGTCGCTCCCCGCACGGGGGGCGTGGATTGAAACGATCGACATCGTTCCTACTCCTTCTGGCTACGTAGTCGCTCCCCGCACGGGGGGCGTGGATTGAAACGATCTGGACCCGTCGGCCGCGCCCACCCATGTGGGTCGCTCCCCGCACGGGGGGCGTGGATTGAAACCCGGCCCCCGACGCCAGCGGATCGAAACATGTCGTCGCTCCCCGCACGGGGGGCGTGGATTGAAACGTCGCTTGCAAGCCCTTCTCAGAGCCCGCAAGCGGGTCGCTCCCCGCACGGGGGGCGTGGATTGAAACAACCTGCCCTCCTTGTCGATGATCAGGTGACCTGTCGCTCCCCGCACGGGGGGCGTGGATTGAAACAACAAACGCCCACTCGAGGTTCCACCAGCCAATGTCGCTCCCCGCACGGGGGGCGTGGATTGAAACTGGCCGTGCCAGCGCTCGAACAGCGCCGTCGAGCGTCGCTCCCCGCACGGGGGGCGTGGATTGAAACCACAACCTCTGCCGCCAAGTCGAGGGTGACGATCGTCGCTCCCCGCACGGGGGGCGTGGATTGAAACCGCGATACCTCCTCGTCGTCGTCACGGCCGCGGCCGTCGCTCCCCGCACGGGGGGCGTGGATTGAAACACTGTCGAGGAGTCGTGGAACGTGCGCCTGAGCCGTCGCTCCCCGCACGGGGGGCGTGGATTGAAACGATTACTGCCTACATCTGGGCTCCGGCCCACAAGGTCGCTCCCCGCACGGGGGGCGTGGATTGAAACAGCGCGGTCAGGTGAACGGCAAGCTCACCGGCTGGTCGCTCCCCGCACGGGGGGCGTGGATTGAAACCGTCACTGTCGGATGTGAAAACGTGCCAGCCTTGTCGCTCCCCGCACGGGGGGCGTGGATTGAAACGTCGTGATACCGTGCCTGATCGAATCCGACGCCGGTCGCTCCCCGCACGGGGGGCGTGGATTGAAACATTTCGTCCTTGACGTTCGATCGAAGTCCGCCTAGTCGCTCCCCGCACGGGGGGCGTGGATTGAAACTCTTGCTGGATGCGCTGAACGCCTATGCGGCAGCGTCGCTCCCCGCACGGGGGGCGTGGATTGAAACCTGAACTACGGCTTGGAGTCGCAACGCGCCCTCGTCGCTCCCCGCACGGGGGGCGTGGATTGAAACGGCAGCCCGACCATCCATTCGCGGTTGATCCGGACGTCGCTCCCCGCACGGGGGGCGTGGATTGAAACGTTCCGCGCGTGGTTCAGCTCAAGCATCGCTTTGTCGCTCCCCGCACGGGGGGCGTGGATTGAAACGGCGGCGAGCCCGTGGGCATCCCCGTCCCGGCGCGTCGCTCCCCGCACGGGGGGCGTGGATTGAAACGGCAAGCCCGACCTGTATGTCGAGCCGTTCGCCGGGTCGCTCCCCGCACGGGGGGCGTGGATTGAAACCCTCGCGGCATCGGCAAGTAGCTCATGCTGCGTCGTCGCTCCCCGCACGGGGGGCGTGGATTGAAACAGCACACCGTAGCCACGCAGACTCAGCGCACCGCCGTCGCTCCCCGCACGGGGGGCGTGGATTGAAACTTCCCTGACCTCCATAATCCGACAGGTGTTGCGTGGTCGCTCCCCGCACGCGGGGATGAACCGAACACGTACAGGAACATGCCCACGATGGCAACCCGTTCCCCGCACACGCGGGGATGAACCGGGAGTGACCCGGACCCGGTGGGAGCCGGGATTTGGGCGGTGGGCCTCCGCTCCCGGCGGGCGTTGCAGGCATTCTAGCACGAGGGAAACAACCGGCTTGGCCGCCTGGCCGTTCCCCGCACACGCGGGGATGAACCGATCCTAGCCCTGCCGGCTGCGGCGCTACCACCGCCGCGCCGCGGCGTTCCTGCGACGGGGGTAGGCATGGCGAAATCCTCCAGGGGCGGGACCGGGCCCAGGAGACAGCGCGACCACAGGCCGGCCATTGACGCCAGCGCGGCGGTGGCTGCCGCCCCGGCGATCATGGCCATCACGTACGAGTTCAGGGCGTCCCCCGCGAGGTCCACAAAGCCGCCGAAGGGGCGGTGCTCGATCATGAGCGCGGCCCACGGCAGGACCGCCGCGAGGTGCGCCCGCAGCCAGAAGGAATTCCGCAGCCCGGCCATGGAGGGATTCTAGCGCAATGGCTCGGGACCTGAAGGTCGGCATCGCCATCGAGGCCAAGGACGGCTTCAGCGCCGGGGCGGGCAAGGTCGCGTCGGCTCTCGGAGCGGCTCGAGGCCGGCCAGCAGCGACTGGCGGAGCTGGGCGCCCGGGACGCATCGCTGAAGCGGCTGGAGACCCTCGGCTCCCGCCTGGGCCACCGTTCCCCGCACACGCGGGGATGAACCGGAACAGGCTCCGCTCGATACTGGTGGATCAGCGAGTGGTGTGCTGGGCACCTATGCGCATCGCACTTCAACCGTACGGTTCAATGGGACTGGCTACTGCCTATCGATTCCCTCCGAATTCAGATCTGAACACACCAATGAGTACGTTCGTAGCAATTGACTTCGAAACAGCCAATCGTAGCTGGAACAGCGCATGCGCGATAGGTCTTGCAGCGGGGCATTCCGGCAGAATTGTCGCCGTTAAGTCGTTCTTGATCCGTCCACCGACGCCTCAATTCGAATTCTCCCGAATTCACGGTATCCGTTGGTCAGATGTTTGCGATGTACCCACATTTGCCGGACTGTGGCCGATGCTTCTCGATTGGATTGACAACACGGAGTTTGTTGCCGCTCACAACGCACGATTCGACCGGAAAGTCCTTGAGGAATGTTGCGCAATGCACCGGTTCGCCCCGCCAAGACATCCATTCATTTGCACTGTCGAGCTTGCCCGCGCCACATGGGGCATCTATCCTACGACCTTGCCCGATGTCTGCCGTCAACTTAGCATCTCGCTACATCATCACGAACCTGGGTCCGACGCTGAAGCGTGTGCGCGCATCGTGCTTGCCGCCGAAGCCGAAGGATGGAAATTTCCCAGGAGCTAGAATTCTCAGTTCTGCTCGACGCCCTCCGAGGGTGTATGAGTGATTTTTTCGCGTAGTGCGCACTTGCCAGGAATCGTCGAGCGAGGTGGCATCGCAGAATGTGCACCGTCCAAGTGGTGCCATTCTGAAGGCTGGTTGCGGCCTCTGGTCTCAAGGCTGTGTTGGCCTTGCGCGAGGTGCTGCTCGATGGTGACCGTGAAGATGGCCCCACCGTTCTCAGTAATGCAGGGGTTTCATCCTGACGGCGGACTACCACGCACGAACCGCTCCAAGGACTGCAACACCTCGCTCAGGATCTACGCCCATTTGAGTCACAGTTCTCCTTGGTGATCACGTCCGCTTAGAACAACTCGTCTGGCCTTGGTACGCGGTTACACGCTCGATTCGGGCGCGTGCGCGCCCGGCTTCGAATCCACCCGGCTGTCGTTCGAAGTATCGCGCTCCAAAGCGCACGACTGGAAGAGTGCAAGTCTCTCCGGCGCAATCCGCAGCAGTTGGAAGCCGGGAGTGTTGTCGCCGTCCCAAAGTGGGTGGTAGGCGATACCGCGTCCGCAAGGCGCCGGCGCCGCTGCCCCAGCTGCGGCCTCGACCCTCCTGCGTAGAGCCTGAACTAGCTAGACCTACCGCACGCGTTTCGCGGTGAATCGGACCGTGGTTTCGTCATCCAGGTTGAGCCGCTCCCCCTTGATGGAGTTCTTGCTCACCTCGGCAGTCCATTCGTACTCGACGCCGTTCTCTACAGTCGTGAACTCGAGCTCCTTGCCGAGCAGAAACCCGTATTCGATCTCGACGGTCTCGCCGCCCGGGAGTTTCGCCGTCCCGGTGACGTCTCCCTGATCCTCCGCGAAAGTCATTTGGAACGTCATCGATCCCGCCTTGATCTCCCAAGTTCCGTTGACGGGAGATTGCCGCTGGGCAGTGGCCAGCGGCAGGCCCAGGGTCAAGATTAAGATTGCGTACAGAAGCACCCGTGCTCGCATCGGTCGCAGCCCTCCTTCATGGTACGACCATCCCGAGACCGTTTCGGTTTCGTGTCTGCCTGCGGGTCGCGGGGATTGCCTGAAACTCCGCCGGTCTCGGTTGCAAGGGGTTTCGACAACGCGCGAAACTGGGAAGCGCAGGGCGGCGCCCCTGCCCTTGCCCTTGCGGCGCTTGTCGCCCCGCGCCGCTACTCTCGACTCTGCCTCATGGTCACGTTGAACCCGATCCCCCGTGCCTTGGTTCCGGTGGGCTCCGAGGCGGCTCAGGCACTGTGCGGCCCCAACTACGACGAGTTTCAGACCGATCGCGAGATTTTCGACTTGCTGCAGCGCCAGCCCGACAGCGTCTTGCGCGTCACCATGCCACATGCGGCCGCCTCCTCGCCGGAGGAAATGCTCGTGGAGGGGTCGCGGGAGGCCCTCTTGGCGGCTGGCTGCCGAATGGCGGAAATGTGCGCGGGCCTCCTCACGCGCGAGCTACGCGATCTGATGTTCCTCTACGAGATCGTCGACGGGGACAGACCCGGTGTACGCCAAATCGGCCTCGGAGGACTTGCACCTGCCGCCGACATCCTCACGGATGAGACACCGGACGGGACAATTGTCCGCAACGAAGGGGTCCGTCCCAAGAAAGCCCGGGGCCGGGCGGAGCTGATCCAGGCTACCCGCTCCATCATCGGCGCGGTGAACAACGCGGTCGAGGACGCGGGGGGCGCGCTCGCCGCACGCCTCGAGGCCGCGGCGGACTATCGCGCGGCGGACTATCGCGCGGTTGCCGAGGACGGCTGTTGCCACAAGATCTGGCTGCTTCCCGACTCCGGGGAACGAAGCGAACTGGTTGCCGCGCTCCGGGCGGAGCCCTTTGCGTACGTCGCGGACGGAAATCACCGCAGCGCGGCGGCGGCGATGCTGGGACTGGAGGGATTCCTGGCCGTGGTGTTCCCGGCCGCCAGCATGGGCCTGGCACCGTACAACCGCCTGATTGGCGGTGAAGCGCGCGCGCCCGCCAATTGGAGGGCTGTCCTGGCGCCCACGTTTCATGTCGAGGACGCCCCCGCCGGGACTGACTACCAGCCAGTCGTTCCGCACTCGATCGGGTTGTACTCCGGAGACGGCTGGCTTCGGCTCACGCCCAGGCCCGGAACCTACGACGCCTCCAATGCCGCCGAAGCGATCGACGCCGCGATCGTCCAGAGGAATGTTTTCGAGAGAGTTTTCGGCATTACCGATCCGCGGGACGAGCGCCTGACGTTTGTGGGCGGCAACCGTGACGCGCGATACCTGCGGGACCGAGTGGATTCTGGAGAGCAGGCGTTTGCCGTCACCCTGCCTCCAGTGACGATGGAGCAGTTCCTGGAAGTATGCCGACAGCGTCGCATGATGCCCCCCAAGTCGACGTGGTTCTCGCCGAAGATCCGGAGCGGTCTGGTGATGGCCTTGCTGGATTGAGCCCGTGCCCGTTTCGACCGGCGGCGGTTTCCAGGCGGCTCGCGAGCGTGTGCCACAATACCAGCGTTTGCTCATGAGTCGCGTCGTATTGGCCTGCCTCTTATTCCTTGGCGCGCAGGCATCGCCCGCACAGAATCAGCCGGAGCGCGTCGAATGGTTTCGGGACCTTGGCCTCGGGCTTTTCATTCATTGGAGCTTGGACAGCCAGCTCACATCCGTCATCAGTCACTCCATGGTGGGTGCCGACGAGGCGTACATGGAGCGCTACGTCAACGAGCTCCCGCGCAGTTTCAACCCCAAGGACTTCGACCCGCGCGAGTGGGCTCGCGTCGCGCGCCTGGCGGGCTTCCGCTACGTGGTCTTTACCGCGAAGCACCACTCCGGTTTCTGCATGTTCGAAACCGCAACCACCGACTTCAACATCATGAACACGCCCTTCGCCCGGGACACGGCGAAGGAGATCGCCGACGCCTTCCGCGCGGAGGGGATCGCCGTCGGCTGGTACTTCTCACCGGACGATTTCCATTTCCTCTATCGCCAAGGCACGCTGGTCAGCCGCCTGCGCGCCGAAGCCCTGCCGCCCAAGAATCCCGGATTGCTCGCCCTGAACCTGGCTCAGGAGCGCGAACTCATGACGAACTACGGGCGGATCGACATCGTGTTCTTCGACCCTCCGACGAATGCCGCGCTCGAACGCGACACGATCGTGCACGAGATGAAGCGCCAGATCTGGGAAATCTCCCCCGAGACGGTCATTACCCGTGGCGAGATCGAGACTCCCGAGCAGTACACGCCCGGAGTGCCCCTCGAAGGTGCGTGGGAGGGCAACATGACAATGGGCACGCAGTGGCAATACCGCGGCACGAATGAACATTACAAGTCGGGCCGCGAACTAATCGGCGCGTGGATCGAGACCCGCGCAAAGGGCGGGAACTTCCTTCTCAACATCGGCCCGATGCCCAGCGGCAGGCTCCCAGTGGAGCAGGAGGCCCGGATGCGGGAGATGGCGCTCTGGCACATGGTGAACGCCGAGGCGGTCGGCGCCGTGCGCCCTTGGGTGATCACGAACGAGGGCGACATCTGGCTCACAAAGGCCAAAGACGCCGACACGGTCTACGCCTTCGTGCCGGGCGCCGACTGGGGCTGGGGCACGCAGAAGACCGTTGTGCTCAAGTCCGTCACGGCGGGGGAGAGCACCACGGTGCGTGTCCTCGGGCAGAACGAGCAGGTGCTCGAATACCGTCCGGACATCACGCCCAGAACGGAGTGGGAGCAAACCTCCGAGGGGCTGCGAATCCGCGCGTACCGTGCCCAGCGGCTGTACAACGACCGGCACTGGCCGAATCCCGTCGTGCTGCGGATCGCGGGTGCGCTCCCCGGATTGGAACCGCCCGAGGTCGAGACCCTACCGAATGCCGAGTGGAGTGCAAGGGGGACGACCTTGGCGGGCGAGTTACGGGCGCTCGGGGACGCGACGAGTGTGCGTGTCGGATTCGAGTACCGCCGCAAGAAGAGTACTGCCGAGATGTACGAGCCTGACGATCCCTGGAAGCAAGTTGGCAAGAAACTCGCCGGAATGTCAGCCCCCGGGTCGTTCTCGGCGTCGCTGCCACGGTTGGACACGCGGCGCGACTGGGAGTATCGCGCGGTTGTCGTGCACCCCAAAGTCCGGTTGTACGGCCAGACTGCGGTCTTGCAGGCGAGGTGACATGACGCAGCGGGCCGAGTGCACGTGGATTTCGCCGCGCTGCCGGACGGCGGCTGCGCTGCTGGCGTGCGTCGCGCTGGTTCCGGCGAGTGGCGAAGTCCTCCGCATGCCGATCGGAGTGACGCCAGCAGGCAGCCCGATCCGCGCCATCGTAACGAGCGGGGCTCTCGACCCTGAGGGGCCGACGCCAAGAATCTTGCTGATTGGAGGCCTTGACGGCAGCGAAGACTCAGTCGATTTGGCTGCGGCGCTCATGCGCAACCCGGGCGATAGCGGTTTCCTGCTTTCCGCCGTGCTGAACGCCTTCCCCGACAGGGATCCTGTCGAGGTCTTTCCCCCTGAGGGCCCGGCCTACGGCGGCGAGGCCGGGGAGGCCCATTACCTCTGGCGATTCCTCGGAATGCTCGCGCCGGATCTCGTCGTCGGCTTGCGGCTGTCGGAAGCTTCCGGGGAACTCGAGGCAGCTCTCCAACGGGGTGCCTCACCCGCCGATTTGGGTCGTATCCCCGCTGCTACTCTGCGACTTCGGGCCGGAGGTAAGAGTCTGGACGATCTGCGCCAAGAGGCGCTGGAGCGACTGTCAGAACTGGGCCGAGGGCTCAAGCCCTCGGCGGCCCGCCGGGCCCTGCAGGACCGGCTCTCCCGATCGCCGCTCGAGACCGCGCATCAGCTGGAGGTGTCCTATGGACACGCCCTGGACAGTGCCGTCTACATCCCGGCCCTGGCCCTGGTAGGGAGACTGCGCCTGGGAGACCTCGCAGGCGAGAGCCGTTTGGCCGATGTCGAGCGCATCGCGGCTCCGTTCCTGGAGGGAAAGCCCTCGCTCGGCTCCCGGACCACCGGCAGCCATGTATCGGGTCATCTTGTCTTCGCCGACCTCTTCGAGCGCACGCGGAGCCCCGCGTATCTCGAACTAGCCCGTGCCGCTGCCGACCTCGGGTTCGAAGCGGACGGCTCGCCGAAGGCCTCGATGCCGTTCCACAACGAAATGAGCGATTCCGTCTTCATGGGGTGCGCTATCTTGGCGCGGGTCGGCAGGCTCACAGGGGAAGAGCGGTATTTCCGCATGGCGCTGAAGCACTTGCGGTTTATGCAGTCCCTGGACCTGCGGGCCGACGGACTGTACCGGCATTCCCCGCTGGACGATGCGGCATGGGGCCGCGGCAACGGATTCCCGGCCCTCGGCTTGGCGCTGGCCCTGACCGACTGGACCCGCAGCGAGGCCGGCTACGCGGAGGTCCTGGAGGCTTATCGCCGACACATGCGCGCGCTGGTCCCCCATCAGGATCCGACGGGAACCTGGCACCAAGTGGTCGACAGGCCCGAAAGCTATCGCGAGTTCAGCTCTACCGCCATGATCGGCTTCGCCGTAACCAGGGGCTTGCGACAGGGCTGGCTGTCACGCACTGAGTTCGAAGCAGTGGCTGATCGGGCATGGCGGGCTGTCCTGCTGCGAATCAAGCCCGACGCCACGCTTGTGGACGTTTGCCGCAGCACTGGCAGGCAGACCTCGTTGCGCGCGTATTTCGATCGCGAGGCGATCCTCGGGCGCGACGATCGCGGCGGAGCGATGGCACTGCTGATCGCGACCGAACGCGAGTCCTGGGTTCGCGAGCGCTGAACGGATCAATCGAGCGGCACGGCGGCACCGCCCAGCGCTCGCGAGCGATTCATGGCCAGCGCGGCCCGGATCGACATGGCGGACTCCTCGGGACGGCAATTGTCGGGTGCCTCGCCGGTTTCGCAAGCGTCCACGAACGCCTGCAGTTCGGCGACGAATCCGTCCTGCTCCGGCAGCGTGATTTCCGTCATTTTGCCGGCAGCCGAATGCAGGCGCAGGCCGGGCTTTTCGGATGTGTAGTCGAGCGTTCCCCCGTCGCACAGGATCGTGAACTTCATCGAGAATGGCAGGCTTTCCAGGTGGTGCCAACCTCCCGACACGATCACCGGAACCCCGTCCCCGTAGTCCAGGCGGGCTTCGACAAAGTCGATCCCGCCGTCAAGATCCTCGCAACCGATCGCGCTGACTTTCTCGGGTGCCCCGAACAGGTGCTGGCAATAGTCGAAGTCATGGATCAACAGGTCGAACGCGCCGCCTCCGCTCAGGTCCGGGTCACTCAGCCACTGGCCCCACGCAGGCGCCGCGCACCGGCGGCGGAAGGTCGCGGCGCGGACCGCACCCAAATCACCGGACAGGACCTTGGCGCGCGCGGCCACGTATTCGGGAAAGAAGCGCAGCACCTGTCCGACCATCAAGACTCGCTGCGCATCCCGGGCCGCGGATATCATCGCCGAACAGTCCGACGCGCTCAGGGCCATTGGCTTTTCGACCAGCACGTGCTTGCCGGCAGCCAGGGCCTCCAGGGCCAGCGGTCTGTGGAGGTGCGTCGGCGTGCACAGATCGACCGCTTCGACGCCCGGGTCGGCGATCAGGTCCTCGGCCCGCCTGTGGCGCACGGCGGAACCGAAGTCGATCCTGCCCCCGCCGCGGTCCAGGTTGCCGCCCACGTCGGTGAGGTCGCCTGAGAGTTTCCTGTCGCTTGAACTCGAGACGGCGGCGAGTTCGAAGCCGCGAACATTCTGGTAGGCCTCCAAGTGCGTGCTGCCCATGAAGCCTAGCCCGACTACTCCGATTCGCATGGCGCTGGCCCTCGCCCCACTCTACTACCTGTGGGAACGCGAGTCTTCCGCCGTCCCGTCAGGCTCGCTGCCAGACGAACGCCGGGAATGTCGAGACTGTACAGAATCCGTGTTGCCCGTAGAGGTCCACGGCGCTGGAATTGGAGGCCGTGACGGTCAGGCTGACGGTTCCGCAACCCGCCTGGCCAAAGGCACTCAGCGATCGCTGCAGCAACTCCGAGCCCACTCCCCGCCTGCGGGCGGCCGGAGCGACGCAGAGCTGGGTGATGTGCCCGACCCCCCGGCCCACGATGCTGCCCAGGCACAGCCCGCGGAGAGCCGGTTTTCCGGCCTCGCGGGCCACGAACCCGGCCGGAGCGAAGAACTGTCCGCTAGCCGAGTGCTGCGTGGTCTGTACCAGGAATCGCCGGGCCCCCGGGACGCTTCCGTACAGCAGGCTGATCCGGGAGTCCACATGCCCGCGATATGTTGCCGCAATCAGCTCGGACGCCTCGTGCAGGAGCGAGTCGGACCAAGGGGAATACCGCATTCCGTTTGCGCGACCCATGGGGCGCGATCCAGTCGGGCCGCGCCTCAACATCAGCACTCGCGGATACGCGCTCAGCGTGCCGCCGAGCGCCGGCTGTAGCGAAGGAAGCTGTTTCAGGTAGAGCAACTGGCCTTCGACGCGGTCGATCCCGCGGTGCAGGGCCGCCGCGTTCAGCGTACTCTCGAGCAGCAGTTTCTCTTGTTGCCCGGACTCGGTCGCCTGTCGCAGGAACAGGTCGCCCACAATGGCTGTTCCCCCTTCCGGGACGAAGTAGCTGTAGCCCTCGGGACGGCCTGCCCGCACCAGCGCGCGCCCATGGAGCAGGCGCTTTTCGAGCATCCGGTGAACCGTCTGGACGCCCGCGCGGCAATCCCACGCGAATCGATCGCGCCAGTGAACTACTTGGCTCTCCAAGACGGGAGCCAAGTCTTGCGCGCGCAACTCGCGCAGGTCAAGCACACGGGTTTCGGCCGGTCGCATTGGACTCCGGACCTTTCAATTCTAAGCGGCAGGGCAAGATTCGCCGACATGCGCCGGGATGAAGATCGCCCGAGAAAGCATGCAGTCGAACCTGACGTCCACGCGCGCCTAGCTTGAGGTGTCCCGCGATCGTCTCTGGTACGCCCACGCCGCAACCACGAGCAGTGATCCAAGGGCCAGAAGCGCGACCACCCGATAGGCCCCCGCAAGGGTCCCCACGTCCACGAGCAGAACCTTCAAGGCCGTCAGGCAGAACAGCACGAGTCCAGACCACCTGAGAGCGGGCACCTTGCCCAGCATTCCGCCCCCGACCAACGCCGCCGCGAAGAGCGTCCAGACCAGGGAAATCGACAATTGGCCCGACCAGCGGAGCGCCGTGCGGACTTCGCTCGCCTCGGCCGAAGCCTCCCTCACGAGGACGTCGAAGTATGAATAGGCCTCGATCGTCGAGGCAAGCCAGAGCACCGTCCACGCGCACAGTCCAAGGCCGATGGCGAATCGAGGGCGCTTCCGGTGCAGGAGGAGTGCCGCGAAGCCCAGGCACGCGAACAGGGTTGCGGCGGTCGCGAAGTCACGATTGAGCAGCGGCGTGAATGCCTCGCGGAACGACCACTGCACATCCCAACCCAAATAGTGGACCAGTGCGCACGAGAACACCAGCAGCGCCGCTCGGCGAAGCGATGCCGAGCCGGCGCCCGCAGCCAGCCATGAGAGCACGCTCGCCTGGAGAGCCCAGGCCAGCGTTACCCAGTGCCCGTCCAGTTGGATCGGGATGGCGAGGGCGACGAACATCCCAGCAATCCCTGCCAGTGCGAGCGCCGTCCGAGGATCCCGGATCGACTTTGCCATACCCGCATAGATCAATGCGACAACCAGGGCGAATGCGCCCATCCATTCGGGGTATTGCGGTTCCAGCAGGGAATAGGCCGCACCGAAGAAGGCGAGCGGGTTTGCCAGCAGGCGGATCCAGTTCTCGATGCCAAGCGCTTGTCCGCGGCGCAGCCTCTCAAGGTCGGCGAACACGAACATGGCGAGCGCCGCCGACAGAAATGCCATGGCGGGCCATAGCTTTTCCGGGGTGAAATGGCCGTCCTGCCAAGCCCAGAACGTCAAGTGGGTGAGGAGGAAGGAGACTGACGAGATCCAGTGCCATCGACGCAGTGCGGCCACCAGGATCGCTCCGGCGTCCAGCAGCAGCACGAAGGAGAAGAGAATCCACAACCGATCCTCGCCCGTTGACAGCAGCACAGGGGCCAGAAAGCCGCCGATCTGCCCCATGATGGCGATCCCGGGCGCATTCCGGAATGCCGCGAACAAGTGCGCTTGCAACACAATGGCGGCGAGCAGGACAAACGCGGGCGTTGGGGCGATTAGCTGATAAAACCCGTACGAGGCGTACACCGAAAGGTACAACAGCGTTACCCCGCCTGCGGTCAGCGCCTGGGCGAATCCGCGCCGGCCGAGACGAAGCTGGTAGTGGCCGACCACAGACAGCCCGACCCCGCCCGCCAACCCGAGCAGCACACGGCCCAAATCCCCGATCCAGCGGTTCTCGAACGCGAACTTGAGTCCGAATCCGCAGCCCAGGACCAGGACCGAGATGCCCGTCCAGCCCAGCCAGTGCTTCCCGATCAGCGCTTCCCAGTTCCGAGCGGGGCGCGGAGCGGCACGAGGCAGTTGAGCCCTTGCAGGGGATCTCGTCGGGCCGGGCGCGGCCGCCGGCCGGGGCGCGGTCTCCGGCTCCGCTACGTCCGTCCGCTCGCGGACTAGGCGTCGGATCGCCGCCTCGAGATCCATGACGCGGCGCTCCAAGCCGGCGATTCGCTCGCTGCGAACGAACGCGATGATCGTCAGCGCGATGAGGACAACGACCACCACCAACGCTAAGAGCGGTGCCGCTACCATCCGGTCACATCCAAGCCCACAGCTCTTGCATAGCTCGACTGGACGCCTTGCTCCTGTGCGCCAGCGATTCCAGGGACATCAGGATCAAAGCGTCAATCGAGCATCGCAGCCAATGCAGTTTAGCAGGTGATGCCAATCGGTGTTTTCGACATGACAGGGGGCCACCCGGAACAAGGCGGACCACTGCCGTTCGCGGCCCGATCCATCGCGGGCGGTCCCGAGTGAGCCCTTCCGGCCTTACCGCGGCGCCTCAGAGCACTCCTGGAACCAGGGCCTTCCGGCACGCCGAGTAGTCCGCGAACCGCGCCTTGTACCACGCATGGTTGCTTCGCGCTCGCGGGACGAGGTTGGCTGCGGTGTAGGCGAAGAACGCCAGTCCGGCCAACGACCATGTCGCCAGTGCCCAGCCGGCCCATTCCAATAGCTCTCCGAGGTAGTTCGGGCAGGAGACGTAGCGGAACGCCCCTCCATGAGGAATGGCATAGCCGGTCTCGCCTGCTTTCCGGAGACCTAGCAGGATGTTGTCGGAGTGGACATTCAGGACGAGCCCCGCAGTGAAGGCCGCCACCCCGGCAAGGAATCGGGGATCAAACAGCCATGCGAGGCCAAACTGGCCGATATCCGAGATGAACCGTGCATTGACATAAGCGTTGATCGCATTGAATACGAACCCGGCACAGACCACCAGCACCGGAATTCTCTTGGCCGTGGTCCGGGTGCGAAGAGGAAAGATGACAGACCGGTTCAGGTAGTGGCAGTGCCAGATCCCGAGGAACACCAGCGGGACAGCGTGCCACGCGGACTGCCCGACGGCGTAGACGCACAGGAAGACGGCGGTCGTCGGGAGTTCCATGACGATCCAGCCGGTCCGGTTCGGCATGTCCGGCCCCCAGCCCGTCCCGGCGTAGTGGCGGCCGTAGGGCGCGCTAAAGCGGAGAAGGCTGGCAAGGGTGAGGCCGGCCATCGCGAAGACGGTCCAGACCAGCGCGCCGTGCAACTGCTCGTCAGCCATTTCGCCGGTTCCGGCCCAATCGGTGTCCGTGTTCAAGCCCGTGACGCGAACGCCTCAACCGACTTCTCCGCAGGTCGGGAGCGGAGCTCCAAATCATGTCACGCCTTGGCACTGGGCACGCTACGGCAGCCGCCTCTCAGGATAACCAAGGCACTGGCGATTGAGAACGGTCGGAGTTGGGGGGCAGTTGGGAAGACCGTTTCCGGCGCGAGTCTCGCCTGGATCTTCCCTGTCTAAGGCGGTGCCCAAGAATGGTAGCCTGTGGCAATCAGGCGTGAAGTTTCGGTATCTTCGCCCGCAGCCGGGCCGGCGCGACTCCCGCCGAGTACGAACTGCTGTTGCGTCCCAGGATTCGAAGGATTCGGCAATCGACGAGCCGACGGTCGCTGCCCGCTTCCCGCCTAACGTCGTCAGTCGCGGGCGTTGGTGGAACGCGCAGTGGTTCGACACCCTCCAGTTTTCGGTGTTTAGCGGCGCCCTGTTATGGCTGGTCGTCTCCGGCGCGACAGGTATGGGGTACAACTGGCAGTGGTACCGCGTCCCTCGCTTCATCTTCGAAGTTGTTGATGGTGAGCTGATATGGGGACCGCTAGCAACGGGCCTGGTGGTCACCCTGGAGATTACCGCCTGCAGCGTCGTCCTCGCCCTCGCGGTCGGACTGGTGACGGCATTGCTCCGGCTGTCGGATTCCTTCGCCGGAAGAATCGTTGCGAAGGTCTATCTCGAGGCGGTGCGCAATACCCCCCTGCTGATCCAGATCTACCTTTTCTACTTCGTCCTCGGCCCGATCATCGGTCTGGACCGTTTCTGGGTCGGCGTGGCGTGCCTGTCGGCATTCGAGGGTGCGTTCGCCTGCGAGGTGATCAGGGGTGGCATTCTGTCCGTTCCGCGCAGCCAGTGGGAGGCGAGCGACAGTATCGGACTCGGCCGTGCGCAGGCCTACTTCCATGTGATTCTTCCGCAGGCGGTGCCCCTGATGCTCCCCCCGCTGACCGGGCTGATCATCTCACTTGTCAAGAATTCGGCGATCGTCAGCGTGATCGCCGTTTTCGATCTCACCACCGAGGCGCGCAACATCATCGCCGATACGTTCCTGAGCTTCGAAATCTGGATGACGGTTGCCGCCATCTACCTCGGGCTGACCATTACCTTGTCGGTATGCATGAGCTATGTCGAGCGCCGCGTTCGGACTGGCCACTGAGGTTGCGGTCGGTATTTCAAGGAACCAATGGGAAAGGAGACGGCAATGAGCCTGACTGATGCGGGGCCGGGAATCGCGATGGCTGCCGTGCTCTGCGTGACGGTAGCAACGGGAGCCTGCGCGGAGCGGGCTGGGCAGCAGCCTGTGTCTGAGAGCGTCATCGAGACGATCAAGAAGCGCGGGGCGCTGCGGGTCGGCATGTCGACGTTCGTGCCATGGGCGATGCGGGACAACGATGGAGAGCTGGTTGGCTTTGAGATCGACGTCGCCAGGAAGCTCGCGGCGGACATGGGGGTCGCCGTTGAATTCGTCCCGACCGCTTGGGACGGGATCATTCCGGCTTTGCTCGCCAGCAAGTTCGACGTCATCATCGGGGGCCTGAGCATTACGGCGCAACGCAACCTGACCGTCAACTTCACGGTGCCGTACGCGCATTCCGGCTTGGGAGTCGCGGCCAGCAAGGAACTCACAGCGGGCATGGCGTGGCCGGATGACTACAACGCCCCCGAGGTGACATTCGCATGCCGGCGCGGTGCCACCTCCTGCAGCGCTGTGGGGGAGCTATTTCCGAAGGCGACGGCTCGCAAGTTCGACGACGACTCGCAAGCGGCACAGGAAGTGCTGAACGGCAACGCGCACGCGTTCGTCTCGTCATATCCGAACCCGACGCTCGTGGTCCACCGGTACGGAGACAAGCTCTTCCTGCCGACCACGGAGAATCTCACGCAGGGCAACGAGGCGTTTGGAATCCGCAAGGGCGATCCGGACGCCCTGAACTTCTTCTCCAACTGGATCGTGGTGAACACGAGCAACGGTTGGTTGAGGCAGCGTCACGCCTACTGGTTCAAGACCACCGACTGGGCCGAGCAAGTCGACGTGAAGGAACTTGCCAACTAGAAGGCAATGGCCCCGGCGCCGGGGCTGTGAGGAGGCTGGTGGCAACAATGGCATCGCATCGTACGAGACTTCGGCTGACTTGGGTCGACTTCGCGGTCTTCGCGGTGCTGATCGCGGCAGCAGCCTACGTCTTCTACCGGGTCGATTCGGTTCTGGAGTACCGCTGGGAGTGGTCCGTCATCCCGGACTACCTGTACCGCTGGGACGAGGAGCGGCAGCACTGGGTCCCGAACCTGCTAATGCAGGGGCTCTACACGACGCTGCGGCTGGCGCTCTGGGGCATTGTGCTTTCCGTGATCATCGGTGTTGTGTTCGGCATCATGCGCACCGCCCGCCGCCTGTTTGCCCGGATGCTGAGCCGGGTCTACGTTGAACTGATCCGGAACATCCCGCCGCTTGTGTTCGTGTTCATCTTCTATTTCTTCATCAGCAGTCAGATCATACCGGCACTCGGCATCGAGGAGTTCGTCCGGCAGGCCTCGCCGGGGACACTGGCGTGGCTGGAAGTCCTGTTCGGGCCGCCGGATCTCATCCCGAATGTGATCTCGGGGATCCTCTGCCTGTCCATGTTCGAGGGAGCGTATGTGACCGAAATCGTGCGTGCCGGACTTCAATCCGTCCCCAAGACCCAGGCCGAGGCCGGCTTGAGCATCGGGCTCTCGCGCCCGCAACTCATGCGCCACGTGATCCTTCCGCAAGCGGTGCAGCGGGTAGTCCCACCGCTGTCCGGGCAGTTCATCACTCTGGTGAAGGACTCGTCCATCGTGTCGCTGATCTCGATTCAGGAACTGACATTCCTCGCCATGGAAACGGCGGTTTCAACGACCCGTATGTTCGAGGTGTGGATTACGGTCGCCGGCTTGTATTTTGCGGTGTGCTTTAGCTGCGCGCTGCTGTTCGACTGGATCGAGAGCCGCATGGCGGTCAGGCGACAATGAACATCCGGGAGGACGCACTGGTGGCCGGCAACGTGATGATCGAGATGGAGGGCGTCAACAAGTGGTTCGGCGACTTTCATGTTCTCAAGGACATCAACCTGCTGGTCCGGGAACGCGAGCGAGTGGTCTTGTGCGGTCCGTCCGGGTCCGGCAAATCCACCTTGATCCGCTGCATCAACCGGCTCGAGGAGCATGAGGAAGGGCGCATCGTGGTCCACGGTCAGGAATTCGGCGATGATCTGCAGGATGTCGCTGCGGTTCGCCGGGAGGTAGGGATGGTGTTTCAGCAGCTAAACCTCTTTCCTCATCTGACGGTCCTTGAGAACTGCATGCTAGGGCCGACCAAGGCGCGCGGGCTGTCGAACGCGGAGGCGCGGGACCGGGCGATGGAGTACCTCAACCGCGTCAGGATTCCGGAGCAGGCGGAGAAGTATCCCGGGCAACTCTCCGGCGGCCAGCAGCAGCGGGTGGCGATCGCCCGGTCACTGTGCGTTCAACCGGAGATCATGCTGTTCGACGAGCCGACTTCGGCGCTGGATCCGGAGATGATCAAGGAGGTTCTGGACGTAATGATCGATCTCGCCCAGACCGGCATGACAATGATCGTCGTCACGCACGAGATGGGATTCGCCAGAACCGTTGCCGACGAAATCGTGTTCATGGACGAGGGAAGAATTGTCGAATCGGCTCCTCCGGATCGGTTCTTCGCCAATCCCGAGAGTGCCCGCACGAAGCTCTTTCTGGATCAGATCCTCACGCACTGACGCGCCTCGAGTTCCGGGATTCGTCGAATGAAATGGATTGAGCCGCGTCGCGGCGCACTGGCTATGACGCCGGCTTGAGGCAGGCGCCAAGGAAAGTGCCTCCCGTCAAGTCCAGGCAGCCCGAGGCCCTTCATGGCCGGCCTGTCGCATCGAAAGCCTTGGCATCTCTTGAATCGTGACCAAATCGATGTCGTGGCACTGCTGGTGCCATACCGACCAAACGCAGTGCCGTAGAAGCGTCAGGAAGGGTCCTTCCGGGGCCCGGCTTCCCCGGTACCGGCGACGCGCCCGCCCGCTCATATCTGATCGTCGATCGGTGTCATCCCGAACAGGTCGCCGAGGTCGAGCATGATCAGGTTGAAGATCTGTATGTTCGCGCAATTGTCGCAGTGCAGGGAAACGCACGGCTGGCCCGTTCCCAGCGGCAGCGAGTTGTCCATCGCCAATTGCTGGAGCAAGCTCAGATCCTTGCAGAGCGTCCAGGTGTTTTTTCCGCACCCCGGGCACTTCTGCGGTACACCCCGTTTTGCCAGCGCCGCCCAAACAGCATCCTTCTGTTCCGGCGAGAGCGGCACGCAATCACGCTACCAGATCCGTGCCGCTGCTGAAGGCAGTTCCCGGGCTTCACGCTTGCACTGTCTGGATCGGTTCGGCGCCAGCATCACCCGCATCTGTCAGTTCTCCTGGGGCTGCCATTAGGGCATTGCCGGATCAAGGGGCAGCGGGACTAGGCCGTCCTCTGCTGCGACTTGGACCTCACGAGCGGTGGCGAGGGCGCAGGCATTCATCGTCGTGACGACTGTTCGGCAACCGTCGGCTCTGCGCCTCGATTCGCGTGCGACAATGCCCGCGATATGGCCGGGATCCTGCACTATGGCTCCTATGTTCCGTTTCGCCGTCTGGAGCGGTCTTCGTTGGCCGGAGGCGGGCGAGGGGAGAGAGCCGTGGCCAGCTTCGACGAAGATTCCACTTCGTTGGCTGTTGAGGCTGGACGTGAAGCGCTGAGAGGATGCGCCTCGCCCCCGGGCAGCTTGTTGGTCGCCTCGACTTCGCACCCGTACGCAGAGAAGCTGAACGCCTCCGCAGTGCATGCGGCTCTTGACTTGCCGCCTGCCGTTTGCAGCGCGGATCTGGCGTCATCGAGCCGCTCGGGCCTTGCCGCGCTGGCACTTGCTTCCGAGCTCTCGAAGAGCGCTCCCGCCCTGGCTTGTGCGGCCGACGTGGTTGTGGGAGCCCCATCCGGTCCGCGCGAGTCGGCCGGCGGTGACGCGGCTTGCGCGTTCCTGATCGGGGACGAACCCGGTGCGGGCGCCGTGATCCTCGGCACGGCCTCGCACACGGAGGAACTGCTCGACGCGTGGCGCGGACCCGAGCAGCAATTCGCCCGCCAATGGGAGGAGCGTTTCGTGGAACAGCGCCTCGTACCGGCGCTTGGCTCGGTGTTCGAACGCTGTCTGGAGCGGGCCGGTCTGGCGGTTTCCGACCTGACCGGAATCGCCGTCGATACCGCGCATCCGCGAATCGTGGGTTCCTTTGCCAGCAAGGCCGGGCTGCAATCCGGGCAGTTGGTTGGCGATCTGGCAGCCAGCGTTGGCCGTGCGGGGGCCGCCAATGCCGGGTTGCTGCTCGCGCGCATGCTGGACTCGGCGCTGCCGGGCGACCGGATCGCCGTGCTGTCTGCCGCGGATGGAGCCGAGGCAGTAATCGTTGAGGTCACGAAGCAGATTGCGAAGGCCCGACCACGGCGAAGCGTCGCCCAGTGGATCGAATCCAATCGCGGGGGGTTGCCGTACCAGACGTACCTCAAGTGGCGTGAGATTCTTCCGTTCGAACCGCCCCGCCGTCCCGCCCCGCCTCGACCCGCGGCGCCACCAATGCAGCGGGCTGAGCGTTGGAAGTACGCCTTCGTTGGCTCGCGCTGCCTGGATTGCGGAGCGATCAACCTGCCTCCGCAGAGAGTCTGTGTCCAATGCGGAGCCGTTGACAGGATGGACTCCGTGGCCTGCGCGGATGCCAAAGCGCGCGTGGCGACGTACACGGTGGACCACTTGGCATACTCCCTGCAGAAGCCCGTGATCGCGGCCGTTGTTGACTTCGACCAAGGCGGCCGCATCGCGTGCGAACTTGCCGATGTCGAACCGGACAAGGTGACGATCGGCCAGGAACTCGAAATGACATTTCGGAGGCTCTACACAGCCGAGGGAGTACGGAATTACTTTTGGAAGGCGCGCCCACTGCGCGGACCGGAAACTCGTTAGGTCTCGCCGATTCCCGGCTTTCAACGCATCACTCTGGCTAGTGGCCTCCAACGCTCCGGCGCCGATTGCGCAGGCGCTGAGGCTCTCTGGAGGAGGTGAGAGCGCACCGAAACATTCTTCTGTTTATCGGGAACGAAGCGCTCTCCTTCGTTCGATCGGTCTTCTTGGCCTCACTCCTTCAAGACCATGTCGACACACATCACGGCGGCCAGAATCAAGGGCCGCACCGGGTCGTCTGCGGGAATCCAGTCGGATATCCGGAGCACATAGTTGTCTGCACTCGTCAGGAGTTCCTTCCCAAGACCACTCCAATTCTTGCTGATCTTGGCAAGTTCCCGGTCTCCGACGACAAATCGAAAATTCCAACCGGTCCAATTTCCTTCGAGTTGGCACAGCGGCTCCCTCCGCTTGCCTAACACCATGAACCTGCCGCCAATCGAGAAGAACTTCTGCTCGAAGCCTCCAATGGTCTGACCCGTCTCGTCCATCACATCCACACTCGAAAGCCAGAAGGAGACCCCGCGACGTACATGGACTACTGGCTCTCCGAGCGGAGTGCGGACTTCGATATCGAACGGTGTCCATCGTTTCCAATCGGTAAACCGGAGCACCTTCGTTACGATCCCCAACCGGTCTTCCCGGCAGTGCAGGATCTCTTCCCCTGTCTGGGGATCGAAGATGTCAAAGTTGTTGGCGGCCTTGAAGAGTCCGATGTGCTCCTTGACTAGGAACTGATTGCGGCGCAGCACGGGATGCATGGAAACCCTTTACCAGTTAATCCGCCACAGTCCGTGACCCCGCGGCCGTCGCGGCCAAATCCTTTCCAGTGTGCACCATCACGGGTTCGTGGGATCCTTCGGCCGCGGCGGCGACAGGATCCTCCTATCCCACCTAGGGTGTCAAGGCTCTTGGGGCGATTGCGCCTCTGGACGCAAAGTAGCCGGGGCTCGAGCGGGCTGTTGAGACTTGTTGCGATGCAAGCGGTCCACTTGTTCGGCCGTTCGCGAAAGCTGATCCAGCATCTCCTCAATCTGCCCCGCGATAGCACTCATGCTGTGTGTGAGTTCCAGGTGCGCGCGGACATCGGGATCGATCTCGATGGCACCGCGCATCCGCAGGAATTCCGCAACCCGCGGCCGATCGTACTTGTAGGCCATGTACAGGGGAGTGATTCGGTGACCCTTCCTCCGCTTGTCCTTCTCCTCCCCCTTCTCCACCTCGACACGAGCACCGAAATTGGCTAGAAACTTGACCACAGCGAGGTTCCCGGCGGCAGAAGCATAGTGCAGGGCCGTGTATCCCTCCGCATCAGCCAGATTCAAGTCCGCTCCATACTTCAAGACCAACGGCTCCACCATATCGAAGGCATCCGCCGACTCGTCCTTGGCAGCCAGCCCCATGGCCGTCATGCCGGTCGTCTCCTCGATCATGTCGATGTCCTCGGTTAGCATCATCGCCACGAGCGCATGATCGTAGTGATTGCTCTTTAGCTCGAAATGCAGCTTGGAGTTATTGAATAACGCCTCCAGCCGCGCAGGGATGCGATTGTGCTCAACGCTTGTCTGCGCCTGAGACGATCCAACAACAAGAAAGGCCGTCCCGAGGGCGGCCATGAGAACGCCAGTCAAGAACTGCGGCGCGCTGGTGAAGCTTCGATCTCCGACTTGCATTGGAATGTCCCCTCCGGTGCGTCTCTTGCTTCCTTTCTTCCTCCCGTCTCAGTCCTCAATCCTGATGATGGTTGATCGTCTTGCGGTTCGAATCCTACACCCCTCCGTGAGGGTTGTCAACAAGAAGTCAAGGAAGGCCAGAAAGACTCCTGGTGAATCCGACCGGGCGTTCCCGCCGGCTCCCTCTCCATCCTCAGTTCCTCGCGGATCGCAAGAACCTCAATGTGGATTTCATGGAAGGACCGCCGGACATCGCCCAAGGCCAGAAGCCCCTCCTCGACAATTTCCTCCAACTTGCCAAGCGTGGTCTTGATGTTCGATACTCCCTGCGCCGAGGTTACGCTTGTTGAAGGCCACCGGAACCTCTCATCCCAGGGACCCGCAAGCAATCTCGGTTCGACGATCGGCGCGAGCGATCGAACTGCCCAATGATCGCCCGTCTGCCGCATCCAAGCCTAGAAAAGGGGCATCGGCTCCAGCTATGATTCGGAGCGTGGCTGCCGGGCTCTCGGTTCGTCCAGCACGGCCCGCGCCGGGAGGGCGCGGCAGCTGGCATAGAATCGAACGCAGGAGGTACTTCAACTGATGGCAAGCAGGGGAATCCGCGACCGAGTCGCCATTGTTGGCATGGGTTGCACCCGCTTCGGGGAGCATTGGGACCGCGGGGCGAGCGACCTGCTCGTCGAAGCTGCCTTGGAGGCTTGCGAGTCCGCGAAGATCGAGAAAGCAGCGATTGACGCTTACTGGATGGGCACGCTGACGAGCGGGCAGTCGGGCCTGATCCTTTCCGAGCCTCTCAAGACCGGCTACCGGCCCATCACCCGGGTGGAGAACTTCTGCGCCACAGGCAGCGAGGCGCTCCGCAATGCAGCCTACGCCGTCGCATGCGGGGCCTACGACCTCGTGATGGCGATCGGCGTCGAGAAGCTCAAGGATTCGGGGTACTCCGGCCTGGCCTCCGCCGGCGGCTCGCCCACCGATGGCACCCAATCTTCCATGACGGCTCCTGCGACGTTTTCCTTGCTCGCGCCGGCCTATTCGAAGAAGTACGGCCTGGAGGAGGGGACACTGCGCCAGGTGCTGACGCGAATTGCCTGCAAGAACCACGCCAACGGGGCGCGGAACCCGAAGGCACAGTTCCAGCGGGCGGTGCCGGCGGAGAAAATCGAGAGTGCGCCCAAAGTGGCCGGGATGCTGGGAGTGTTCGACTGTTCCGGTGTCAGCGACGGGGCGGCGGCAGCGATCCTGTGCCGGGCCGAGGACGCCCACAAGTACACCGACACGCCGCTCCTGATCAAGGCGCTCTCCTTCATCGCCGGCCCGGCGGACGGGGCGAAACGGCAAGACTACGACTACACCACCTTTCCGGAGGTGGTCGCGACCGCGGCCGATGCCTACCAGCAAGCGGGAGTGCGCGATCCCCGCGAAGAGATCTCGCTTGCCGAGGTCCACGACTGCTTTACCCCGACCGAACTGGTCCTGATGGAGGACCTTGGATTCTCGCGCCGCGGCAACGCCTGGCGCGACACACTTGACGGCCGGTTCGAGATCAGTGGCGCGCAGCCGGTCAATCCCGACGGCGGCCTGAAGAGCTTCGGACATCCCATCGGGGCCAGTGGGCTACGGATGATGTACGAGATGTGGTTGCAGTTCCGGGGCCAGGCCGGTGATCGGCAGGTGTCGGCCCCGCGCCTGGGCTTGACGCACAATCTGGGTGGAGCGCCGGGTCGCTGCGTCAGCTTTGTGTCCGTCGTCGGGGCAAACTAGCCCGGAAGTCGGCCTGAGTCGTCGCGCGAAGCGGCAATCTGACCCGTGAACCGCCGCCGGGAATCCAACCGTGAAACCGGCATTGCTGTGGTAAAATCAGACGTGTCATGGCGATCCCGAACGCTAGGAAGTATTCGATCTACCATCCGGAAACCGGCGACCGCGCGACTGTAGTGGCCGTTCTCCCGAAGGGCGCGGATGTCCCCGCGTATCTCGCGGACGCCACCAAGCGCTTCGACTGGAAGGCGTGGGATGATCAGAAGGCATCGCTGAAGAAAATCCGCGTCGGTCAGCAGAAGCAGAGAAAACGCTAGCGGGCGTCTCGTTCCTGCCTGACGGCCTGGCCGAAACGTCGGTGTACGCCTACCCCGCAACCAAACGTTGCGTACTTACGCCTTTGCTCTTTCCATGACGAGCATTCAGCTGCGAGCGTCGACAATCGCCGCCTACCTCTCTTTAAGCCTGGCCGCGCCGCTGTCCGCGCAGCCCAGTGAGGCGACCGAGCGGCTCCGCGAACGCAACAAGATGTTCGCCCCGAGCGTCATCAAGGTTGCCGAGAACGTCTACACCGCGATCGGCTACCAAGTCTCCGCAAACTCCATGATCGTCGGCGATGACGGCATCATCATCGTCGACCCCGGCCAGTTGCCGGCCGCTGCTGCCAAGGTGCGGGAAGCATTCGAGGAGATCACCTCTTTGCCCGTCCGCGCGATCATTTACACTCACGGCCACGGCGACCACACCAACGGCGCCCCGGCGTTCGTCGAGCCCGGGCACGGCATCGAGGTATGGGCGCGCGAAAACTACGGCTCCGAGACGAGTGCGGTGCAGCGCAAAGGACTCGGCGGAGGCCTGCGGGCATCGAACACTCAGGGTTTCGACCTTCCGCCCGAGCAGCGGCTCGGGATTGGCATCGCGATCCCGCCCGACCGCCGACCGGCCGGGAACATGATGCAGGACGGGACCCGGTCCCGCGCTGCACGACCCATGCGTGTCCAGCCGACGCACCGGTTCTCCGAGGATCGCCGGGCTCTCGTGATCGCGGGTGTCGAGCTGGAATTGGTCGCGGCCCCGGGCGAAACCGCCGACCAGTTGTATGTCTGGCTGCCCGGTCAGAGAGTCGTCTTCGCCGGTGACAACTTCTATCAGTCCTGGCCCAACGTGTACCCGCTCCGTGGCACGGCGCGACGATCCCTTCGCGACTGGATCGAGAGCATCGACAAGATGGTCGGCCAGGATCCTCTGCACGTTGTGGGCGGGCATACCGCGCCCATCCTCGACGACGCCAAGGCAGTGCTGACCAATTACCGTGACGCGATGCAGTGGGTCCTGGACCGCACCCTGGAAGGGCTGCGGCAGTTCATGACGCCGGACGAACTCGTCGAGTACACCCGGCTGCCCGCGCGTTTCGCGAGCCTCGACTACCTCGCCGACTACTACGGCACCGTGGAGGGGACCGTCCGTGACCTGTACGCGCAGGACCTGGGCTGGTTCGACGGCGATCCGCTCACGCTTCATCGCGAGAGCCCCCGCAAGCAGTCCGAGCGCATCGCGGACCTAGCCGGTGGCGTGGATGCCCTGGTCGACAAGGCGCGCCAGGCCATGGATGCGGATGACCCCGTTGGCGCCGCGCAATTGCTCAGGCATGTCATCCGGCTCCGTCCCGAGGACCGGGAACCCAAGCGGATGATGGCCGACGCGCTGGCGATCGTCGCGGAGCGGACTCTTAACGGCCCCGTCCGGAACTACACCTACTCGTATTCCAACCGCTATCGCCGGGAAGCCGGGGAAGCGCGCTAGGCGCCCGGGCTCAGCCGCGCCTGCAACACCCGCTGGGCTTCGATCGCCGCGGCGGCTACCTCGTCGTTGCGGTCCTCGGTCAGGTTCCGCAAGTGCGACAGGCTCTCCTCGTCGCCACTTTGGGAGAGCACGTAGGCCAAGTGCCTTCTCTGCGGTTCGGAGCCGGTCGCCAGCGGTACGTAGAGCCGCTTCAACACTTCCGGATTCCTTGAGACCTCGACCAGGAATGGCCGCGCCTCCAGACGATGGAACCTCGACTTGAGGCCTTCCACGAGCAGGTCAAGCCTCACCAAGTTGCCGAGAGTCACCGCGGCGAAAGCTAGCGAAAGCTTCACCGACGTGGCTTTCTCGTTCACGAGCTGGGCGTCGATCAATCGCTCGTCGCCGTCCGTGCCGAGCCGGCCCACGCCTTCTGCTGCGGCCGCGCGCAAGCTCTTGTTCGAGTGCGAGAGAAACGTCAGGAACAGATCGCGCTGGCCGTTGTTCGGGATCTTCGCCAGCGACACCAATGCCTGTACGCGGGTCTGCTCGCGGTCACTCGTACGGATGATCTCGACGAGGTCCGGCACGGCCTCCGGCGTGCGCAGCTGGCCCACGGTCACGATCACGGCCTCCCGCACCTTGGGATCAAGATCCCGCAGGAGAAACACGATGTCCGGCCCGATCGACTGGTCCCTCAGCTTCTTGGCCGCGAGCACGCTCTCCAGGATGATCGTCGAGTTCCTCGATCGGATTCCGGAGCGCAAGGCGTCCAGCGCCCCGCGTCCCTGCAAGATGCCGATCGCGCGGGCGGCATTCGCCCGGCATTCGTCGCTGCGGCCGTTGCGGAGCACTTCGCCGATAGCCCCGATCACTTCTGGGTTGACTTCGACATAAGCGGCCAGCACCACCGGATTGGGCTTTGAGAAACGATCTCTGAGCGACGATCCGAACGACGTGATCGACGCGACCCTGCCCAGTTTCACGTAGCCCGGCATGTAGAAGTCCACCAGCCCGTCTACGGCCAGGGACTGCACTCGCGGCGAAGGGTCCTCGGTCGCCCCGATGAGCAGCGGCTGCGCGTCGATCGAGCGCACCCTGATCAGGGCCACGATCGCCGCGGCGCGGACCTCCTCGGAGTCGTCTTGCAGCAGCGGGGCCAGCAGGGCCACGTGACGGAATCCGTTCTCGGCCGCGGCAAGCTCACGGGTTGCGCGGATGCGCTTACGTGGGTCGGAATCGGAAAGCCCTGCTTCCCACGATTCCTGCGCGCCCGCAGCAACCGCAACCAGCAACAAACACTTGACGGCCTTTTGCAAAGCGCTCATCGTTTCCTCGCAAGGCGGCGTTCCGCCCGTCCTGCTGGCGTTACACGTACTCGAGCTGGACACTGCGTGGGATCAAGCCAGCCGAGAATCCCATGTCGAGCAGTTTCTGGCCCGCTTCGAGCACCTCTTGAGCCATGTCTGTCGTGTGGTCGTTGACGTACATGCCGACGAAACGGTCCGCCAATCCAGTCTCCAGGCCCCGCGAGAATTGCATCGCATACTCCAGGGCTTCGTCGCGGTGGTCGAGGGAGTACTGGATCGTCTCGGACAGTTTCCGGCGCGCCTCGACCTGAATCGCGCTCGGCAAGCTGCGCATGATGCAGTTGCAACCGAGAGGAAGGGGCAGCCCTTGGGTTCGCTTCCACCATTCGCCAAGGTCGACCACGCTCCTCAAACCCATGTCCGCGAATGTCAACTGGCCTTCGTGGATCACCACGCCCGCCTCGACATCGCCGGTCGCCACGGATTCGAGGATCTCGTCGAACTCGCAGACGACCGGTTCGATGTCGGGCTCGTAGAGCTTCAAGGCGAGGTAGGCCGTGGTTAGCAGTCCCGGAACCGCGACGCGCTTTCCCGCCAGGTCGCCCGGCGCCAGATCGCCAACGGCAACCACGATCGGCCCGTAACCGTCTCCAACGCTCGATCCAGCGGCCGTCAGAAGGTATTTGTCGGCGACATACGGATAGGCGTGATAGGAAATCGCGGTCATGTCGTAGACCCCGTTCCGGGCGTCCTGGTTGAGCGACTGGATGTCCTTGAGGACGTGCTTGAACTCGAGCAGGTCCGACTGCACCTTGCCCGTTGCCAAGGCGTAGAACATGAATGCGTCGTCGGCATCCGGACTGTGGGCGATCGTGAATGCGCGCTTTTCCGCCATGCGGTTGCTAGTCTCAGAGTAACAAATGGATTCTTGCCCTCCGCCAGCGGATCTAGCGACCGGACATAGTTAATGCTGGAGGTTTCGAGCCAATGGGGGCTGCGGCTCACATTCGGTCTTGATGGTGCCGGATGGGCTTCCCGGAGACTGGGGGGCGAGAGGAGGGCGCACCAGCGCAGCACGACAGACGCGCACATCGGCTGGAACCAGGTTGGGCCGTACGGCCAGAGTTGCCATTCCGGTCAGGGCGTTGCGAAGGGGTGCCATTCCGCCGTTGCGCCAGGGTTGGCAAGACGGATCAGCGGCGACCAGCGGGCAGGCTTCGGGCTGCGCCCA